>Ga0316189_10003449_pt1 | contig 15345 bp, 15 predicted proteins | sample LowCovwburrow_MG_FD_204930 | JGI IMG/M metagenome (GOLD analysis project Ga0316189, IMG submission 204930) | Coastal sediment microbial communities from Maine, United States - Lowes Cove worm burrow | ecosystem: Environmental > Aquatic > Marine > Coastal > Sediment | place: USA: Maine... | reverse complement strand
GCGCACCGGGCACTGTTGCGCTGTGCCCCATCAGCTTGAGCATATGCAGAGCAACATCACCAAACATCGTTATGTCCGCGTAGGCTGAGGAAGTGAAGGTTATTATCATGATACCACTCTCTTTTTTGCATAATGCCAATTTCGACTTGCCATTTCTGGTTTTGTCAACCATTCTTCAGGCATGCAGAGTATCAAAATCAGCTCAAAAGTCGACGAAGACACCTGGAACGAACTCAAGGCACTGGCCCGTGAGACGCACCAGAATGTGTCCGGTTTACTCACAGAAGCGATTCAAGACTATATTCGAAGAAAACGCATACGCCCCGTGGTCCTGAATCACCTAGAGGATTCAATGACCGAAAACGAAGAGCTGGGAAAGCTGCTTGCAAAATAGAGCCGTTGCTTTTCTAAGCCGCGACGAAGCACTGACGGAAATAAACGCGTTGCATTCTTTGCAACCGACATTTTCCTGTGCCTGAACGGTTACAAGCTGAAGGTGGATGCAAAAAATGCACACCAATTCCTGATCGGACTGTCAGTTGCTACCGTGGATACGCAAGCACGTGGTAAAGATTTAAGATCACTTGGTCAGCAATTGATCCCCGCCCCCATTTTTCGCTTTACAACACTCCAGCAGCTACGCGTCTTAATCATCCCAACTAATTCAAGATTCAAGACCTGACCCCCTTCCTGCTTTCTGCACTGAACAGGCCACATAAGCGGACATACACTCCACTCAATTAGCACTTATATAATCTATAACCGTATGATACATTAGACTATATTAGCGATTCTGATGCGGACATAGAAACGGACATGAATACGGACATTTCAGCGGCCAAAGATAGGGGCGAAGCGCTGTCCATGATGGAACCCCTCCTGATTTCGGAAGGGTCCCGGAATCGGGAAGCACTGATCGACCTCGCCGTCGAACTGGCAGCTCGTTCGGCAGGTTTTCGCCGAAGCCTGCCGGAAGGCGTGCTCACCGCCCTTGCCGATCTGGTCCGTGCCATGAATTGCTATTACAGCAATTTGATTGAAGGCCATGATACGCACCCCGTAGATATCGAGCGCGCACTCAAAGGCGATTATAGCGCCGACACTGATAAGCGCAATTTGCAACTTGAAGCCAAAGCCCACATTGCCGTTCAGCAATGGATTGATGAGGGCGGGTTGAAGAATCGTGCTGCCACCAGCGACGGAATTTGCGAAATTCACAGACGGTTTTGTGAACGCTTGCCTGATGATCTGCTATGGGTTGAAGAGCCGGATACCGGCGAGCGCATGCGTGTTGTATCGGGGGAACTCCGTCAGCGTGATGTAAAAGTTGGTCAGCACATCCCTATTAGCCCTGGTGCGCTGCACCGATTCCTTGAGAAATTCGGGAGCGTCTATAGCGGTCTTGGTAAGTCGGAAACCATTCTAGCCGCGGCAGCGGCCCATCATCGGTTGCTGTGGATACACCCGTTCCTGGATGGCAATGGCCGCGTCGCACGCCTCATGTCTTACGCAATGCTTCTCGATACGCTGGATACGGGCGGCATCTGGTCTATTGCACGCGGCCTGGCCCGTAATTCCCGCACTTACAAAAGCCATCTTGCAACCTGTGATCTACCGCGCCGCAATGATCTGGATGGGCGCGGTAATCTAAGCGAAGAGGGACTGGCATCGTTCACGCGTTTTTTCCTGGAAACATGCCTGGACCAGGTTAAATTTATGGAAGAACTGGTGCAACCTGAGCGGCTGCGCAGTCGTATTCTTCTATGGACCGAAGAGGAAGTCCGCGCTGGTGTGCTGCCTGCCAAAGCAGGCAGTATTCTCGAAGCTATCCTGTACAGGGGCAAACTACCACGCGGCGAGATTGCCGGAATTATTGGCGCAAGCGATCGCCATGCGCGACGCGTGGTTGCAAGCTTAAGCGAGCAAGGGGTAATTACGTCAGAGAGCACACGCGCGCCCTTACGTCTCACCTTCCCTGCGAAGCTTGCAACACGCTGGATGCCAGGGCTGTTTCCTTAGCTTTCACAATCCTGCTGAACACGCGTTTGATACGCTACTATCCGTTGCAGGCGATCACTTACCTTCGGATTTCTCGTGGCGATCGTACAGCCAGCCACCCGCACCACCGGCTGCGGCACCCAACGCAGCGCCGGCCATTGGCCGACCGACTGCCAACTGACCGACCAGCGCACCGGCGGCGGCGCCAATACCTGCACCCGACAGCGTACGCTGCTCGCCGGAACTCATATTCGCACAACTGGTGAGACCAGCCACCAGGCAACATGCCAATACCAGATTACATGTCTTCATCATCGACTCCTTAGAGTAGTTTGTCAGTGTTACGAACAGGGCCATTTTTCAGCGCTTGCTCGCATGAGGCCAACCACCGGCGCTTCACTCTTGAGATGCTGTGTATTGCGTTTCGACCAATCCATCAGCACGACGACCACCTCTTCCCGGGTCACTGTGGTTTCCGGACAGGCAATGGGATCGTACTTGGGCCCCGCGGTGAGTGCCGCGTGATAATCCATGGCGGCATCGATGTAGCCCAGGCAAAAGCCCATTGCAGCATTGTATAAGGGGTCACCGGCGCTCACGCCGCACAATTCGATCAGGTCTTCCGTGGTTATGACCTGATGTTTCTGCGGCGTCCCGGCCAAGGTCTGGGCTGAGATAGCGAGTGCCGCCAAAGCTATTATATATCGGATTAACTTCATTAGATTACTCCTTGTTTATAAATTATATTACTAAAAGCACCCTGCTGGGGTCGGCTCAGAACCGCTTGATAATCTGTGTATCCAGAACCACAGCATAATTAGTACCAAAGGAACCGTCTACACGCCCGGCCAGCCCGTTGTCCTGATCCAGATCACCGTCACCCAGATCGGCGTAGTTGAGGTTGCTGTGGATCAGGAGATCCTTCCATTGCCACTCGACACCGGTGCCGACGGCAATTATCCGGTCGAGCGGTAAAGCAATGGTACGCCGGCCGTCGGTTGCGGGTGACGTCATGTACGCCCCCCCAACAGAGAATGCCAGGTCGGACCGGTACTGGTACCTCAACCCTGCGTTAAATAACCAGGTGTCCTTGAAACTGCCGTCTAACGACACCGTGGCGGACGTCATATCCGAATTGACACTGACATGGTTGATACCGAAGGTCGACATATTGACCCACATCGTATCGGCGGTAAACGACCAGTCCTCCGTTAAGTCCTGGTAATAACCCAGCTGGACCATCTCCGGCACTTTGAACTTCACGTCGATATTCTGGTCCTTGAGCCCGGATGCATTCAGCAAACCGTCCAGGACCGGACCGATATTCTGGAACTTCGGTTTACCGGACAAATCCGGATCGATCTCGGCGCGGTAAACCATACCGATACGTGCAGACTCACTGAACTCGTACATCAAGCCCGCCTGCCAGCCGAAACCGACGCCGTCTTCTTCGAGTTTTATCCTGCCGTCGGTTGCGCCGAAATCATTAACGCGCGCCTTGCTCAGGGAATCGGTATAGATCATCATCGGCCCGCCACCGATGGACCACTGGTCGTTAAACCTGTAACCCACCGTGCCGGCCAGTGCGACAAAAGCGAGGTTGGATTCTTCGGCGAGGTAACGCCCGGACCAGCTCTTGCCGTATTCATTACCGAAACCGGAAGGCACGGTCAACGAAGCACCAACGCGCCAGTGGTTATTGATCGGGTGCGCATAATAAAAAGACGGGATCGCCAGCAAGCTGGTATCGTTATCGGCGTCTCCGCCACTGCGATTCGACTCATCCACTTCGAACTTTGATTCGGTCACTGCAAGCGTTGCACCAATCATCAGCTCCGGCTGATCCAGGCGGTTAATGCCGGCCGGACTCCAGAACACCGTTGAGGCATTGCTGGCCCGCGCTGTAAAACCCGAGAAAGCGGGGCCAATGTCGGCCTGTACTGTAAATGCCGACAGGCCTGCCAGCAGCCAACCGGCCCGCAGACCCAGGCCAATAACTGTTCGCCGCTTCGGTGGAAGCCGTTTATCAAATAGCCCGTCCATAATTCAACTTATCCTGATTTTGCAGTGAATGGTAAACTGGGGGTCAGAGAGCAATTTATCCTAATATACGAAGTGCCAGGATAATAGCGCAAAGTATATTAGGATAAATTGCTCTCTGACCCCGGTTTTAGATGTAAGGCGCGCACAGCACCTTCAGGATCTGCCTCCAGAATACGCAATAGTGCTTTTGCCGGTCCCGTCGGTTTCCTGCGACCCTGTTCCCAGTTACGCAGCGTTGCCGGCTTCACACCAATCAGATAAGCAAAGCGGTCCTGTGAAAGCCCGGTCTTCCTGCGAATTTCACGCACCTCAGGATCGGGGTATTCAAAAACCCTGGATGGCTTTTTTTCACCGGCAGCGATTGCGTCCATTTCTTTTACGCTGTCCAGTAATTCATTGAACCTCTTCCGGTAAGCTTCCAGTAGCTGCTCCCCGGTAACCCCGGTTGAAATAATGTTGCCCTGACAGTTATGCGGGGCTGAAATCGAACACACCATCAATCAATTTATACGGAGTCTGTCAAGATTATCCGTATAATTTCAATGCGGTTTGAATTATACGGAGTGTATGATTATACTCCGTATAATTCACGGATGGCAGACCGATGTTCAGGCTCCCACATACCACGCAACTCCTGTACGCAGAGCTGCTTCAGCAGTGCGCAATTGCACTACCGAATCAGCGCGGGATTTCATTTGTGACCAAGACCGTCGGTGGCAACCAGTATTGGTATATGGAACTGGTGGTGGGCAGCACCAAGCGTCAGTATTCCCTTGGCCGTGACACCGATGAGCTTCGCACGCAAATAGAAAAACAGAAAAGGCTGTTTTCCCTGGCTGCCCCGGATTTAAAACAGCGCGAGAAACTGGTCGCGATGTTGGTGAGTGGTGGTGGCTTTGCACCCGGCGGTTCCGATGGACGGGTATTGGAAGTGTTGGCCCAGGCAGGGACTTTTCTAACAGGTGGTGTGTTGGTAGGTTCCCATGCCTTTAATACCTACGGCAACATGCTTGGTGTAAGTTGGGCATCCGCTGCGATGCAAACCCAGGATATGGATCTGGCCAGCCTTCACCAGGTGGAAATAGCCATGCGCCGGGATGCTCCCGACGTAAAAACTGTTTTACTGGAATCCGGGATGGGTTTTTTTGAAGTCCCTGCACTGAACCCAAAATCTCCATCCACCAGTTTCAAGCTGCGTGGACAGGAATTTAAAGTAGACCTGCTGACGCCATTGGAAGGTCCGAATACCAGCAAACCGGTGCACCTGCCGCACTTCAAGACCTTTGCCCATCCCATGCGTTTTCTGGAATACCTGCTGGACGATAGTCAGGATGCTGTCATTCCCTTTCGTAGTGGCGTGCTCGTTAATGTGCCCAACCCGGCGCGCTTTGCGTTACATAAACTGGTGGTTTCGCAGCGTCGTCCCGTTGCGCAACAAACCAAAGTGAATAAGGATATTCAGCAGGCCGAAGAGCTCCTGGCAGTATTGCTGGAAGATCGACCGGGTGATGTGTGGATCGCGCTTGAGGCCACTCAAGGCATGCCGGATAAGTTCCAGCAGCAGCTTGCTGGAGGAATACGATTCTTATCCGCGGGTGTGAAGCAGGCGTTGCATGAACACAGTGGAAGCAATGGGTAGAAATGTTGCCCTGGCACCCCAGCGAAGCGGCATGGCCGGCAAGCGTCAGCAGCAGCGCTAAAGCGATGGGCGGCAAACTGGAAATTTGCGCATATTTTCCCGATGGCGACGTGAAGATTAATCAGTTCGAGGACCTGGACCAAAACCCGCCTGCGTAAACCGGGGTCAGAGAGCAATATTTTCTAATATTGCGCACTCTTTGTTCGCGGCCTTCCGGGTTGACCCAGCCCTGCCTTACGATTCGTCTGGCCTTCGATGTGATCCTTGAAGCATGAGCAACCAAGCACCAGTTCGCTATTCAGCGTCTGGCGTATCTCATGCAATTGTGGATTATCAATAGATTGTCGAAACAATTCGCGATACACCATCTGGCGTTTATCTGCGGAGCTGCCCAAGGCCAGATACAATGGATGCGGCGTAACGATCGGATCCTGCTGTCCTTGCGCATTAGCCGCATAACTGGACCAGCGATACTCAGCCGGGTGCTCGACCATGTTCGCACGAACCGCATTCATCTCGATATAACGCATACAGGTCAGCAAATAGTTTTCGCTATCGACCAGACTCGCCTTGAAGCGCCCCTCCCAAAGCGTGCCGGTGCGGCTGTAGCGCCGGTTAATGTAACAGACATAACGTCGCCCCAGTGCCTGCATCATCTGTGAAATACCATAGGCCTGGGCACTCGACACCAGCAGATGCACGTGATTGCTCATCAGCACATAAGCATGCAGCTGGCACGAAAACCGGGTAGCCGACTCGCTCAGGTCATGCAGGTAACGCTGGTAATCAGCTTCAGCAAAAAAGCACAGCTCGCGATTGTTACCGCGTTGAATGACATGCTGGGGAATCCCAGGTAAATTGAAACGGGGTTTGCGTGGCATGATTCACCTCCTTGTGAACAACGCGCACGAAGATCATAACATTAACCGTATATTAGGGAATATTGCTCTCTGACCCCGGTTTTTTAGTAAGCGCCCTGAGAATACGTCAGCTCATAGCTATGAGAATAAATCTCAAATATCAAACCAAATGGATCTTCTACATAGACCATTCGGTAGGGTTTTTCTCCAGGATAGTATTCTCGAATAGGCATTCTTTGTTTTCCACCATGCGCCACAATTTTTTCAACCAGGCCCTCTACATCCGGATCCTGAACACAGAAATGGAAGGTGCTGGTTTTCCAATACTCGAAATCTTTTGGGCTTTCATTGTTTTTGAACTCGAACATCTCAATGCCGATTTTATCACCGGTGGACATATGCGCTATTTTGAAAGAGCCCCAGCCACTGCCAAAAACATCAATACACATTTGGCCTATTGGCGTATCTGATTCTTCGGTAATGACAGTGGGTTCCATTATGTGGTACCAGCCCATCACCTTGCTGTAGAACTCAACTGCTTTTTCAACATCAGGAACGGATATACCGATATGTGAGAATGTCCTTGGGTAAGTATTCATGGTTGCTCCTTAATATTAGCGAATATTGCTCTCTGACCCCGGTTTAATGCCAGCGTGGGTAGACGGATGCAATCCAGATGCTGACATTCTGGTACTTACAGGTTGCCGAATCACCTACGTTGAAACCGGCAAGAACGACACCACCCGGTCGATCGTCCAGTAGGCCGCCACGCCACCAATGCTGTAGGGCAGCAATCGCCAGGCGCCTTGCGGTGCCGTTAACGGCAAACGTGTCAGTAACGCGATCAGGCTCAACACTGCGGCAATGAACAACAGCTGCCCGGTTTCCACACCGACGTTGAACGTAAACAATGCCAGCGGCACTTCATGTTGCGGCACGCCGATTTCAGACAGCGCACCGGCAAAACCCAGGCCGTGGAACAGGCCGAAGATAAACGCAATCACCCAGGGATAGCGTTCGGTTATCCCGATGACACCGTTGCGCTGGTGAACGATCTCCGCGGCCAGAAACAGGATGCTTAACGCAATGATGGCTTCGGTCGGCGCTGATGGCACATGTACAACACCGAGAGTTGCCAGTGCCAGCGTGATGCTATGCGCAACAGTAAATGCGGTGACCGCCTTCACCAGGGCACCGAGGCCCGGCACGATCAGCAACAGCGCCAGCACAAACAACAGGTGATCGACGCCTTCGAGAATATGAATGGTACCCATGCGCCAGTAGTCGCCGGCAACTTTGAGTTTTGAGGCCTGCAACGGGATGGTGAATTCAGGCGAACCTGGCCGCAGGATGGCCGTATGCTGGGTACCGTCCTGCAGCTGGATGAGCAGCAGCACATCGGTCTGCAACGCAGACAGGCCATCGATGACAATGCGATCGCCTATCAATGGCTTACCGTTGCTTTTGTATGTGGATTGTTCGATCAGGGCACCCGGCACATCCTGAACAGTTGGCGACCCCAGCAATTCCAGGCTGTCCGGCAATTGCGGCGTGATGGCCAACGCCCGGTTGCCACGCATGGGGACTTTCCAGGTGACGGCAAACAGGCCGGTGTTCTGCTCCTTGATATCTAAAAGCGCGGGACGAATTTCGTCGGCGTTGGCCGGCATGACCGGGTAAAGCCCGATCAACAAAACAAAGATTAAATACAACCACCGTTGAAACAACATCCCGCACGGTTCGGAATAACCTGTAGGAGCGCCGCCCTTCGGCGCGATAGCCGCGATAAACCGGACACCGCATTCAAAGTCTATCGCGCCGAAGGACGGCGCTCCTACAGAGTATGCCCTCACTTTTCCGGCTCCTGCGCGGCCGCAACCTTGTCAGCCTCGGGCGCTTCAATGACGATGGTGTAGCTATCGCGCAGATTGGCGTAGAACTTCTCGTTGAGTTCTTCTCCCCGTTCAGCCTTCCAGTCCTGCGTGACACGCTCACTCACGTCGGCAAACACCGGTGGCGGTGGTTCAGTCACATTGCTGACATACACCAGGTGCACACCATAGCCGGACAATACCGGTCCGTGCCATTGCCCGGGTGACAACTCAACGAGCGACTCAACAAAACCGCTGCCGAAGTATTTCTGGATTTCGATCGGGTCTTTTTCCGGGTAATAGTTCTGTAACATGAAGTCATCACCCAGCGCACCGGCGTCCTCGATGACATCGCCCTTTGCAATCAAAGTAGCTTTGATTTTTTCGGCGTCATCCAGCGCTGCATCACCTCGCTTGTCCGGGTCGGCGAAGACCTGGGTAAAGGTGTAACGCGTTGGCGCCTGGTAGCGATCCTGGTGCTCGGTGAAATACGCCTGCAGCTCCTCTTCGTTCGGTGGCGTTAATGCCACCAGGTCCTTGGCAAGGAACTCCAGCTTCTGTGCCAGGCGACGGCGGATCACACCGTCATGCTTGTTCAACCCCATGGTCAGCGCTTCGCGATATAGCACTGTCTCCTTTATGTACTGCTGAATCAGGCCGTCAAACTCTGCCTCCGTCGGTGGCCGGTTCCAACGTTTCTGCCAGGAGGTCTGCATCCACTCAATTTCACCGGCACTTACAACAATGGTTTTATCCGTCTCTTCCGGCACCGGCTCGGCGAATACGCCGTATAACAGGTAGATCGCCGCGCCGATAAACATAAAGTGCAGCAGTGGCTCACGTAACAATTTCACTTCTGGTAACTCCTCATACAGCCTTATAATCCAGCGACTTGAAACCTACTCCGGCAGATAACTGCGCAGACCAGGATAAGACAGTGCTTTCTTCACGAGGCTCGGGTCCGGTGTGTACCAGATCGGCGCCGTTATCCGTCGACCAGATAACAATCGTGTTATCTGCGATACCCAACTCGTCGAGTTTATCGAGCAACGCGCCTGTGACGTCGTCAAGCTCAGTCATGCCGTCGGCAAAGATGCCGAAGCCGGTCTTGTTCTTGTACTTCTCACTCAAATGAATCCAGACATGGTTACGCGTGGACACATGCCACAGGAAGAAGGGTTTGTCCTCCTTGACCGACCGCTCCATGAAATCGAGGGATCGATTCAGCAGGTCCTCCTCAATGGTCTCCATGCGCTTTTTGTTCAGCGGGCCGGTATCCTTGCACTTCTGCTTACCCACCACGCCCCAGCGAGGCTCGTCTGTCTTGTCAAATTTATCCGTTGCAACACAGTCCAGGACACCACGGGGGCCATACGCATCCCTGAAACTACCGTCACCAGTGAAGGATGTTTTATCGCGCCGAAGGCCGGCGTTTATGCCCGACACGGGTGCTCCTACAGGTTTAGTTATTTCTTCGCCGTCTTCACTGCCTCAGGCGTGTACCAGATCGGTGACGTGTAGGCGCGCTCCTGCGTCGAGGTCGGCACGCCCTCTGGCAAGTCGATGCCGAAGCGGAACGCGTCATAGGTCGTCCAGCGCGGCGTCGGAATCTCAAGCACCCGCGAGTAATAGAACGCCTTGTGCGCCGGATCGAAATCCGGATCCGTCCAGACCGCTCCCAGATCGGAGGCGCCTATGCTATTCGTCCAGTTGGCATTTGCCACGTCGACGGTGTTGCCAACGGCCGGCAACTTGCCCTTCGCGTCAGGCTTGCGGTCGCCGGACCAGGCGACGTTATAAACCTTCTCATGCGTCTTGCCCTGGGCGTCCATCCAACCCTTGACGATCTGGATGCGATCGAGATTGGCCCCGATCGTATCGCGCAGCGCGTAAACCATAAAGCTCGGCGCCTTCGCACCCTTGGGCATCATCCGCAGGTCACCGCCCATCGGTACGCCTTTTTCATATCCCACCACCGCCGGCATGCGGGAATTGAGGTCCTGGTCCGAAAATTCCCAGCCGCCAAACAAGCGCACGCGTATGCGTGGACCGGTCGTTCCGTAGACCTCTTTGCGCTGCATCGCATCGAAAATAGCGGCGCGAGTGTTCTCGGTCGCCCAGACGGCAGCGAGACCCGAGGCGACCTGCTGCCAACCCATGATCGCGCCGTTCTCGTTTTGCATAAACGGGTGCGTCATCCGGTCCGGTTTGGGTTCGTAGCCGGTATGCTTGCCAAAGAAATTGTCTTCCCCGGCGGTCGCCAGCGAGGTGTGGCTGTCGGTGGCGCCGATGATGCCGAACTTGTAGGGGTTGGTGCCGAGCTTCGTCTCGATCGCCAGCCCGCGCTTCAATGCCTCACGCGCATATTCACCGGCCAGCATGTCGTCGGTCTTGGCTTCGCTGACGTCGAGGTTGCCGATCGCCCAGGTTTCGTAATCAGCGAACTCGTCGTCCGGCGACAGGAAGGGATGCGTTTCGCCGTCGCCCTTGATCTGGGTTGCTTCGTAGAGCGGCTCCCACTTGTCGCGCTGCGTGACATAGGTCGTATCGAATTGCTTGCCGTTCCACTGCGCTTCCAGAGGGAACATGATGCCGTTCGAGAGGTTGCCGTTGTGCGGGATCGCCAGCGCTTCGCCACCGGTCTTTTCCTCATAGTTGGTCAGATACTTCCACAGATCGCGCGGGTCGGGGCTGCCCTGCGGCGGCGTCATCGTGAAAGGCACGACCTGCCGTGCCCGGACCGGACCGTCACGCATGATGACGACACGATGCATGTTGTTGCCTTTGATCAGCGAGGTCCACTCGAAGCCAATGAAGGCCGTGAAACGACCCGGATCGTTGAACGCCTCGGCCTCGTCGATGACCCTTTCCCAGAGGTTCTTGTAGAGTTTCGAGCCCGGTGAATAGAGCGCCATCAACGCTGGATCCACTTTGCCTTGCGAAAAGTTTCCGATCAGATCCATCGCCGCCTGAACCGCCGCGTCACCGCCTGCCGCGAGCCCCTTGTTCCAGCGCGCGCCCTGTTCGTAGGCAAGCACTTCCGGCTTGCCGGCGGCAAGATCACCCACCAGGCCCATGCCATCGGAATGATCGGCGACCACCAGCCAGTCCAGCGGGCGCGACAGCCGCACCGCCTGTCCGGTGGAGGACACCACTTCTTCACCGCGCGCGAACCGATACGCGTCGCGAGGCGGCAGACGGTTGCCGAACAGACCCGCGTCCATTGAAAGCGAGGTGTGCAGATGCGAATCGCCCCACAGCGGGCGCTCGGGAAAGCTGCGCTTCGCATAGGGCGAATAGACCTTGCCGGTATAGGCGCCGGACAACGTTGCTGGTGTCGCCATGCCCGCGTCCTGCGCCACAGATGCGGTCGTTATTACGGACAGGCTTATGGCTATGCAGGCCGGTATAATTTTTTTCATTGTTTCATGAAAATTTCGGATCCTCATGATCTTGCTCCAAATTATTTTGTTCGTAATGTTATTGCCATATCGCGCCGATGGACGGCGCTTGTGCCCGGCACGGGTGCTCCTACTTTGCTTCGTAGACCGTATGTCCCTGAAGTACGGTCATCAGCACCTTGGTCTTGTGGATCTTCTCCACTGGCACCTCAAGAATGTTCTGGTCGATGACAATAAAGTCGGCGGACTTGCCAACCTCGATGGTGCCGGTCTCGTCTTCCTTCTCCAGGGTCATGGCGCCGTTACGGGTGAAGACCTCGATCGCGGTCTCGCGGTCAAGCCGTTCATCCGGGTTGAGCTGGCCGTACCCGGGTTTGCCGGGGTACTGGCGGGTGATCATGCCTTCCATCGCGAGCCAGGGGTCCGGTTCGGGGATGTTGTCCCAGTCACTTCCGTAAGATACCACTGCGCCAGCGTCGATGATGGTCTTGAGCGGGCTGAAGGTCAATTCAAAGCGGTCACGCCCGATAATATGCGGCCAGGGGCGGATGGCGGGGTCCGGGGTCCAGAGCTGGTACGGCGATACTTCGGTGATGAAGTTCGAGCGCTCGAAGTTGGTGCGTTCTACCTCATCGGGGTAGATGAGCATCGAGTGTGCCATGTGGTGCCGCGGCCCCTTGCCGTTGGCGCGGCGCGTCGCCTCTACTGCATTGAGGAAGTGGCGCACCGACAGGCTGCCGGTGGCGTGCGCCATGACCTTGAGCCCTTCCTTGTCGAAGCGCAGCATCCAGGTACTGAAGGTTGATTCGTCGATACTCGGGGTACCGAAGGTCGGCGCCGTCACGTAAGCATCGATCATCGGGGAACCGCCCTCCGCGTCATTGGGCACACCGTCCATATAGATTTTTACACCGTCGACATTGATCAGCGGGGAATTCTCACCACGCTTGTCGCGCGTCATGAAGGTTTTTGCCTGCTCTTCCAGCGTCGTGGTCACGTAGCGGGTGTTGAAGTCCCAGCTGCCCTGGATCCGCACGGTGAGCTTGTCATTGGATTCCAGATCGCGGTAAGCCTTGAGGCGGACCGGGTCGAGCTGGGCGGTGACGATAGCCGTGATGCCGTAGCGGTTGAGTTTGTCGAAGATCCAGACGGCGCGCTCCTCCACCACTTCGGGCTTGGGTGGCGGCATGGCGGCGGTAATCAGCCCGAGTGCCTTGTCGTGGAGGGTGCCGGTCGGGTTGCCTTCGCTGTCGCGGTCGATGACACCGGCGGGCGGATTAACTGTGTCCCTGGTAATGTTGGCAGCCTTGAGCGCGGCCGTGTTGACCCACGCCAGGTGATTGGTCCAGTCGTGCAGGAACACCGGGTTGTCAGGCGAGACTTCATCGAGCATTTTGGCATGGAGTGTTTTGTAATCCAGGCCCCACTTGGCGCCCTCGACCCACTCGCCTTTCTTGAGCTTCTTGTCGGCGATGTACTTCTTGAGCGCCGTCTTGATCTCGTCGACCGATGCATCCACGGGGAATGCCAGACCTAGCGCTGTTAACGCGCCGCGCAGTGCGTGGATGTGGGTATCGACCAGTCCGGGCATGACCATCTTGCCCTTGAGATCGACGACCCTGGTGTCTTTACCGGAGACGGCTTTCATGTCGTCGTTTGACCCGACTGCGAGGAACTTGCCATCGCGCAACGCGAATGCCTGTGCCCGGGTGCGGACAGGATCCACCGTGTAAACAAAACCGTTTTTGTACACCACGTCGGCTTCACCGGCCTGCGGCGCAGCGACTACCGGCTGGGTGGCGGCAACCAACGCCAGTAAACCGGCGTTACAGGTTTTTCTCAGGAACGTGCGCATGAATAGTCTGCCCTCCTCTGCATTATTCTTTTTGGCGCCTGATGACGCGGGTTATGCCGCTCGTCATGAACAGGGATGCCCGATATGAAAATCAATGGGGTCAGGTCTTGCAATGAAACATTGCTTTCTTATCGTGCACCTGAGGTATGTTGCAATGCAAGACCTGACCCCTGAGAAGTTCATTGCGAAGGTGAAACAGCACGCAGCTTCTCTGCATACGTGCGCGCTGCATCCTGATTGCCCATATCACGATGGAACGCTACCAGCGCGCTCAGGATATCGCGGTTATTCGGATATCGGTTGTGCGCACCCTGTAGAACCATAATCGCCTGTTCCGGCTTACCGGTTGAATTCAGTGCGATGGCGTATACGTAAATATAGCGCGCATTATCCGGATTTAACGTAGACGCAAGGCGGAGTTCCTCGATCCCTTCATTCGTGCGTTTTTGCCGCACCAGTGACAGCCCCAACGCGTGGTGTACGTCTGCATTTTCGGGGCTTACTCCGGCGGCCTGACGCAACACTTTTTCCGCCTCGGTTTCCTTGCCCTGCGCACGGTACAAGTCTGCCAGATTGACGTAGCCAGGCACATAAACCGGATTGAGATCGGTTGCTGTTTTGTACGCTGCAGCCGCCTTCTCGTTTTCACCCAGTGCGGCATACAACCCACCCAGATTCGTTTGTGCCTCGGGACGTTCGGCCATAGCCTGCTGGGACGAAATATATTCCTGCAGCGCTCTCTCAAGCAACACCTGTTGATCCCTGGGAAGCTCACCACTCGGGATGGACGCCAGCACGCGCGCCGTCTCGATGCGCACTGCGCGTACCGGGTCTTCCAGCATCGGGAATGCGAGTCGCACGCGTATTTCCGCTGGCACATATTCCAGCTCGGCGACAGCGGCAGCACGGATGACCGGGTTATCGTCCGATAGCGCCAGTGGCAGCACATCAATCGTTGCAGCGCTCATATACGACCCGATCCGGGTAATCGCCGTCGCACGCGCAATCGCCGGTGTCTCCGTGTTGCGTATCAGCGTCGCCAGGTCAGTGCCAGCCCCCGGCGTTTCCTGCCGTCCATCGTGCAAGGCCTGCGCGTACGCCTGGAAGCCTGTCGGCGTATCTCCGTACCAGGTTGTAACTTGCGCCGCCGCCCACGCGGCATCCTTGTCATCGTGGCAGTTGTTGCAGGCGTTGGGTGTCCCGAGTTTCATTGAAAGATCCGGACGCGGGATGCGCATACTGTGATCGTGTCGCGGATCGACCACCATGTAGGTTCGGGGTGGCATATGACATTCGGCACAGCTCGCGCCCTGTGAGCCGGCCTTATGAAAGTGGTGGTTGGCTTGATCATACTTCGTTGCCTGGTGACATTGCAGACAGACACCGTTACCGGGCTCCCTCAATGCCAGGCTATGCGGCTCATGGCAATCACTGCAGGTGACACCGGCGTGAAACATCTTGCTCTGCATGAAGGAACCGTAGACATAGACTTCATCGTCCATCTGGCCATCGGCAAAATACATACCCTCATCCAGAAGTCGCGGCAGATAGTGATCCAGTAACGGCTCACCATGCACATAGTCATTGCTGATCGGGCTGCGCCTCGAATGACAGCGGGCACACATCTCGATCTCCCTGTCACTGCTGCGAACCTTATTCCGGACAGCGTTCCCGGTTT
>Ga0316189_10003448_pt1 | contig 15346 bp, 13 predicted proteins | sample LowCovwburrow_MG_FD_204930 | JGI IMG/M metagenome (GOLD analysis project Ga0316189, IMG submission 204930) | Coastal sediment microbial communities from Maine, United States - Lowes Cove worm burrow | ecosystem: Environmental > Aquatic > Marine > Coastal > Sediment | place: USA: Maine... | reverse complement strand
CACCCGCTCCACACAGACTTGTCTGGCTGCGCCAAAATATTATCTTCCTGTGTATGTGACCTACAATGACTGTGCTTGTTCCCGGGCGTTACCGATATAGCTGGCGGGCGTCAGAGATTGCAGTTCCTGTTTCACCGTTGCTGGCAAATCCAGCGTCTGGATGAACACCTGCAGGGTATCACGGTTCACGGCATGGTCACGCGTCAGGTCCTTCAGTTTTTCATACGGCTTTTCAATGCCGTGACGACGCATAACCGTTTGCAGGGCTTCGGCAAGCACCTCCCAGCTGTTATCAAGATCTTCAGAAGTACGGCCTTCATTGAGTTGCAGCTTGCTTATACCCTTGAGACAGGATTCCAGAGCAATCACACAATGTGCGACGGCGACGCCGGTATTACGCAACACGGTTGAATCGCTGAGGTCACGCTGCCAGCGCGAGATCGGCAGCTTGGCGCCAAAATGCGAGAACAGTGCATTGGCGATTCCCAGGTTACCTTCCGCATTTTCAAAATCAATCGGATTAACCTTGTGTGGCATGGTCGATGAACCAACCTCACCGGCAACCGTTTTCTGTTTAAAATAGCCAAGCGAAATATATCCCCAGATGTCACGACAGAAATCGATCAGCACCGTGTTAAAACGCGCCAGCGCATCAAACTGTTCTGCCATGTAATCGTGCGGCTCTATCTGGGTAGTGAACGGATTCATTTCCAGTCCGAGATCATTAATGAACTGCCTGGAAAATTCCGGCCAGTCGATATCCGGATAGGCCACCAGGTGAGCATTGTAGTTGCCTACAGCACCATTAATCTTTCCCAGCATGGGGATAGCTGCATATTGCTCACGCTGCCGCTGCAGGCGTGCGGACACATTCGCCATCTCCTTGCCGACGGTGGTTGGTGATGCTGTTTGCCCGTGAGTGCGTGACAGCATGGGATTGTCTGCATAGCGTTTGGCAAGACCGCTGATCGCCTTGATGACATCATCCAGCAGTGGCAGCATTGCCTGGTTGCGCGCCTCAAGCAGCATCAGGGCATGAGCAAGGTTATTGATATCCTCCGAAGTACAGGCAAAGTGAATAAATTCACTGACCGACTCCAGCTCTGGATTGCCTTCGATTTTCTCCTTGAGAAAATATTCAACAGCCTTAACGTCATGATTGGTGGTGCGCTCGATGTTTTTGACGCGCTGCGCATCCTGCTCACTGAATTTTTCGATAATGTCGTTTAGCAAGTGATCAGCATGAGAACTCAGCACAGGCACTTCCGTAATGCCTTCATCCGCAGCCAGCGCCTGCAACCAGCGCACTTCTACAATTACACGGTGACGAATCAGACCATATTCACTAAAGATAGGTCGCAGTGCATCGGTCTTCTGCCCGTAGCGGCCATCGACCGGTGAAATTGCTGTTAGTTGAGTGAGCTCCATGTCATCCTCTTTTCAAGACCCGCAGGCCGTGCCTTGCTTGTAATGATTTATCGATTGTCAGACTGCAGTTTCCGGCTGTGTTCAGGCAGCCAGTTGTCTGAGCACATAATGCAAGATGCCACCATGACAATAGTATTCAAACTCCTGTGGCGTATCTATCCGTATCCTGGCTTCAAAGACAGTGCTGTTGCCATCTGCATCCCTGGCCGTCACTTGTGCCATCTCTGTTAGTCCGTTCTCAAGCCCGGATATGTCAAAGCTCTCCCTGCCGGTCAGGCCAAGACTGGCCGCTGTGTCCCCATGCTTGTATTGCAGTGGCAAAATACCCATACCCACCAGATTGGAACGATGAATGCGCTCGTAACTTTCCGCTATAACAGCCTGTACACCCAGCAAACGCGGCCCCTTGGCAGCCCAGTCCCGGGATGAGCCTGAACCATATTCCTTGCCAGCCAGAATTATCAGCGGCACATTCTCGTTCGCGTACTGCTGTGATGCGTCAAAGATAGTCATTTGTTTGCCGCCTGGCTGGTGTACCGTGAAGCCACCCTCCGTGCCGGGCGCCAGCTTGTTGCGCAGGCGAATATTTCCGAAGGTACCGCGCATCATGACCTCATGATTGCCGCGGCGCGAGCCGAGCGAGTTGAAGTCACCCGGGGCTACGCCATGTTGCTTCAGGTATTCACCGGCAGGACTGTCTGCCTTGATAGCGCCGGCCGGTGAAATGTGGTCGGTTGTCACCGAGTCACCCAGCAGGGCGAGCACCCTGGCTGCCTTGATGGCGCCCGGTTTTTCCGGCTGCAGGGTAATACCCTCGAAGTATGGCGGCTTGCGAATATAGGTTGAATCATCCTGCCATTCAAAGAGTTTGTCTTCCGGTGATTCCAGCATATTCCAGCGTGTCTCGCCGTTAAACACTTCTTCGTAGGTGCTGCGGAACTCATCTTCATTAACACTGGCAGCAATAACGGCCTGTATCTCTTTCGGATCAGGCCATATATCCTTCAGGTAAACCGGGTTACCGTTCGGATCGGTACCCAGCGGCTCTGCTTGCAGATCAATATCCATACGGCCAGCCAGCGCGTAGGCAACGACCAGCGGTGGTGAGGCGAGATAGTTCATGCGCACCTCTGCGTGCACACGACCTTCGAAGTTACGGTTGCCCGACAGCACTGAACAAACGCTCAGGTCACCTTCATGAATCGCCGCGGAAACGGCTGCGGGCAGGGGCCCGGAATTGCCGATGCAGGTCGTGCAGCCATAGCCAACGGTATGGAAACCCAGCGTCTGCAGCGCATCGGTCAGTCCGGCCTTTTCCAGGTAGGCGGTGACAACACGAGAACCGGGTGCCAGTGAAGTCTTGACCCATGGCTTAACGTCAAGACCCAGTGATACCGCTTTTTTGGCCACCAGGCCCGCACCTACCATGACGGACGGATTTGAGGTGTTGGTACAGGACGTGATCGCAGCAATCACGACGGCGCCATCACTCAATTCAACCGACTGATCCTTTATAACCGTCTTCACGGAATGACTGGAGATATTGCCTTCCTTTTTAATGGTATCCAGTGCTGCCAGAAAGCGCGGTTTGATCTCTGTCAGTGCGACACGGTCCTGGGGCCGTTTGGGACCTGCCAGGCTGGGAACGATACCCGACAGGTCCAGTTCTATGCTGCTGGTATAGACAGCGCTCTGTGTTTCAGCGCCACGGAACATTAACTGCTCGCGTGAATAGGCCTCTGCCAGGGCAATGCGGGACTCGCTGCGGCCGGTAAGCTTGAGATAGGCCAGTGTTTCCTCATCAACCGGAAAAAAACCACAGGTGGCGCCGTATTCTGGTGCCATATTTGCGATGGTTGCGCGGTCAGCCAGTGACAGGTGATTCAGGCCATCACCATAAAATTCAACAAACTTTCCCACGACGCCTTTTTCGCGCAGCACTTCCACCACGGTCAGCACCAGGTCGGTCGCTGTCGCGCCTCCAGGCAGTTTGCCATGCAAGCGAAAACCGACGACCTGCGGGATCAACATTGAAATCGGCTGACCCAGCATAGCGGCTTCTGCTTCAATACCACCGACACCCCAGCCCAGTACGCCCAGACCGTTTATCATGGTGGTATGCGAATCAGTACCGACCAGTGTATCCGGGTAGGCCTGTACAACATCGTCCCGTTCAGATTCAAAAACAACCCGCGCCAGGTGTTCAAGATTTACCTGGTGCACAATACCGGTATCCGGCGGAACGACCTGAAAATTGGAAAAGGCCTTCTGGCCCCACTTCAAAAAACTGTAGCGTTCCTGGTTACGCTGGTATTCAAGTTCGCTGTTAAGGTCCATGGCTGACTTCGAACCAAAGCTGTCAACCTGAACGGAGTGATCAATAACCAGTTCTGCCGACTGCAGCGGATTTATTTTATCCGGATCACCACCCAGTGACTTCATGGCGTCGCGCATGGCGGCCAGGTCGACAACAGCAGGTACCCCGGTAAAATCCTGCATCAGTACCCGGGCGGGACGGAAAGCTATTTCGCAATCGGGTTCCGCCTGCGGATCCCAGTTGATCAATGCATCTATATCGCTTTTAGTGACCGTTTTGCCGTCTTCATGGCGCAGCAGGTTTTCCAGCAGAATCTTCAGTGTACAGGGCAGGCGCGATATATCATGCTTCTCGCTGAGTTTGCGCAGGCTGAAAATTTCATATGATTTACTCCCGACATCAAGTGTTTCACGGGTTTCAAAACTGTTGTTCATGGATTCTCCTGGTGTTCAAAGTCGCACACGGTAAAGCCAGTTTCACCGCACACCGTCCGCTTAAAGCGGTTGATTATACACGTAATTAGAGTTTCGACAGGCTGGTTAGACTGACTGCACTCCGGCTCGAAGCATGCGGGAGCACTGCTCAATCATGACTTTTCGCTGAAATATCAACTTTATCCGGCTACCGCCATATTGAGACCACAACACGGTTGCCCGTATTCCTGCCAGTAGCAGGGCGCGTATCATATTCTGGCTGCTGCTATTGCCGAGTACGTTTTCATCACCCTTCACCATAATGCGTGGTGATAGTGTACTGATAGTCTCTTTGTATACATCAGCAAGCCCGGCAATCAGTTCAACGTCGTCCGAAATGGTGATAACCGCTCCTGGTGTGAGGCCGTCAAGGCCAGCACGGATAGTTTTCATGAGATCGTCCCGTCGACGTAACTTGCGCTGCAGGTGCATCATGGTAATAACATAGCCGGCTAATTCCAGGTCCCTGCCGGCGGGACTGCTGGACAACTGTTGTTGCAGCGTCTGCAAGCCGACTTGCAGATCAGCCGTGGATCCATAAACGTCAGATACTGCTTGCGGATCTGTCACAAACAGGCTGTGAATACAGGCTGTCGTGGCCACGGGATCACGCTTTTCTGCATGACCCGTTTGCTGTACCAGCCGTGCAGCCTGAAAAATTCCAGCCAGCGCAATGCATCGGTTGCGTACTACGGTATTGTCGTTTGTCATCATTTGTCTGAGATTGCTTCCTCAATTATAGCGCCTCCCAGGCATACATCATCCTGGTAAAAGACAATCGATTGGCCCGGCGTTACCGCGCGTTGTGGAGAATCAAAGCTGACCCTGCATGTTTGGCCGGGCTGTATCGTCAGGGAACAGTCCTGCACCGGCTGCTGGTGACGAATACGTGCCGTGCATTTAGGGGGCGCGACAAATTTTTCGCCGGATATCCAGTAGAGCTCACTGGCATGCAGGCCGGAACTGAATAATGCCGGATGATCTACACCCTGGGCCACCCGCAAGATATTATTTTTCATATCCTTGCCAACGACATACCAGGGTTCGCCGGAACTGTCGCTGCGTCCACCTATACCCAGTCCCTGTCGTTGACCGATGGTGTAAAACATCAGGCCATCGTGTCGCCCGAGCAAGCGGTTATCCAAAGTGCGTATCTCACCCGGATTCTTTTCAGTATATCGCGACAGGAATTCACTGAAGCGACGCTCGCCGATAAAGCAGATGCCGGTGCTGTCCTTTTTAGCATAAACACCGAAACCTTCAGCCTCTGCAATCTTTCTCACATCGGTCTTGTGATACTCGCCGAGCGGAAAAAGACTCTTGCCCAGCTGTTCACGACTGAGCGTATGCAGGAAATATGTCTGGTCCTTTTTGTTATCCAGCCCCTTCAACAAGCGCACAGACGGGGTTTTATCAATACGCGCATAGTGTCCGGTTGCAATTAAATCCGCGCCCAGCCCAATGGCATATTCGAGGAATGCCCTGAACTTGATCTCCCGGTTGCATATTATGTCGGGGCTTGGGGTACGCCCTGCCTCTATTTCATCCAGGAAGTGTGCAAAAACGCGGTGCCAGTATTGCGCCGAGAAACTGACTGTGTGTAATTCAATATCAAGCTTCTCGGCAATAGCCCGCGCATCAGCAAGGTCTTCTTCAGCAGGGCAATAGTCCTGATCATCATCTTCATCCCAGTTCTTCATAAAAACGGCCGAAACTGCATAGCCCTGCTGCTTCAGCAACAGTGCAGCAACGGCCGAATCGACGCCACCGGAAAGGCCGACAATAACGTTAATCATTCTCGGCCTCTGCTGGATGCCAACCTGTTTTCCATGTCTGTATTTTCAGAATGGCCGGCGGTTCTCCATTGTCAAAGAACCAGGAATCCACCGCAAACAATTGCCCGGATGCATTTTCACGAATAACAGCGGTGGTATGCGGCGGGCCCGCAAAAATACCAAAGCGGGTAACGCGGTCCATCACCGCGTGGTGTTGTAACAATCCGTTTTCAGCCAGCATACTCAGGTAGGTTATGGTGTTGGTGAATTCGTCAATGCAGTCCATCTGCCCCGGTTGCCCAAACCCCTTGAGATTTCACCCTTGTCAAAATGTGTACCGGTGCGTCTGCCAACCACATGCTCCATGTTGCTGACTGTCGTTGCTATTGCGGCGCGCTCATCACTGGCAGCAGGCAATGGCTGTTGCAGCGACGCGGTTATTTCATTCCACTCCGGGAGCGTTAACGACAGGGTGACAACTTTCTGACAGCCGTGTTCATAACAAACAGAAAACCTGTAGTAGACCGGCTCGGTAATGATGTCATCACGCACAAAAACATCCGCGACTGCCATAGACGGTAGCAGCAATATCAGGTAGCTGATTGCATGGCGGTCAATCAAGATTGGTTAACAATCCGAGCGGATAGGCCGAGCCCGCCAGATAATCGTCAATTGAACGTAACACCATCGGGCTGCGCAGCTTGTCCGGTTGCTGCCTGAGTTCATCGGGAGCCATCCACAGTGTCCGTTCTATATCGCTGTCCAGTACACATGCAGGATCATGAAACAGGCCTTTGCCGGCGAAGCAGACACGAATGAAGGTATTGCCTTTTTCATGCTGGCGCCAGCTGTAGATGCCGGTTACCGATTGCGGCTCAAATAACCACGCGGTTTCCTCGCGGGTCTCACGAATGACCGCATCAATCAGGGTTTCATTATCCTCCAGATGACCAGCCGGCTGGTTAAAAACCGACTTGCCCGAGATGCTCTCCTGAACCATCAGGAAGCGCCCGTCTTTCTCAATCAGGGCGGCAACCGTCATGTGTGGCTTCCATATCATAATTATTGATAGATCCATACTAATTATTGATGGAATCGTATAGTCAAATCATTACCTTGCAACGGGACACGCACGCGAAACAGTATGCCACACTGACCTTTCGGTTAATCAATTGGTGCTCGCACAAGCCGTGCGATTCTCATATAATGCACAGCTCGCCGGGGGGGCAGTTCACATAGCCTAGCTCAGGAAGTGTTTGTTTGCATCTCGCTGGCGGTATACAAAAAATGAATTTTCATGCGTTCTGGAGGAACACTACAATGATTGGCTTTTTAAGAAAAACACTTTTTGCGGGTTTTGCCTTCGCTTTGTCAGCAACCACAGCTATTGCTGATGAAATTCTCATGCCATTTGTCCTTTCCGGCACTTCTGGTGGCGACGTCAATACTGTCGCTGGCGAAGTCAAGTCAAAGCTGACAGCCGGTGGTTTTGAAGTAGTTGGTGAATATTCACCCTACAAGGATGCCCATGTCATAATTGTCACTAATGACGCTCTCAAACAGGCTGCCTCGAAATCCGATTTCGGTGCGTACGGTGCTGCCCAGCGTGTCTCCATCACCCGCAACGGTGATCAAACAGAAATCGTCTACACCAACCCGATTTACATGGCGGCTGCCTACCGTATGGCAACCGACCTGGCCAGTACCCGTGCCGCACTTGAGGGCGTTCTTGGTGCAGAGAAAGATTTCGGATCCGAAAAGAACCTGACGGCCAAGGATCTGGCGGAATACCACTACACTGTCATGATGGAATACTTCGATGACCCGAGCACACTGGCAGAATATGACAGCCAGGCAGAAGCCCTCAAGGCCATCAACGCTGCGCTGGCTGCAGGCAAGGGCGGTGCTACAAAAGTTTACCAGATTGACATCCCGGGCAAGGACGAGTCAGTTATCGGTGTTGCTCTCAAGGGAACCGGTCCTGATGATTGCAGTAGTGACGAGTACATCATGAGTCGAATTGACAAGGCTACTCCGCGTTCAACCGCTCATCTGCCGTACGAAATTGTTGTCTCTGACGGTACTGCTTATGCACTGTTTGCTCGTTTCCGTATTGCAATCAACTGGCCTCATCTGCCTATGATGGCCAGTGAGACCGGTGCTACCTTCATGAGCATCATGTGTTCACCAACTGACATTGAAGAGGCCCTGATCCAGGCTTCAGGCGAGGAACTGTAAAGATGTAAATTCTGTCCGCTCGCCGGGCAGGCTTGAAAAATGAAAGCCCCTGCAATTGCAGGGGCTTTTTTATGGCCGCGACTTGTTGCCAAAGGCATCCATGTGCCGCAGCGCCTCGACTCCTGACGATCAAGAATCTCCGGAAAATGCCGACCTGTAAATACAGGGCAGGGTGCCGGCAGTGGTACGAAAATTCAGGCAATTAGGGATTTTCGTAGCATGTATGTTGTCAATATCAATGATAAAATCTGTACTCTATGCTGAATTCCCCTGTATTTGATAAGCTATAAACTGATTATGAGTGACCAGGAAGAACACCGAGGAGACGAAGGGCTGGCGCTACAGGAAGCCCGCCCCGAGCTAAAAGAACCATCCATGTACAAGGTGGTGTTACTGAATGATGACTACACGCCCATGGAATTTGTCGTCACGATGCTGGAGAAGCTGTTTGGACTTGATCGTGAAAAAGCGACTCGCGTGATGTTGCAGGTCCATACCCAGGGCAAAGGTGTCTGCGGAATTTTTACGTATGAAATTGCAGAGACCAAGGTGGCACAGGTAAACGAGTACTCGCAACGCCATCAGCACCCGCTGTTGTGCAATATGGAAGAAGCGTAGTTTCCTGACGGAGAACTGACATGCTGAGTAAAGAACTTGAATTTACGCTGAACCTTGCCTTCAAGGAAGCCCGCGAGAAGAATCATGAATTCATGACCGTGGAACATTTGCTGTATGCCTTGCTCGGCAACCCTTCAGCAGTAGAAGTTCTGCGTGCCTGCGGAGGAAACCTCGAACAGCTCAAGCAGGACGTTGGTATCTTCCTGGAAGAAACGACCCCAAAGCTTTCCGATGAAGACACGCGCGAAACACAACCAACACTTGGCTTTCAACGTGTACTGCAACGCGCTGTTTTTCACGTTCAGTCATCAGACAAAACTGAAGTGACCGGCGCCAATGTGCTGGTCGCAATTTTCAGCGAACAGGAATCACAGGCGGTGTACTTTCTAAACAAGCTGAATATCACGCGCCTTGATGTTGTGAATTATATTTCACACGGTATCTCAAAGGTGTTTGACCAGCCAGAAGAGAATACCGAAAATTCAGTAGATGCGGAAACGGCGGATTCAACAGCGAAACAACCGCTGGAAAGCTTCGCAGTTAACCTTAACGAGCAGGCAGCCCAGGGCAAGATTGACCCGCTGATCGGGAGACGTGCGGAGATCAATCGCACAGTCCAGATACTCTGCCGCCGCCGCAAGAATAACCCGCTGTTTGTTGGCGAGGCGGGCGTCGGCAAGACGGCACTGGCAGAAGGCCTGGCAAAGATGATTGTTGACGGAGAAGTACCAAACGTGCTGCTCAACTGCACCATCTACGCACTTGACCTCGGGGCACTGGTTGCCGGCACCAAGTACCGCGGGGATTTCGAAAAGCGCTTCAAGGCAGTCCTCAACCAGTTACGCAATGAAGAAGGGTCAATACTGTTTATCGACGAAATCCATACCATTATCGGTGCAGGTGCAGCATCCGGCGGGGTCATGGACGCCTCCAACCTTATGAAACCGATGCTGGCTTCCGGCGAACTCAAGTGCATCGGTTCTACCACCTTTCAGGAGTATCGGGGCATCTTTGAGAAAGACCATGCGCTAACGCGTCGCTTCCAGAAAGTTGACATCAACGAACCCAGCGTTGAAGAAACCATCGATATTCTCAAGGGTCTGAAAACCCGCTTTGAAGAACATCACAAGATCAAATATTCAGCGCGCGCACTACGCAGTGCGGCTGAACTGGCGGATCGTTACATCAATGACCGTCACCTGCCTGACAAGGCCGTAGACGTTATCGATGAGGCCGGCGCAGGACAACGCCTGTTGCCGCCTTCACGCCGCAAGAAGACCGTCAGCGTGAGCGATATTGAGCATGTCATCGCCCAGATGGCTCGCATACCGGAAAAAACAGTTTCCGCCTCTGACAAGGAAGGTCTGCGTAATCTTGAACGCGATCTTAAAATGGTTGTTTACGGACAGGATGATGCCATTGAAACCCTGGCAGCCGCGATTAAAATGTCTCGCTCCGGACTTGGTAATGCAGACAAGCCAATAGGCTCTTTTCTGTTTGCAGGACCTACCGGCGTAGGCAAAACCGAAGTTACCCGCCAACTCGCAAGGATTATGGGGCTGGAACTGGTACGTTTTGACATGTCCGAGTACATGGAGCGTCACACCGTGTCCCGGCTTATTGGTGCGCCTCCGGGCTATATCGGCTATGACCAGGGCGGCTTGCTTACCGAGGCAATCACCAAGAATCCTCACGTCGTGCTGTTACTCGACGAAGTTGAAAAAGCGCACCCGGATGTATTTAACCTGCTGCTGCAGGTGATGGACCATGGCACCCTGACTGACAATAACGGTCGCAAGGCAGACTTTCGAAATGTAGCCATCATCATGACAACCAACGCCGGCGCACAGGACTCCAGCCGCGCATCCATTGGCTTTACGCGTCAGGATCATTCCTCTGATGCCATGGAAGCCATCAAGCGTTTGTTCACGCCCGAATTCAGAAACCGCCTTGATGCCATCGTGCAGTTCAATGCACTGGGGCCGGAGAACATCAGCCGGGTAGTTGACAAGTTTATTTTCGAACTGGAAGCACAGTTACAGGAACAAAATGTAACGATTGAAGTAGATGCAGATGCCCGAATCTGGCTGGCCGAACGAGGCTATGATCCGAAGATGGGTGCACGTCCCATGACAAGGACGATACAACAGTACATCAAAAAACCGCTGGCCGAAGAGCTACTGTTTGGCGAACTCGCACAGGGTGGCCACCTTATTATTCACCTTGGTGAAGACGAACTGTCCTTTGAAATCAAGGGGAAGGAAAAAGTCCACTAGTAAACAACAATGGGCTGGTGCGAATGCAACAGGTAGTGTCATCGTGCCCGGTAGGTAATGCGTCCCTTGCTTAAATCGTAGGGTGTCAACTCAACGGTGACCTTGTCACCACGTAAAATCCGGATGTAGTGCTTGCGCATTTTGCCGGAAATATGTGCAGTCACCACATGTCCGTTCTCAAGCTCAACCCTGAACATGGTGTTGGGAAGCGCCTCGGTAACCGTGCCTTCCATTTCGATGTGTTCTTCTTTTGCCATAAACCTGAATAGATCCTGTTGTATTAATCGCGGGAGTATACCTGAAATTGATAGCGGAAGGAGCCTGTCCCGGGCAGAAAATTGTCATTTTCGGCTATTCTTTTCGGCCCGGACTTGCGCAACAGTTATGTGCAATCAAACACCCATGGGCTGCTTTGACCCGGTTGTGCACAGGCGCTATCCAGGATGGCGGTAAATGCCTTGCGCGGGATCTGCCTTGCTCCCAGGCTGGCCAGGTGCCCGGTGTACACCTGACAATCTATCAGGCGATAATCCCAGGCTGCCAACTGGCGAACCAGCGCAATAAACGCTACTTTTGAAGCATCGGTTACTGCTGTAAACATTGATTCTCCAAAGAAAATATTGCCGATTGCAATTCCATACAGACCTCCCGCAAGCTTGCCCTCATACCAGCATTCCACCGAGTGAGCATGGCCCTCGTAGTGCATATCAAGATACGCCGCATGCATTTCCGGAGTAATCCACGTCCCGGACTGCGCCGGCCGCGGTCGCGCGCAGGCTTCAATAACATCGGCAAATGCAGTATCCAGACTAATGCTGAATTTATTCATTCTGATGGTTTTGGCAAGACTGCGGGATATGTGAAGATTTTCAGGAAACAGCACCAGTCGAGGGTCAGGTGCCCACCACAAAATCGGTTGACCCGGACCATACCAGGGGAAAATACCTCTGCGGTAAGCATGCAATAGCCAGTCGATTGAAAGCTTGCCGCCCATAGCCAACAGGCCAGCAGGATCCCGCAAGGCCAGCTCTACATCCGGAAAGACAATCTCCTTGTCATCTGCCTCCAGCCAGCGGGGCATTATCGATCGGTTGCGTGACATCTGTATCCGCTATGCCTTCCTGAATGGCGAACTCAACATCAGGCTATCATGGTAGTCAATCATCATCTCGTGCTCCTGCTGCAGGTAGCGTTGAATAGCGACCCTGAACTGGTCGTCACGGACCTGGTGTGCCGACCACGTGTAACTGGGTAAAAAGCCACGACTGATTTTGTGCTCTCCCTGTGCGCCGGGTTCAAACAGCGCCAGTCCGTTTTCAATGCAGTACTCTATACCCTGATAATAGCAGGCCTCAAAGTGCAGACTGTTAAATTCCTCCAGGCATCCCCAGTGTCTGCCATAAAGGGCGTTATCACCGCGCAACATGATCGAACCGGCTACGTAACGTTTCTCATGGCTGGCAAACACCAGCACCAGCTGCTCACCCATGGTGCGGCTGATCTCCTCGAAGAACCCAAGTGTCAGCGTCGGCATACCCGATTTCTTCATGAAGGTTGAGCGGTAAAACCAGTGCATTGCCTGCCACTGTTCAGTGCTGGCGTCACAGCCATGCACAATCTCGATGCGAACATCAGCCTCTATGACAAAACGCCGCTCACGTCGAATCTTCTTGCGTTTACGCGAACTCAATCGCGACAGAAAGTCATCAAAATTACGATAGTTGTCATTGTGCCAGTGAAAATGACAGCTGGTACGGCGCATAAACCCGTGTTCAACCAGTAAGCCGGTATCTGCCTCGCTGGTGAACAGCCAGTGAAGCGAGGAACATGACGTCTCCTGCATCAGCTCACCGGCCTTCTCTATGAGAAGATTACAGACCTTTTCGCGTGGTTGTTCGGGATGTACCAGCAGCCGTGAACCGGTTACCGGCGTGTACGGGATGGATGAAACCAGTTTCGGGTAATAGGCGAGACCGGCACGGTGATAGGCATCGGCCCAGGCCCAGTCGAAAACAAATTCGCCATATGAGTTATCCTTCAGGTAAAGCGGGGCAAGCCCTGCAAGCTGCTTACCGTCATAGACCACGACATGTTGCGGTATCCAGCCCGGTTCCTCACCGACACAACCGTGAGTTTCCAGTGCAGCGAGAAATTCATGACGCAGGAAAGGATGACCAATGCCGCTGACCCGGTTCCATTCCCGGGCCGGAATATCATGAATGCTGTTTATAACAGTCGCGTGCAAGACAGCCCCGGTTTTCAGCACTCACACTGCAGTTGAAATCAGTCCCTGGCAGCCAGATCATCAAGGTATGAGTCCGCATCAAGCGCCGCCATACAGCCGGTACCGGCAGAAGTAACCGCCTGGCGATAGACATGGTCACAGACATCCCCGGCTGCGAATACACCTTCCATACTGGTCGCTGTGGCATTACCTTCAAGGCCACTGTTTATCCTGATATAGCCATTATGCATATCCAGCTGACCCTCAAATATTCCGGTATTCGGCTTGTGGCCGATTGCGATAAACACGCCCATCAGGTCGATATCACGGGTGCTGTCATCCTTTACATTTTTAATACGCATGCCGGTTACACCACTGTCATCACCCAGTACCTCATCAAGCACACTGTCCCAGGCAATGCTGACGACGCCTTCCTGCTCTTTCTTGAACAGGCGGTCCTGCAGGATTTTTTCGGCGCGCAGCTCGTCGCGGCGATGCACCAGTGTCACATGCGAGGCAATATTGGAGAGATACAACGCTTCCTCGACAGCCGTGTTACCGCCACCGATGACCGCCACCGCCTGCTGTTTGTAGAAGAAACCGTCGCAGGTTGCACAGGCAGAAACGCCTTTACCCTTGAAGGCTTCCTCGGAAGGTAATCCCAGGTACATGGCAGAAGCACCTGTCGCAATAATCAGTGCATCGCAGGTATAAACGCCTGTGTCGCCTTCAAGCCGATAGGGTTTTTTACTGAAATCAACAGTATGGATATGATCGAAAATGATTTCTGTGTCAAAGCGCTCGGCATGCTTTCGCATATCCTCCATCAGTGGCGGCCCCTGCATGCCTTCTTCACCACCCGGCCAGTTTTCCACCTCGGTGGTCGTCATCAGCTGTCCGCCCTGTTCGAGACCCGTCACCAGCACGGGATTGAGATTGGCACGGGCTGCATAAATGGCTGCGGTATATCCGGCCGGGCCGGAGCCCAGGATGAGAAGGCGGCAGTGCTTGTTATCGCTCATGTATAATGACTCCGTTTAACAGGACAGCTAAATGAACAGGTGCAGAATGTTACGGAACTTGAGGAGTAGGGTAAAGCAACCATGCTGATAGGGATACCCCGTGAGATCAAGCCACTGGAGGGCCGTGTAGCACTGACCCCGGAGGCCTGTGGCGATCTGGTCAAAGCGGGTCACATGGTTTTTGTCGAACAGAAAGCCGGAAATCTTTCAGGGTTTTCCGACGCCGACTACCAGGCGGCTGGTGCCACGATGTCCACTTCTGCCGAGGAAACCTACAGTCACGGCCAGCTTATCGTCAAGGTTAAGGAACCAGTGAGTGGCGACCTGGCCCTTTTGCAGAAAGATCACCTGCTGTTCTGCTTTTTGCACCTCGCCGCCAACCCGGAACTGGCGCGGGCCTTGCTGAATATTGGCCTGACCGCTATCGCGTTTGAAACAGTTGAGACTGATGACCATGCATTACCTTTGCTGGCACCCATGAGTGATATTGCAGGCCGGCTTGCCACGCAGATCGGCAGCAACCTTCTGCACCAGCCAGCCGGTGGCAAGGGATTACTGCTGGGGGGGCTGCCGGGAGCAGAGCGCGGGCGCGTTGTCATCATCGGCGCCGGCAATGCAGGCGGCAATGCGGCCGCCATGGCCGCCGCAATGGGTGCTGAAGTCGTGGTCTTTGACCTCAGCAGAGAGCGGCTCGCAGAGATGCGCCGGCTGGGCAATAACGTCACCGGGCTGTACCCCTACCAGGAAGCAATCAGGCAGGCAGTCGCTGGCGCCGACCTGTTGATCGGTGCCGTTTTAAGGACCGGTGACCGCTCGCCCCACATGGTCACACGCAGTATGGTTGCCGCCATGGCGGCAGGCAGTGTGATTGTGGATATTTCTGTCGATCAGGGTGGCTGCATCGAGACCACGCGGCCAACCACCTACGAAGCCCCAACCTACGTTGAGGAAGGTGTGGTGCACTTTACTGTTACC
>Ga0316189_10003447_pt1 | contig 15347 bp, 10 predicted proteins | sample LowCovwburrow_MG_FD_204930 | JGI IMG/M metagenome (GOLD analysis project Ga0316189, IMG submission 204930) | Coastal sediment microbial communities from Maine, United States - Lowes Cove worm burrow | ecosystem: Environmental > Aquatic > Marine > Coastal > Sediment | place: USA: Maine... | reverse complement strand
CAGCTGGTCAACCAAGACTATCTGGCCATTATGCGCCAGTTAATGTAATGAAAGGACACAGTCCTGCCCGACTCTTGGCTTAATTCGAAAAGTTGGCGTAATATGGCGATGTATTTTTTACCAATTAAGGGATATATCCAATGAAATTAGAAAAACTAACCTCCGCGCTGCTGTTAAGTGCCCTGCTCGCCTTGCCCGTAGTGGCGACGGCTGAAACAGCCCCTGCAGCATCACCAGAGCTTATGTTTGGCGATTACGAAGCCAAGGGATTCCTGTCTGACTATTCGAAGATTTCAAAAACAAAGAACCCTGACGGTTCCTACGAGTATAAAGACACAACAGTCGACTATGGAAAATACAACAAACTCCTCGTCGACCGCATCAAGATCTTTTTCAAGGATGACAGTGACTACAAGGGCATCGACCCCGACGAGCTGAAAGTGCTGACCGACTACTTTTACGAGGCGATCAAAAAGGCGGTTGGGGATGCCTATCCGATGGTAAAGGAGCCGGGGCCTGACGTGCTGCGCCTGCGCGTTGCGGTCACCGACCTGGTACCAAATAAACCGGAGGCCTCTGTCGTGACCCTGGTCGTTCCCTTCACGTGGATCGCCGATGCCGGTTCCGGTGTCGCAAAGGGTGATGCGGGCAGTACGGTATTCACTGGCGAGGCCACCGTCGAAGTCGAGGCCCTTGACAGTGAAAGCAGCGAACAGCTTGTTGCCTTCATCGAAACGGAAGCCGGCAAGAAATATAACTGGGCGCACGGCGTTACCAAGGGTGTCACTGGCTACATGAATGCCTATTCAAAGTGGAATTACACCAAGACGGCCATGGACGACTGGGCACACCTGCTGCGCGTACGTCTCGACGCGGCGCATGGCATAAAAACAGAAGAAGCCAAACCAGACACACAAGACAGTGGCATAACTGACATAGAATAGAGATTAAATACCGTTCGAGATGGCAGGAACGACAACGTGATCAAGCCACCGGTCAAGGCCGGTGGCTTCCGTTAAGGGGTCAAGTGTTCTGGTAATTCCCCTGGATTCGGACCCCTTGAAGTGCTTCTATCCAACGTATCCGCGTTAACCAATACGAGGGCCCTATGCCCGAAATCCGCCCGGATGCGCGATTGCACACCCACCCGTGCCTTCCGGCGCTCAAATCAGCTACTGATAGATGCATAAGAACAAAGGGCTGGCTGCGGGGGAGCAAAACCCATGCATCCACCCTCAAACAGACAGGGTCGCCACATTCCCCGTTCCTGTGTGTACATTTAGATATCGCACGTAACTTACTGTAGTATATGAGTACAGTTAAAGACATCAATTGAGCAGCCGATCACTCAACAACCCCGTCTTTTGGTACATACTTCGCAACTTGACTCGACAACCTGACCTGCAGAAACGGAGCTCACATGACCCAGCGCAATACCTTGATCCAAGCCGCCATCCCGCACACCAGCAGAAAAAAATCGCTGCTGGCCATTAGTCTGGCCCTGGTCGTGGGCCTCGGCGCCTGTACAACGAACCCCTACACCGGTGAGGAGCAAGCCAGTAAAGCCGGATGGGGAGCGGGTATAGGTGCGGTCACAGGTGGCCTGATCGGTGCCGCTACCGGGGGTGATCGAAGCGCCATTCTGCTCGGCATGGGGATCGGCGCACTCGCGGGTGGCGGTGTCGGCTACTACATGGACAAACAGGAAGACAAACTCAGGGCGCAGCTGCAAAGCACCGGCGTCAGCGTCACCCGTAACGGTGACAATATCATCCTGAATATGCCGGGCAACATTACCTTTGCCACCGATTCCAGCAATATCTCCGCCGACTTTTACCGGGTACTGGACTCCGTGGCCCTGGTCATCAATGAGTTCGAGAAGACCTATGTCGATGTTTTTGGCTACACCGACAGCACCGGTGCCGAGGCCTACAACCAGACACTTTCGGAGGCACGCGCAAGCAGTGTGGCAAGCTACCTGATATCGCAGAAAGTGATTTCGGAGCGTGTCGTCACGCGTGGCATGGGTGAGTCGCAACCAATCGCCTTAAATGACACGCCTGAAGGTCGCTCATTGAACCGACGTGTTGAGATTGTCCTGATACCCATTACCTAACAGCCGTTCAAACGACAAGGATAGACTATGAAAACCAGAATTCTTATCGCTGTAATGCTAGCCACCGGTTCACTGCCTTGCCTGTCAGAGGTGATCCGTTCTGTTGACGCGGATGGCAATGTCACCTTCTCGGACCAGGCTGTACCTGGCAGCGTCGAGACAACGCCCGTCGTCATTGATGCCCCCCCGCCTTCCCGGCAGGACATTGATAAGAGCGAACAGCAGGCACAGGACATGATCCAGAGGGCCAATCTTAATCAGCAGGAAAGAGACGTCAGCAATACCGACAGGAGTGCAAACATACAGGCCGCCCGGATGAATCTTGATGCTGCAACTGCCCATCTGCGTGAGGTCAAGGTTGTTGACTGGCAAGACCGTCAGTCGCTGGCCGGTGGTGGGAGCAAGCTCAGGCCCGAGTACCTGCAGCGCGTACAAGAAGCCGAACAGCAGGTCATGGACGCACAAAAACAGCTTGACGCTGTCAAGATGGCGCGCTAATTAGCCAATCTTTAGGGTTGAATTCATTCGGCCCTACAACGGTAAGCTATCCACTAGATCAAACTATTGCAGGAATTTGTCGCAGCTGCCCGCCTTGGGTTCATCCGGTTTGACGATAAGTCCGGTAATATTTTCCAGTAAACTCGCTGTTATGGTTAATGGCGACAGAAGATACGATCGGCCGGCTTCCCTGGTCAAATCCTTGAGAGACACCAGCTTGTATTGCGGGTTGGCAATCGGCCCATGAATTTCCATCGGATCCTGTTTTGCCTTGAATATCCTCTTCTTGTGTTCGGGAACAATTACAATATCCATTGTTTCATTGACCAGATCGAAATTGGCATCGATCCTTATCAGGGTGTCGGGTGTATCTATTATGTGAAGGTCGGTTTTCCCCATGCCCTTGTTGAAGTGCATCATAAGGATGGCGCAGTCGATATTAATATCCTTTTTTAGCGAGACCATGTTCGTAATAGCCCAACCGATGACATCCATCTTGATAAGATTCATGGCACCTTTGTCGACCCTGGCATTTTCGGTCACGACATCAACTTCTCCATCGAGGTTTGCCGCCAGTTCGGCCGGCGACTGACCGCGACTGCGCATATCCACTTTGGCCGTTATGAGGCCCCTGATGGGACTTTTATTCGTTTTTGGATTTGTCAGCAAGCGCCCCAGGTCGATGTCAGTCCCGGTTACAAGCAGGTTCACTATGGGTGGTTTTGTTGAGGAATTAATCATGACATCGTTGCTGATAATATCGTCATCAACCGTATACTTCAGCGGCTTGATATCGAGCTTGCCATTATCCAGTAATACATGACTGTATATCCCCGTAATCGATGCCGCGGTTGAGCTGAGTTTGTTGATTGTCACCTCAAGGTCCAGGTCAATGGCATTCAGCCCGGAAAAATCAATCGGCTCCTTGCTAAACAACTGTTCCGCCACAACCGCCTGTTCACTGACCGCCTCATCAAAATCCATGACGGCAGGCTCGCTCGTTTTAGCAGCCCACTTTTCCGGATGAATCCCTATATCATGTACATCCAGATCCGGGATGGTGATCGATCCCGCGAGGCGTGGGCGATCACCTGTAAAGCTTCCGGTTAAATCGCTCGTCATCGTCGTATTCCTGAGATTGACACGCCCGTTATAGAGGAGTTTTTCCCGGCTGCCCTTGACACGCACGGAGAACTTGACCGGACCCTCTTTTGGCAGGGACTGATCAAACAGCTGGCCAATGGTATTCAGGTCAGTGGCAGACAGCTCAAGCTGCAGATCAAGCCCGGCCTGTTTTTCCAGGTCAGCAAGTGACCCATTCACGGCAAGCTGGAAATCCTTGCCCTTATCGACCTTGATATCCAGGGCCGTGATAGCAATGGCCCCGCCGGCATCACCGACATGAGCCGTACCCTTGAGATGACCCAGTGCGGGTATCTCTGTGCCGGTAATCGCGGTGAGTGATGCGGTACTGGGGGCATCAAGGTTTATATCCAGTCCCAGACCGGCGAGGGGTTTATCGCCATCCAGGGCGGCCAGTTTAATGTCACCCCTGGCATTGATCAGTAATTGTTCTGGAGTGCCGGCCTGCAGGTGCAAACCCTTGATGCTGGAACTGGCGATAGAGCCTGTATAGCGTCCATTCACCTTGACGGGACCAATAGCCGGCAGCTCTGTACCTACGAGGTCTCCTATCACCCTGGCTGATGTTCCAGCAATATCAATCTTAAGGTTGATTTTCGATACATCGACTGCAGGGGCAAGTGTGATATGACCGATATCACCCTGCACCCCGATCCGTACCTTTTTCTCAGTGCCGGCTGTCAGCTTGATACCTTCAATTACAAGCGCATCGGCGTCGCTTGAGAGGCTGGCAGTACCCGACACGGGACCCATCAGCGGTACCGCCTCAGTGAATTGTCGGATGAACTTCGTATCAGGAGACGCTATGGCCAGCGTTGCCTTTAAATCACGCCAGGGCTGGGGTGCATCCACATACCGGGCGCTGCCAGCCAAGTTCAGCCTGTGACCCCGGGGGCCCGATGCATCTAGCGTATAATCACCGATCGACAGTATGCCTGCTGATCTGATGAGTTTTCCCGAAGTCTTAAGACTGTCGATACGGGGAATCGGTTCAGGCAGCAGCGATGCCAGCAGTTTTGCATCGGATATTGAGGAGGAAAAGTCGAGATCGATATCCTCAGCCGTTAATATATTACCGACTGCTCCGGATACGTGCAGCTCGGCCTTGTCTTTGGACACGTTGATATCGATATCATTCATCTGCGGCGCATCGAGTGTTCCGGCAAGTCTGTAGGTTGCCGTGAGTTTACCGATATCCGGTGCGTCCACATGTAGCAGCTGCAGTATGCTCTGGAAACTGGCTGACTCGGTTCGCACTGCAACATCAAGATCACGGGTCTCGCGCGGGTTGCTTATCTTGCCCTCGACATGAATGCTGGACTGCAATACATCAAAGTGGTATTTGAAAGAAAATGGCTGGTCACTGGTAAGCAACTTTTCGACGGCATCGGACTCGCCTTCGAGTTTGAAGGCTGCCCCGTCAATCGTGCCGGCACCTTTCATTGTAATGTGCTCCGCACCTGCCTTGTTATCTTTTTCCAGCGAGTCCAGGCTGATGTTTAATGGCTCTGTTTCATCCAGATGCCAGTAATTAATGGCGAGATTTTTAACATTTAACGTTTCGACAAGGGGTACTCTAATGTCTAATGGTTCGGAGGGCTGCTCATCTTCATCGTCTTCTTCCGGTGCTTGTCTGATATTAACAACGCTATCCCTGACCAGAATTTCGCGCACAAGCAGATAACTCGATTTCGAGGACTTAAACTCAATTTTAATATGTATCTCAGCTGCGTTCAGCTCAAAATCTTCTGTAGCGGTTTTGAAGTAAATATCAGAAACATTGACCGACGGGGACAGTGAAAAGTCGATCTCCAGGGGCCCATTAATCTCCAGGTGGTGATCAGTGGTTCGATTGACAACATAGACCAGTCCGTCACGGAATTCATCCTGCTCAAGCAGCAGGACGAGCGTCACGACGATCGCTATACTGACAATGACCAGACTGGTCAGACCGATGACAATGTATTTAAGCCAGCGCATGAGTCCTGAATATAACCATAAAACCATCTATCGCGTAGGAGCGCTTCGCAGGCGCGATTATCTGGTGTCCGTAGATTCGCGGATACGATCCGCTCCTATAGTATTAGATACCCCTGTAGGAGTGATTTTGCAAATGTGATTAACGTTCAAAACTGAACTGAATCTCTGCGGACGAGTTTTCCATGCTCGTTATGGTACGCACGCTCCAGCGACGTGAAAATTCATAGCGCATTTCAAATTCGTTAATCGCGTCATACAGCCCGGTTCGGTAACGCACATACAGCTGTGGTGACAGGTAGGTACCCAGTACCATGGAGGCCTCTTCCAGAGTTTCTCCGCTTTCCACACCGAACTCTTCCAGCCCGACTTTTGTACCGAGAATACCTGCCAGCATATTACCACCGGCGAGGAGTCCGGCATCGGTCACACTGCCTTCGCCCTGGCCGGCTTCCGACTGTGGCTTGCCAAAGGCAATGTAGGAAATAATGTCGGAATCGCCCATGGTCGGGTCTGAATACAGGGTTAATTCCGGCTCCTTGAGGCTACCCCTGGCGCGAATCCCGGCCGTGACCTGCTCGACCTTGCGGCTGGCTTCAAAATCAAGCCCCGGGTTGTCAACCGGCCCGCCGCTGAATAACAACCGCCCGCGGTGAATATCGAGCTTCCGGCCATAGACCTCATAGCTGCCACGTTCTATGGATAATTTCCCCTGCGCCGTCGTGACCCGACCAGGTTTATCGAGCAGGTCAACAGCGCCGAGAATATCGCCTTTTAATCCGTAACCATCAATGGTGACATTATCGCCCAGAGACAGGCGTATGTTGCTCGACACCTGCCAGGTCTCTTTGGCTTCGGCCATCTGTTCTTCATCAACGATGATCACATCACTGGAAATACCGGCACGGGTACTCAGGTCTTTGGGTCTAAGGCGAGCATAGGGCACGTGCAATTCACCGCTGAGGTGCAATTCCGGCGGTGCGACCCTTGCCTGCAAATCCGGTGATACCTCGATGACACCTTCAGGCAGATGCATAATCTCAAAGTCCTTGCCCTGCAGACGTACATCTGCCTGCCAGTGTGCAATATCATCAATAGTCACATCGCCGCTGAGCTGTACACTGCCCTTGCCTGAATCACAGCTGCCTGTAATCACCATGCCCTCGGCCTTACTCTGCAACTGCAAGTCAAGATCAGTCAGCCGGATACCTAGCTTGTAAATTTCAAGGGTGCTGTCGGTGACGCTCGCACCACCGGATAGTCGGGGTTGGCCCAGCGTGCCCTGCCCCTGGAGGTTTATCTCCACGCTACCCTTGTAACTGCCGATTTCATCCAGCAGGTGTTTCAGAAACAGCAAGTCATGCAGCTCACTGCGAACAGTCATGGCAAGGGCCTGCTGTTCCCAGGGTGTAATGCCCGGCTGATAGCCGGGCAGGTTCAGGTCTGCTCGCAGATAATCTGCATCGGACAGCTCCAGCGCAGCATCTGCACTCAGGCCTTCCTCATTCAGTCGCGCACGCAGCACGCCTTGCTGGATATGCGATTCGGATGAGAGCGTCGGATCATCATAGCTGACACTGCCGGGGCTTAGATTGAGCAGCAGCTCGGAACGGATAAGGTGTCCGCGATCCAGCGTCGCTTGCAGACGTGCGTCCACCAGGCTTGTGAAAGCCACTGATGATCCGCTCATTGCCGCCAGTGTTGCCAGCGGGAAATCGCTGAGTCGCGCATTAGGTGAGATTTGTTGTTGCGGGTTCCCCTGTGCATCCACGCACAACCGTGCCTTGTCCTGCAACCAGCAAATCTCGGGGAGCTCGATATGTTGCGCACCCAGTGCCGCATTGACGGGGCGTTGCAGTGACCAGCCACCTGTTCCCGGAAACAGCCAGTCTGCGGTGCTGATGTCTCCCTTCCAGACGTTATCACGCCAGTCGCCGGCAAGCTGAAGATTGATGGCCGAGTCCTTGCCATCTGCGACGAGTGCCAGTTGGTGACGGTGAACCGAGCCGGTGAAATCCAGGGTGGCCTCGTCGTAGTGTTGCCCGGCAATTGCTGCTGCCTGCATCTTTATGTTGACTGACTGCTTGCCCGTTTCCGACCAGTGTATTTTCGCCTCTCCCGCAAGGGCATCGATTGCCAGTGATGGCCCTGCCAGTTGCTGGCCGCTGATCGTCACATCCATCTGTGGCTGTTCACGTTTACCCTGAACACGACCCGATAGTTCGAACGCCCCGTCCCAGCCGGGCAACAACGCAGCCATGTCGGGGATGTCTGCCGCTGCCGTTAACGCCCAGGTCTTGTCCAGGGTACCGGTTGCAGTGACACGGTTCTCACCGGATTGAATATCCAGATTCTGGATAACAAGTTGTTCGTTCTTCAGCTGGATATCGGCCTGTCCGGCAACCGGGTAACCACGCAGCTGTCCCTGCAGCTGAAGCAGTTGCAGTGATACCTGCCTGTCGCTCTCATCCAGGTGACCGCTACTGCTCAGTTGTGCCGTCAACTCACCGGGCCACTCGGGCCAGTGTGTGGCCGGGTTAAGCTGCTTGAGACTCAGCGCATGCTGCCATGCCAGACCTTGCTGCCAGTCAATCTGCCCGTTAGCGGTGATACTGCCACCCAGCGTTTCACCTTCGAGGTGCTTGATCGACAGGCCGTCAAGACTGCCCTCTGCCGAGAACTGCCAGTGGCCAGCCGGTATGTTTTCCCCGGACAGGTCCAAATCACCCTGCAACCTGTAGTCATGCAACAGACCGGACATATTTGCCTGGCCAGTCGTTGAGAAAGCTGTTTCACCCGGAATATCCACACGCCAGTCAAGTTGCAAGTCACTGTTCTTGTCGGGCTGCAGGCCAAGCAGTCCGGCAAGTCCTGTCTGGTAGCTGTCTGCAGTGAGCTGCAGCGACTGGATGTGCAGCTGTTGATTTTCTACCCGTGCGGACAGGGTTAGCTGCTCGATGACGATGGCCTCTTCAGTCAAGCCATCAATACTGACTGACTGGATAGTCGATTCAGTGAGTGTGATATCAACCGGCAGATCGATATTAATTGAAAAGTCTTTTTCGGCAGATTCTGCTGTTCCCGCAATTGCCACGGTCACTGACTCCGCAGTTAACTGCTTGATCCTGACCTCGCTGGAGAATAATGCCAGCGGAGACCAGTCGAGGTACACGTGTCCGACGGCATAAACATCGTCGTTTACCTGGATCCTCAGATCCTCAACCTCGATGGCTGTTACCAGGCGGCCACCCAGGCGACCGATTTGCAGCCCTTCACCGACTTGTGAGTCCAGCAGCCGCCCGACGAACTGCAACCCGGACTCTGTGCCAACGACGTAAAACACCATCCCGCCAAGCAACAAAACAAGCACCAGCAGCATGGCAAGTATTATTTTGATGACTTTCATCACAGCGACAGTCTCAAAAGTCCGGACCGAAGGTAATATGCAAGCGCCACGGCTGTCCGTCTTCACTGATGGCCGAGGCGACATCGATCCGCACCATGCCTACCGGTGACGCCCAGCGTATGCCGACACCGGCACCACTGGCCGCATCGACCGGTAATTCATTAAAGGTATTGCCGACATCATAGAATGTCGCCAGGTACCATTTTCCATAGACGTTGTAGTCGTATTCGATACTGCCCACGAGCATGAATTTACCGCCGATCAGATCACCGTCCTCGTTCTCGGGACTGAGTGACTTGTATTCATAGCCACGCACACTCTGATCACCACCGGTGAAGAAACGATTCGATGCCGGCAGGCTGTCGAAATTACCGGTTGCCGTCGCTCCGGCATCGCCACGCAGTATCAGGCGCCCGCGCTTGCCCAGCCCACGTACCAGTTTGCCGCGCACGATACCCTGCAAAAACGTGGTATCAGACAGCAAGGCCTCTGCAGAACCAGAGGTTTCCAGATCCAGCCGGTAGCCGTCCTTCGAGTGCAAGCGGTTGTCGGCCTTGACCAGTGTCCAGGTGGCTTTCGGTATCAGCAGATTGGAAGTACCATCACTGTCCGCAAGATCATCGACTTCATGCTTGTAGCCGACGGACAACACTTCACGCCAGTCGCCGCGCTTAAAGTTGCGACTGACACGTAACTCGGTCACTTCACTTTTGACATCAGTGGTATCTTCCCTGCGGTAGATGCCACTGATTTCCAGTACATCACTGCGTGGCTTTGACAACGGGATAGCATAGGTGCTGCTGATATCCTGCCGTACCTGTGAGGCACTCACCTCGGCACTGAGCCGGTGACCGTACTGGTTGAGCCTGCGGTGGAGCCAGTTGACAGAACCCTGGATCCCCAGGTTGGTTGAGAAGCCCAGGCCAAAACTGTATTTCTGTCGTTTGTGTGGTGTCAGGATGACATCTAAAGGAACCTGGTTCTCTTCGACACGGGCGGGCTGTGGCACGATGTTGACGGATGAAAAGTAGCCACTGTCGACCAGGCCACGTTGCAATACCAGTAGTTTCTTCGTCGACCACACATCCCCGGTCTCGAACGGGATGTAGCGACGCAGCCGTTCATCCGAGATATCGCCGCCCTCGAATCGCACCGGACCAAAGAAGGCCTTGTCGCCGGTATCCAGGTGCAGGACGATCTCGGCCTCGTTGGTCGCCTGTTGTACCCTGACCTCACTCTTCAGGTAACGCGCCTCCCGATAACCGTTTTCAGCCGCTGCCGCACGGAACAGTTTTTTTGCCTTTTCATAATCGTCATGCAGCAGTTGGCTTCCAACCTGCACGGGCAGTGAGTCCGCTGCCTTGACCATGACAGGATCATCCTTGCCCGCACCGTCGACCTGTAGATCAATGTCGGTAATGATGACCGGTGGCCCCGGATCGATATCATAGTGTGCCACCCACTTGTCACCGTCCTGCTCCAGGCTGGACTCGATGACCGGCTGGTAGTAACCATAGGGCTGCAGGGCTTTCTGTATCTCGCCTGGCGCACGATTGTGATAGCGGCGAATGCGCCGTTCAGTCAGGTCGTCGGCCTTTTTTTCCTGCTCGATAGTCAGGTAGGCACGCACATTCTTCTTTTGTTCACGATCCAGCCCCTCCAGTTTGACACTGATGGACATGGCCGCCTGTACAACCGACATGCCGGCCAATAAGAGGATAAAGACCAGAAATCTTGACATGTTCGGGATTATACAAGCCAGAAGAGGTTAAGATTCGCCCAGAAAAAAGCCCACCGACCATTTATCGGTCGGTGGGCTGTTTAATGCTGCAGTAATTGCCTAGGAGCCTGTCGGACTTAGGAAGATTCTACTGCGGCGGCGGGAGAGCGGCCCAAATGTCCCCGATTTTTCGTTACGTAGGTTCACTATGTGCCTCAAAATCGTAAATATTTGTTCTCACTCTCCCACTCGCCTCGCCACGAACCCCTAAGTCCGACAGGCTCCTAGGGTGTGGGTTGTTTTACCCCGACATTAATATCCACACGGCGGTTCTCTGCACGTCCTTCTGCAGTGTCGTTACTGGCAATCGGATTGTTTTCACCTTCGCCGCTGACATCGATGATGTTCGTATCAATACCCTCGCTAACGATGTAATCCCTGACGGCTTCGGCACGACGTATCGAAAGACCCATGTTGTATTCTGCAGGACCGACACTGTCAGTATGGCCAATGATGTCAATATCGACCACCTTTACTCCCTTGGCCTTGATGGCATCACCCAGCTCATGCAGGGCCACCTTGCCCGCTTCTTTCAGCACGGCCTTGTCAAAGTCGAACAGTGCAGCCGTTGACATGGTGTTTTTCTCGTACTGGACAACGGCCATCGGTGCCGGTGCCAGCAAGACGGCTGTCACGTACTCAGCCATTTGGTCCGGTGAGGCAATATCGCCTGCCTTAACTGCAGATCCGCAGTCACTGCTGCTGCTAATTTCTGCAGCGCGTTGCTGGTCCCAGTCATTTTGACCAATACTGACCGTGTGAACACAGAGACGGTTCCCGGAAGCCGCTTGCATCCGGTTAAGTGCATCGACCGTCATGCTGGAATCAATCTTGTGGAAATCACTGACAATAATGACAGCCGTATCCGCTGACGTCGCAGCAAGGCTCTGTGCACTGACATCAACGGCACCGGCCAAAGGACTAATACCACCGGCACACTCAATCGAATTCAGGGCACTGTCAAAATCGGTACGTTGATAGCCTGTCATACCGTACAGCATTTGGGTACTTGCACCGTCGAGACAGGTCCCGGAGCTAAATGCGGCCAGTCCGGCCTGATAATCCAGGGGTGGAATCGTCTGGTTCATACGGTAAACGATATCCATGGCATCGTTATACTTTGAGCGTCCCTGATACTTGTGGTCCATGGATGCAGAGGCATCAACAATGACCACAAACGAATCAACCCCGGGAACATAGGCCGATGGATCCAGCTGTACAGGATCATAGGGTGACGGGCTATAGGCAGGATTGCCGGAACAACCATAAAGCAAACCGAGTGAGACAAACGCGACAAACAACAACCTGAGTTTTACCAGCATGATGCCCTCCTTTATAGCCCCGCCAACAGTGGCAGGACACTTATTCATTTAAATTTAGTTGCGAGTTGAGACACTGTCAACCGGCTATTTCTCGGCAACAATGAAACTGACCCAGCTGGGATCGGCATCGCCAACCGTGGCGGGTGAAAAATGACCGTTGCCCTCCCCGGTTTCCTCGTCAGCATCCTCCCAGTAGACCGTCACACGTGAATAGCCTGCCTCGGTCAGCAACTCCTGCAACTCCGGCAGGGTCCACAGGCGCCAGTCATAGGTAAAGGCCTTTTTCAGTTTGGAACCATCCGGGAAGCTGAAGTGAATATGACAGAGAATATCGCCGTTTATCGGATTATAACTTGCATGTTCCCAGATATATTTGAAGTGCCTGAACTTTTGTTTTTCCTTTATCTCCCGGTAAGACTCATAACCGCCAAACGCATCCATAAACAGGATGCCGTCGTCAGCCAGTGCTGCATGTGCCTTGCGGAAATAGCTGCGCAGTTTTTCTCGTGTCTTGAAGATCTGGTAACTGAAATTCATCGCCAGGACGGCATCGACAGGTTCGGATTGTTCTACATTGCAAACATCCGCCTGCAGCAAGCGTACCCGGGTGCGTTTAGCCGGTCGCAATGACGCAAGGTTATGTTCACGTCCCCATGTCAGCACCTCCGGATCAATATCGACACCGATGGCTGTATTTTTCTCGTCACGCCTGACCCACTCGCAGCACATGCTGGCGGTGCCGCAGAAATCCTCCCGGATGGTATGCGCGTCCCGCTTGCGCAGCTTGCGGAATGTCTCGCTGACAAAGTCGTACTCTTCAGCCACACCCTGGACCGACTTTTCATAGAGAACATGCCGATCGGCACTCTCGGCCATGGTTTTTTTTGCCCGTTTACGTTTGTCTTTCATGCTCCCCCCTCCCCAGGAATTAATTAAAGCATTACATAGGTCAGTGCACCGAGAACGGCCAAGGCGATCAGGTACTCTGCTGCATGACTGGGGCGTGGTGGTGGCTTGTGCTTTTCAATGTGCCTCGCACACTCTGACAGCAGTTCTTCAATTGCGGAGTGCCGTTTTTTCATATGTGATTTTGCGATAGCCCGCTTTTCTTCTGCCTCCCGGGTAACGGCTTCGCAGTCCAGATGATATTGCTCTTCAATGGCATCATCATCTTCACCATTCTCGGCGTCCAGCCACTGCTCTTCCAGCATCAATATCCGGTCATCTTCCCAGCGTGAAATTTCCGCGAGCTCATCATCGTAAACAGTATGACACAGCTTTTGTACACCCTTGCCACGATCACACCAGTTAATCAGCCTGTCGTGCTGGTAGATCACATCGATCACCTCGCCATCCTCGTTTGTGCGCTCCTTATAAAGGTGCTTTGGCAACATCAGATCCAGTGCAGTCATAAATTTTCCCGCTTGAGTGAATTGATAGAGTATGAACACGTAATGACAAACGCGGCCATTGTAGTGCCGTACCCGTTACAGTACAAATACGGGTTTTCAGGACCTGGTCTGCGTGGCAGGCTTTCAGGTGTTCCAGTCGGGGTACAGGGGTGACAGCCCCTCTTTGCCAGCCGGTTTATGTTCGATCCGGGTTTGCAAACCCGAATCGAACACACGCCACAAGGTATCACCCTGCCACGGTTCTCCCGCTGTGCCATAGAGGGTCTGTTCAAGCATCTGCAGTTCATTTACTCCCGTGGACAGGCGCCGCATAAGCGCGCCCAGGTTGCGCGGCGGGTCATCCGGCCAGCTGGCAGCCGCCCATTGCAGCAGCGCACTTGCGGCCGCCGCGGGATTATTGTCATCACAGGCCCGCTGCACCGCCGAACGGGCGATCCTGATCTGCTGTTTACCACGTTTAGCAGCGGGGTGAGCGGATGTCGGGATATTACGGGAGTTGTGATGGCGCAGGCCAAACAGCAGCGCCATCACCAGCAGGATAGCGCCAAACAACCATGGCCAGTGCGATTTGGCTAAGACCAGCCAGTCACGTGAGCCTGTTCCAGCTGCTTGCACGGCCGATGCGTCAACAAGCTGCCCGGGATCAACCACCGTCGGTGTGATCGCCGGTGGGGGTGCCGGGTCCGTCAAACCATCACCCGGCAACACATTGACCGTCCAGGCCGGCAGTTCTGCAGTTTTCTGTTTTTCCTCGGTGCTATCCCACCAGTCAAGCCGTATGGCCGGAATCGTCTGCATGCCGGTGGCTGAGGGTACATAGGCAACAGACAGCTGTCGGGTGCCGATCACCCACTCACCGTCGGTGCGGTTCGTATAGACCGGTTTTTCAGGATACAAACGCATATCGCTACTGTCGGGCAGACTGATATCCGGCAAATGCGTTGACTCCAGGCCTTTTGCCTCCAGTGTAAGGGTACGCGTGACCGGTTCACCGCTACGAAATTCAGGTGGCGCGGAGGTCCAGCTGTCGATCAGGGTCAGTTGTTCACCGGGCAACCAGTATTTCCCCGTATAGGCGGCAGGACGGGGTTGCACATCCAGCGTAAAACCCTCGCTGCGCAGACGAATGCGCTTCCCGGGTGTCGTGAAGGCACTGTTACCGAAAAACCGTTCCATCATGTCATTCATGTTCGTCGATGGTCTGCGTTGTTGTGACTTGCCGGCCAGGCGTCCATTGAAGGTGACCGGCGAGACGGACAAGGGGCCGCTTTGCTCGGGAAAGATCGCGTAGTGTCTTTCGATGACCTGGTACTCCTGGCCATCCAGGGTGGTTTGATATTGCACATCATCACCAAGTCGCTCAACGAGTGCATGCTCGACATGCGGTCCGTCGATACTGGCCTCGACCAGCTGTTCACGGTAGAACAGTTGCAGTGTGTAGCGGAGTTGCTGCTGGACATAGACCGGGGAGTCCAGTGGCTCCAGCTGTGTCTCCATAAAGACCGGTTGACCGGCCTCGGCAATAACGGCATCGGGCTGCGCGGTCACCGTCAGTGTCATGGGCTGTGTCGACTCAGCGCCGACCGGGATAGCCGGCACCGTTAGTTCGCCACCGTGTCTTGGCGCAATCTCGACATGCCATTGATGACTTTGTGAACGCTGTCCGTTGATGATCTGTGTCTGTTGGCTGCTG
>Ga0316189_10003446_pt1 | contig 15350 bp, 6 predicted proteins | sample LowCovwburrow_MG_FD_204930 | JGI IMG/M metagenome (GOLD analysis project Ga0316189, IMG submission 204930) | Coastal sediment microbial communities from Maine, United States - Lowes Cove worm burrow | ecosystem: Environmental > Aquatic > Marine > Coastal > Sediment | place: USA: Maine... | reverse complement strand
GTGGTGCAGACGACGATTCCATTGGCGGCGAGGAAGGCATTACCGGCGGCATCGTGCTGCACGCAGATTCCATAGCAACGGGTGTGGCTGCGTCATTCAGTGTGGCGGGCAGTGTGGCGGGTGATCCCACTGCGGGCGATGCCTTGAGCGAGGCACGTAGTGATGCCAACGCCGAAACGAAGGCCATCGTGGGCGGTGGTGGCGGCGACGTCATTCTGAGCGCGACTGCCATCGACGCGACCGCGACCGCAACCGCGACGGCGGTCAGCGCCGGCTTCTCAGTGGAGGTCACCAAAGGCGGTGATGCCGAAGGCGAGGTCTCGGGCGCTGCGGCGTTGAGCGATGCTTCAAGCCTGGCGGCATCCCGAAGCATAGGCATCGACGGCGGTGAAGGCGACAACACGATCACCAGCATAGCTAAAAATGACGACATCATAGACCTGACCGCAGAGTCCACGGCAACGGGCGTCTCTGCTTCCGTCACGGTTTCCGGTCAGCTACAGGGCGATGTTGCGACTGGCGGTGCCCTCAGCGAGGCGAGTACGACGGCCGCGGCTGCGGCCTCCGCGATCGAAAGTGGTGGTGGTAACGACACGATTACCAACGCGACTGATGTTATAGCCACCACGGATGCGACGGCGACGGGGGTGAGCGTGGGTGTCTTCGTCGGTATTACCGGAGATGGCGATATAACGAATACGGAGGCCGAGGCGGCGGGAGCCGCGCTGAGTGACGCCTCCAGTGTTGCTAACGCCACGAGCACCGGGATTTCTTCAGGAGACGGTGTGGACGATGTCTGGAATTCCGGTGAATTGGGACTTTTGGCCAGCTCTCACGCAACGGGTGTAGCGGTATCGCTTTCTGTTGCAGGCAGCGCCAGTGGCGATGTTGGGGGTGGGGCGGTCAGCGACGCCAGCGTTGTCGCAGAGTCGTATGTGACAGGCATCGACGGCGGAGACGGCCGCGACAGCATATTCAACCAGGGTGCAATCCACCTTATGGATGAGGAAGTCGGTGCTGCGGACGCCGATGCGGATGCCATCGCGACGGCCGTAGCCGTATCCCTCGCTGTCTCCGGCAGTCTCGACGGGGATGTTTCAGGCGAAGCGCTGAGTGACGCGAGCGCGACGGCCGTTGCATTCGCAACAGGCATCGCGGGTGGGGCCGGAATTGACAGTATCGAAAATTGGGGACGTATTATTGCGGACGTCGGGGCGGAAACCACGACCGTAGCAGTGAGCGTCGAGGCCAGTATCACCAAAGACGGCAACGCATCCGGCGCTTCGCTCAGCGACAGTAGTGCTACGGCGCTCGCCGCAGCCAGCGGTATCGACGGCGGGGACGACGGTGATGACATTGATAATCGGGCCGACATCGACATTACCACCGACGCCGAGTCTGATTCGGTTAGTGTCAGCGTGACTCTCGCGGGGTCCATGGGCGGCGTGGCGAGCGGCGAGGCGATGGCCAATGCGTCTGCCGATTCGATCGCACGCAGCGTCGGCATTACCGGCGGCGGCGGTGATGACGACATTGACACGGCCGATGAATCATTCGACGTTAACGAACTGTCGATTCACACCCATTCGCGATCCGATGCCGCCGCGACTGCCGTGTCAGTCACCCTGGCTGGCGCAGTCGGCGCCGCGAACGGTGCCGCCGTCGCAGATGCTTCGGCTACTGGCGAATCGTTTTCGACAGGTATTGACGGTGGCTCAGGTGAAGACGTCATTAACAATACCAGTGCGGTCGCAGCCACTGCCGAGGCCGATGCGACGGCGAGCTCGACGACAGTCACGGTGACTATCAGCGCGGGTGCCGCGGATAGCGTGGGTACGGGTGATTCCGGGGCAACGGCGAAGGCCGCCACGGCCGGTATAGACGGTGGTGATGATGGAGACACAATCACCAACGCGGCAACAATCTACGCAGGCGCCTCGGGCAATACGCCGATGGCGCAGGCAACAGCCGGCAGCACGACCGTTTCAGTCGGTGTCACAGTAGGCGCGGCAGAATCTGAGGCATCCGCCAACGCAGCGGCCCTGGCAGAAGCCAGTGCTTCGGGCATCAGTGGCGGTTCGGGAGGTGACGAGATCTTCAACAGTGGAGCTATTACAGTCGGCATCGCGACGGAACCCGACGACTCTACTCAGGCCCTGGCACTGGCACGTGCAGGGAGTCAAACGGTCGACATCGGCATAACGCTGGGAGAATCTTTCCGTGACGCCTCGTCAGATTCGTCGGCCACTGCGCTCTCCGATATGACGGGTATTGCAGGTGGCGCAGGTACAGATATTATCGATCACACCGGGACGATTGATACGTTCTCAAGCGCAACGGCCGAGAGCGATAGCAAGACCACCCAGGTATCCCTGATACTGGGCACGTCGGAAGGCGGGGCGACGGCTGATGCTACTTCACGATCCACGGCCATTGGCACGGGAATCGATGGTGGTCTCGATGCGGACCAGATAACGATAACTGGTGGCCTCACCGTTCTCACCGTTGAAGCGCGGTCAGTGGCCGAAACGAAGGGCACGAGCATGAATCTTGAACTTGCCGCCCTCGGCGATTCAAACCAGTCGGCCGAGGCCAATAGCTCGTCGACCGCGGAGGCCATTGCGCGCGGCGTTTACGGCGATACCGGAAACGACACCATCACAGTGGCCGGAGTCTTCACTATCACCGCAGACAGCGACGTTCTAAGTAGCTCACGCTCATCCACCCTGGGCGGGCTTTCGGCCGGTGCAAGCATGAAGCTGGCGCGTTCCCAGGCGGAGACCACTGCCGATTCCCTGGCCATCGGTATCGACGGCGACGCGGGTGACGATACGATTACCAGTACCGCCACGCTGGACTTGAATGCGTTCGCGGATGCCTTGACCAGTGCCGTCTCGTCGACCAACAGCGGACTCAATATCGCCGGGGCAAGTTCAGTAGAGTCGGTAGCCGATGCCGCAACGACCGTAACAGCCACCGCTATTGGTATCCGAGGTGGTGCTGCGGAGCCGAATGCCGGTGAGACCGATGTGGACGTGATAACGAGTGACGGGCCGATTTCAATCAACAGCACCGTAACAGCCACCACCGATTCCACGTCCACTGCAGACAGCCTGACCCTCTTCGGTTCTGCCGAGGGCAAGGCGGTGTCCGATGCCTCGGCGCATGTGGCCGCTACAGCCCTGGGTATCATCACCGGTGCCGATGATGACACCATTACCAGTAGCGACAGCCTTGAGGTAACGGCCAGCGCGACCGGTTCGGTCACCTCGACATCGAATGTGGATGCCGATGCAATATTCGGTGATGCCTCCAGTAAGGGTGCATCGAATGCCTCCGCAAATGTAACAGCAAGCGCGCTTGCCATTGACGGTGGCAGCGGTGCAGACACGATTAATAGTCGTGACATCCTCACGGTGACGGCTATGTCCAGTGGCTCTGTGACGGCCACATCGAATGTCAACGCCGATGTTACCTTCGGCAGTGCCTCGAGCGGTGCCGTATCCGATGCCTCCGCGTTCCGGCTGGCGGATGCCATGGGGATCACGGGTGGTGACGGCGTCGACACCATCACCAACTACGCCGCTCTGATGGTCAAGGCAGTGTCCGATGGCAGCGTATTCTCAAAGGCGCATGCCAATGCGGATGCCACCTTTGGCAGTACTTCGAGTAGTACTGTTACGGCCGCTGCCATCGAGGGGACGGCAAGTACCGTCGGGATTACCGGTGGCAGCGAGGATGACACAATCAGCAACCCGGGTACGATCGACTCGATCGCCCTCGCCACACTGCATGTCACCAACTCCTCGGTTTCCATTGCAGACTCGACCTTCGGCGATGCCTTTGCTGCCGCGGCCTCGGTCTCCTCTGCACAGGGCAAGGCCGATGCAACGGGCATCAGCGGTGATGCCGGCAATGACTGGATCGAAAATTCTGGAGGTGTCAATAGCATTGCCACCTCGACCACGACCGTGGATGCGGTCACGGTGGCGCTGGCCGATTCTACTTTTGGTAGCGCGCGCACCGTCGCCCGCTCCGATAATTTTGCTGCCGGCGAGGTCTCTGCCCGGGGTATCACTGCCGGTGGTGGCAATGACGTGATCCGGAACACCGAGCTGGTCACTGTCGTGGCAGACAATAGTGTGACAGTGAAGTCACTGACCGTCAGCGGTTCAGGGCCGGCCAGTTCCAATGCCGAAACACGTGCTCTGGCCCAGGTGGTTGGTGCCGATGGTGGTGCCGGTGCGGACATGATCAACAACCTGGACACGATCTTCGTGAAAGCTGCACCTCGCATCCTGTCGGCGAACCGCACCTTCGGTAGCCGTGGAAATGTGGATGGCAAGGTAAATATCCTGCTGGACGCTGTGGCTACCGGGGTCTCCGGTGGGGCAGGCGATGATGTGATCAACAATACCGGGGACGTGCTGGCCTTCATCGGCGGACCGGAGAGCGACTCAATGGTTTCGCTGGATGCAGTGGTCGGTGCCGTTACCGTTACCGATGACTCGTTCATCCCAAGTGCACCGACGGCCCCGCAAGCGCTGGCGGGCAAATGGATGCGTTTCTCTACCGAGGGCAATTCCGACTTCTTCACCCAGGTAGTGAGCTTCGATTCCATGACGGGAACGTTTACCCTGAGTGACCCGCTTCCCTATGATCTGCCCACCGGTAGCGCCTATGCCCTTTATGATTATGGCGACAAGCAGGATGACATTACCTCGGTGGTGGTGACGGCCGGCGGCAACAGCTTCGTCGATGCTTCGACAACCGCCTCGGTTCGCGCCCAGGGGATTGCCGGTGGCGAGGGTGATGACCAGTTGTCCAATTCGGGTGCGGTGGCGGTCTCGGCCAGTAATCGTGTCAAGGCCGTTACAGTCACTATCGCCCGTAACATTGTCGCCGATACCCGGGTCGAATCCTCGGTGAATGCCGTCGGCATCGCAGGCAATGAGCAGTCCGACACCAGCGACAGGAGTGCTGCTGGAAGCAGCGTGTTTGCCGACCTGTCCCGCAAGGGGGATGATCCCGAGGCGCTCATTGGCCTGCAGGTTGTTTTCGAGTCCGGTGCGTCTGCCGGGTTTAGCAGTCTTGTGAGCGGGTTTGATCCGGATACCGGTACCTTTATCCTGGCCGATCCGCTCCCTTCCGGCGGGTTGACGAGGGGTGATAACTATTCCCTTGGCGGCGGTAGCGACATCATCACCAACCTGGGTGCAATCGATGTGGCTGCCAACGGAGCCATTAACGCCAGTGGTTGGTCGCTGGCTTTCGGAGTTGCCGATATTCAGGCCGGGGGCAGGGTGCAGGCAGCCGCTGCCGGAATTCAGGGCGGCGGGTTCGTCGGTGACTTCCTTGAGAATAAGGATTACATCAAAACTCGTTCAAATGCCGAGGTCACATCGATTGAGCGCGTGATCGCCACCTTTGGTACTGTCGAGCAGAAGCTGGGCTTCTCGTCCAGCAGTAATGCAGCGGGCATGCTTGCCGGTAGTGGTGACGACTCTATTATGAACTCGGCACAGGCAGTGACGGATGTGAACGCGGCATCAACCACCTCCATTCAGGGTATAACCAGTAGTACCACCATTTATTCGATTGGGCAGCAAACGGTGAATCTGGTTGATGCCCTTGCAGAGGCAAGGGCCACCGGTGTCGAGCTGGGTGCCGGGGAGAACATCGCCAGCAACGATGGGGTGCTTATAGTGCACGCCAGTGCTGTTCCTGCCACACTGGGCGGGCCCGGAGCAGACGAGTGTGCGCCATATACCTGTCTGGCCAAGGCGGTCTCCGATACCATCTACGATCCCATCTTCAATATCTTCTACGATGAATCATCCGCATCTGCGAACGCTACAGCAACAGCGATAGCACACGGTATACACGGTGAGGGTAAGGATCAGGTATTCAACAACGGTAATATCCAGGTGAGTTCTGAAGTGATCGCGACCTCCTTTGCCCAGGCAAGTGAGGTCATTCCCGCTGAAGACCAGTCGACCGTTACGACCCTGATTCCGGGTGACAAGGATCAGTTCAGGGACAAATCGGTGCAGGGCATAAGCGCAACAGAACTCGTCGGTAGACGGCTCAGGTTTCCCGAACACCCTGATCTCGACTTCCTGAATAACGTTTCAAGCATTTCTGAGGTGACTGGAAGTAACACCTTCGAGGACTCCACGTTTATCGGCGTCGGGGATCCGGAAAGCCTTGTCGGGAACCGGGTCCGTTTCCCGGTGCTGAACAATCCAGACTTCCTTACCTTTGTGGAAGCGTTTGACAGTACAACGGGCGAGTTTGTGCTGGCTGATGACATTCCCACCGACAGCAACGGGAACCCGCTGGTAATGAACGGCGATGCATACACACTCTCCATACTTTCAACCGAGGTGCTGGCATTTGACCCGGAAGCGAGCAAATTCACGCTGGGTAATGAAATCCCCGGGGAAGTGTCGAAGGGCAATGCATATACACTTTCGATCGTTTCAGCAAAGGTTCCCAGTGGTTCCACCACCTTCACGGATGTGACGCGCACGGATTCTGTAGCGGCAGGTACACGGATCACATTCACCGGGATTCCGGGTTTCGAGGCGTTTGTGGTTGGCTTTGACCCATCTACAGGGACATTTCTGCTTGATCGCGCCATTACTGCCACACTTCCAAAAGATGAAGTCTATGAGCTTTCCGGTGACAGCGACGGCAGCTCCGGATCCAGTGCCTCCGCCTTCGCAACCGGCATCGATCTTGGCAACGGTGATGCGCGGGTGGAGACCAGCGGCGTAATCGAGGTCACGGCGACAGCAACTGCACAGGCTGGCGTCGAGGCATTGCTGGGCAATGAGAATGCAAGTGCCGTAAGCATTGCAGAGGCCAGAGGGATCAGGACACGTGACGGCAACGACTGGATCATGAATTCAGGCAAGATTGATGTTCATGCGGATGTTGTAGCGCAATCGTCAACAGTTGACTTCAGCGGGCGAGCACTGGTTATTGGTATCTACAGTGGTGCCGGTAGCGACACAGTGATAAACACGGGGGAAATCAAGGTTACGGGAATGGTCGAGGCCGCAGACGCGATTTTCGAGGCGATTGGCGCTGACACGGGCGATGGTGACGATATCGTATTGAATGCGGGCACGGGTTCTGTATCGGCCTCTACCACGATCGCGGGTATAACCACTACGGCCACTGCAATCAGCACCGGGGTCGGGCAGGATCAGGTCTCCCTGCTGGACCAGTCAGGTATCACAGGCCGGATCGACCTCGGGCCCGGTGATGATCTTCTGACTCTGGCCGGCGGGGCGACGGTGGCTGGTGCTGTGACGGGAAGCGAGGGCAGCGACACAGTACGCCTGGAGGATCGTGGCAGCTTCTTCCTTCCGGAACTGCAGGAGAACGAGCACTACCAGGTGGATCAGGGTACTCTCGAAGTGGCTGCGGATATGGTGATACCCGCAGATGGCAGCTTCCGTGCAGAGATCTACAACCCCGGTGTTGCCGAGCCCGGTTTCGGGCAGATCGTTGTCGACGGGGTGGCCAACCTTGGCGGGGTGGCAAATGTGAGCGCACTACCGCGTATCTTTGCTGACGGTGAGGACTTCCCGCTGCTTATGGCCGGGCAATTCAATAACGGGTTCCCGGCGTTCGACACGGTGAATCTGCCACCTGATTCGGCGCTGGTCAACTTCGGGCATGACTACCGTTTCGATGTTGCCGGGCGGGACCTGTTTGAGGTGACCACTGCGGTTGAGCCTTTCAGGACAGTGGCGCGTAACTCGCTGCAACGTACCGTGGCAGGTTACCTGGAGCGGATCGCGCCCACGGCCAGTGGTGATCTGGCCGAGGTAATCGGAACTTTTCAGTTATTGCCACAGAATGCGAATTTCGACACCGCCTTTACCAGCCTGAGTCCGGATACGCATGATAATTACACGCAAGCCACGTTCTTTGGCGTGTCCCAGTATCAGGAGACACTGAGTCGCCGCTTGCGCGCGCGACGTATCGACAAGGTGTTGGGCGGGACATCATCCCGACAGGCGGGTTTTGAAACCGACCGTTCACTGCTGCTCGCCTACTCGGGCGATAACAGTGGAATCAGATCATTGTATGCTGGCGAGGTAACAGAAGTTCCGGCCTGGTGGCGTGATGTCTGGGTTACTGCCTTTGGCCAGTGGGGTGATCAGGATGGAGAGGATGGCTACACCGGGTTTGACTATAACGTTCTGGGTCTCTCTGTCGGCATTGATCATCCGGTGAACGACCGGTTACTGCTCGGTGCAAGTGCTGCCTATACTGATACTGATGTTGATCAGGAAAACGGGCGGGGTGATGGTGACATAGAAGGCTGGATGGCTTCGCTCTACAGCAGTTATTCGCTGGACAGTGCCTATGTCGATGCAACACTGTCCTATGGTCAAAACGACTATGATGCCAAACGCAAGATACGTATTGGTGATCTCGCGCGTAGCGCAAAGAGCGACCATGATGGTGATGTGATTGCAGTCTCGCTGGGTGGCGGCTATCTGGTCTCCCGTGATAGTGTCGTGCTGGAACCGTTTGGCAGACTGCAGTATATAAAACTGGATGAGGATTCATTCACAGAGTCAGGTGCCGGTGACATTAATCAAAGAATTTCCTCACGTGATACGGATTCACTGACTTCCGAGATCGGCATGCGTATATCCCGCAGTTTTCCGCATGCGAGTGGCCGGCTGACAACCGATGCAAGTGTTGCCTGGCTGCATGATTTTGATATTGACGACCGGACAATCACCACGAGTTACACGGGTGCACCCACCAGTTCATTTTCATTGCCGGGACAGGATGTGGAAAGCAATGGTGTGACCCTGGGACTTGGCGTGGCTTTCGAGACCAGAAAGCGCGTATCAACATCGCTGAACTACAATGGGGAGTTCAGGGACGGCTTCTCCGCGCACGGGATCAGCGGGCGGATCAGCTATCGATTTTGAGTGGTCACCAGGTAACTGACTGTTTCGTTTTGGGGATGACGGGGTAGATCAAGCCGATAAGGAAACCGATCGGGATATAGCCAACCAATGCAGGAACGCCGATGCGTTCCAACAGATTCTTTACGAATGGGCTCAAAATCAGCAGGGCGCCCAGGGTGATCAGAGTCAGGTTGTCCTTCCCGAAAATACGTACTGCTTGATATTCTTGACCTTTTTCAGGGGTGACGTCAATCTGGTGTCCTCGGTCATTGTTAGGATCCAGAACCATACAGCCCATTGTCTGCGCGCTGTTACTGCTGGGGTCTACCATGATCCGTTCGCGGGTTTCCCTGCAGCTCGAGATTGTGGCACTGCGACATCAACTTGCCGTGTATAAGAGATCAAGCAAACGTCCACAGATTAGCTCCTGAAGACCGTATTCTCTGGTCGTGGCTCGCGCGCCGCTGGTCGGGGTGGCGGGGTGCTCTGGTTTTTGTCCAGACGGGGACGGTGATTGCCTGGCAGCGTAAACGTTTTCGCGATCATTGGGCCAAATTGAGTAAGCGTGGCAGGCCTGGTAGACCGCCGGTATCAGAAGAAATCAAAGCATTGATCCGCAAGATGTCGGCAGCCAATATCAGCGGGGGTTCGCCACGGATTGTCGGGGAGCTACACAAACTCGGCATCGATGTGGCTAAATCAACTGTGGAGAAGTACCGGGTGCGATCCAGGAAGCCGTCATCGCCGACGTGGAAGGCCTTTCTGAATAATCATGTCAGGGATTTGGTGTCTATCGATTTCTTCGTGGTGCCAACCGTGAGAAACAAGGTGCTGTTCGTATTGGTGGCCCTCGCACATCACCGTCGCAGGGTTGTGCGCTTCAATGTCACGGAGCATCCGACCGCCCAGTGGGCCGGTCAGCAGATCATTGAGGCATTTTCCTGGGATACGGCACCGAAATATCTATTGCGGGATCGAGATGCTATCTATGGGAGCCAATTCCAGCAGCGTGTCCAAAGCATGGGTATCGAAGAGGTGCTCTCAGCGCCGCGGAGCCCTTGGTAGAATGCATTTGTGGAACGCCTCATTGGCAGCATCCGGCGAGATTGCCTGGAGCATGTTGTGGTGTTGAACGAGCGTCATCTGAAACGAATCCTGACGAGCTATTTCAACTATTATCATCACTGGCGAACGCATCTGTCACTGGGAATGGATAGTCCCGAGTCGCGATCGGTGCAGTCACCAGACCTTGGAAAGGTAGTACAACTTCCAGAAGTCGGTGGTCTACATCACCATTATGAACGGTTGGCGGCATGATAGTGTGTGTTATGAGTTTTCGGGAAGGACAGGTCAAAAGCTGACCGGCAATCGTCGTCCCAAAGCATAAAACAGTGTGTTGAGTTGAATGGTTTGAGTCATCAAAGGGCTTTTGACTTTATCGATCGAGTTCGTTTTATTCTTTTTCCTAAACAGTTTCTAACCATGAGTATGCTGTGACTATTTCAATAGTTGATTATTGTATAGCTATTGTATAAGATTTGACCAGAAATCACGCTTTGAATAACCTGTGTTCGGCTAATATTAATCTTACCAAATAAGGATTTAGGAGTTCTACATGTCCCGACTGACAACTTTTTTAGCAACAGCTGCATCAATATTTATGGGAAATGCACTGGCTGCAGGTGGCGGCGATATCGTCTCCTCTGACCCGACAAAACACTTCGATCCCAAAGGCAAGATGCCGTCCGAGTACACGATCGAGACACAGAAACAGCAGCGTGCAATGTTGCCGTTTAAAGACAAGCGCGATTTCGAGGAACAGCAGCGAGGTTTCATAGCGGCTCCCGATTACAAGCAGATCATGGCCGAGGCCGGCAACGTAGCCTGGGACATGGGAAGCTATGAATGGTTACTGCAAGGGAAAGATTTCGACAGCATCCATCCCTCCCTGCAGCGCCAGGCCATCCTCAACATGAATTACGGTCTCTATGAGGTGCTGCCAGGTAAAATCTACCAGGTGCGCGGCTTCGATCTCGCCAACATTACTTTCATCAAGGGTGATACCGGCTGGATAATATTTGACCCGCTAACCGCCAAGGAGACGGCCGCGGCTGCGCTGAAGTTCATCAACGAGCAACTGGGTGAGCGTCCTGTTGTGGCTGTTGTCTACTCACATTCCCACGCAGATCACTTTGGTGGTGTGCGGGGTGTTGTCGATGAAGCCGACGTTAGCAGTGGCAAGGTCAAGGTCATTGCACCGGTCGGGTTCATGGATCACGCAGTCGCAGAAAATGTCTATGCCGGCAATGCCATGAGCCGTCGCCTGTTCTACCAATACGGCGTGCTGCTGCCGCGCAGCCCGTTTGGTCATGTCGACCAGTCGATCGGCAAGAACACGGCCGCCGGTAACCTGGGCCTGATTCCTCCGAACGTTATCATCAAGGAAGACATCGAGGAAATGACCGTCGACGGTGTCAAAATGGTGTTCCAGAACACCCCGGGCACGGAAGCACCGGCGGAGATGAATACCTATTTTCCGGACATGAAGGCCTTCTGGGCAGCGGAGAACATCACCGGGACCATCCACAACATCTATACGCTGCGTGGCGCGCTGGTGCGTGATGCGCTGGAATGGTCCAAGCAGATCAACCAGGCTTTATACCTGTTCGGTCAAGACGCCGAGGTGATGTTCGCCTCGCACAGCTGGCCGCGCTGGGGCAATGAGCGCATCCAGGAAGTCATGCGTTCGCAGCGCGATACCTATGCAAACCTCAACAACGGTGTTTTGCATCTCGCCAACCAGGGTGTGACTATCAACCAGATTCACAATATCTACCAGGTACCTGAGAGCCTTCAGCAACAGTGGTCGGCACGCAGCTATCATGGCTCGGTCGAGCACAACAGCCGCGCGGTGGTTAATCGCTACCTCGGTTACTGGGACGGAAACCCGACCACGTTGATCCCGCTGTCACCCGAGGACTCCGCGCCGCTGTATGTGGAGATGATGGGCGGTGCCAAGCCGATCCTGGACAAGGGCAAGGCGTTGTACAAAGAAGGTAAGTACCGTCACGCGCAGGAGATCCTCAATAAACTGGTATACGCTGAGCCACAGAACCAGGAGGCGAAGGACCTCCTGGCCGATGTGTTCGAGCAGATCGGCTACCAGAAGGAGAGCCCCAGTGTGCGTAACAGCTTCCTGGCCGCGGCCTACGAGCTGCGCAACGGGATTCCGAGCGGTGCATCACCAAAAACCACTGGTCCCGATATGATCCGTGCAATGACCACCGAGTTGTGGCTGGATTTCCTCGCTATACGCCTGGATAGTCAGAAGGCCGGCGACAAGGCCTTCAAGATCAACCTGATGACTCCGGACAATGACGAGCAGTTCGTCGTGGAACTGAGCAACGGCACGCTGACCAACATCGCGGGCTTCCAGGCCGATGATGCCGAGCTGACCATCACCATCAATCGCACCGATCTGGAGCAGACCATGATGGGTGCCAAGTCGTTCGACGAGCAGATCGAGGCTGGCAAGGCGAAGCTGGAAGGCAAGCGTGAACCCTACGAGCAGCTCAAGACTATGCTGGTGCACTTCGATCTTGGTTTCGAAATGATGCCTGGCACCGGTGCAGCTGATCTGACGCCACAAGAGAAGCCGTTCCAGGCAGAAGAACCGGCCAGCAGTGCAGGTGGCTGAATACGGTCAGGGCGGTGGTCGCGTAGTGTGACCACCGCCTCACCATTCCCGGTAGCACAGAATCCCAGCGGGGAACGACGGCTTTATGTCACATCTAATCAATGTTCACCCAAATCCCGGGTACGGCAGGTACGGGCGGGCCCGGAAATCTCTAAATTGTTGCTTGCCAGAAAAATGTGGTCAAAAAAGTCAGAAGTGCAGTTTTTTTATCGCAGAATTAATCGCGTGAAGCCAATATATATTTTTGGTCTGGTGGCTATTGTTGTCTCGTGGTTGCCTGTAGACGGCAGAGCTGCTGGTGAAGGCGATCTCGCAAGGGCAACACAGAACCCGGTTTCTGACCTGACCAGTCTGCCATTCCAGAACAACACCAATTTCGACGTCGGTCCTGAGGGGAAAACCCAGAATATCCTTAACATCCAGCCAGTCTGGCCGGTTTCTCTAAACGATGAATGGAATCTGATTACACGCACAATCCTCCCGGTCGTGTCGCAGACTGAGTTCGCACCTGGCGATGGGAGGACAAATGGTATCGGTGATACAACATTTACAGCATTTTTCTCACCGAAGAAGCCCACCAATGGCCTGATCTGGGGCGCTGGCCCCGTGGTGTTGTTGCCGACGGCTTCGGATGATGTCCTTGGTTCTGACAAGTGGGGAATCGGTCCATCGGCCGTTTTTCTAACGATGAAGGGGCCTTGGGTAATAGGTTCGTTGTTCAATAATGTTGGTCAGTGGGTGGCAGTGGCGACCAGGATGTCAATTTGTTCACCTGGCAGTACTTTATTAACTACAATCTGCCGAACGGTGCGTACATAACAAGTGCACCGATCATTACGGCAAACTGGGAGGCCGACAACGGAGAAAAGTGGACCGTGACGTTTGGTGGCGGTGTTGGTAAGGTCTTCCGGGTCGGTAAACAGGCCATGAATGCCCAGGCATCTGCCTACTATAATGTTGAAAAGCCGAAGTATGGGTCGGACTGGCAACTTCGACTGCAACTCCAGTTACTGTTTCCTAAATAAACTGTATTAGCGTGGATGGTTGATTAGGATTTCTACACTGGTTGATACTCTGGAAACTTCTCTTTTGGCATGAGTGACTAACATCCGGAGTTGCTGCATCCAGGAAGTTCACAGGAATCCCGGGAATGTCGCTTTGTGACTGTTAATGCCCTTTCTGGTCGTACGGTTCACTGATTTAACTGTCCAATAGATGGCCTCAAATAACTGCAAATACAGGCAAATAAGGCCAAATAGCCCGATTTTATTGGACAGCGTAAGTCGTATAAAATTGACGTATTACAATGGAATACGCGTATTCAGCTGGAACACTACGAACCAGGCGGTCGGAGGTTCGAGCCGAGCGCCGCAGGCGCGAGACAACGTCGTCGCGTAGCGACGGCGGCCCCGAAGGGGTAAGGGCCGCAGGCCCGAATCATCCTTCCGGGCGCGCCAAATATAAAATGCCCTGTTTGTGTGAAGCCATAAAATATTCAGGCATGTATATTATGGATAATAGATAGCCGGGTATCCCCGATCGGGATGAATGTCGAATAGTGGCAAGGAGGGTAAAATGATCAATTCAGGCAAAGCTGTTGCAATTATTTCTCTGGTCACCATCACGGGGTGGTCCCAGATGGTCTGGTCAGACACGACAAAGGCGAATTGTGAGTTACGCAAGCAGGGTGAATTAAAGAAGAACGCGTCGGGACGCTGCACATTCTCCCAGCGCCAGGGCTACGTGGACATCGAACTGCACAACGGTGATAGCTACAGCCTGAAACCGGCCAACAAGGCGAATCACTTCAAGGATCAGAAGGGCAGCAAGGTCGTACGGCATACTGATGGTGGAAACTCGCAGACATACAAGTGGGAGCACAAGAAGATCATCGTCACTTTCAATGACGACAGTAATGATTCCTCCCGCCACCATGGCGGTCATTCATCCGGTGAGGTTGGTGACACGCCTCACAACCTGCGCGATCTTGTCGGGCAGCGGGGTGGTGAGGCTGAAGACCAGCTCCAGGCGCGCGGTTACAAGCTCAAGAACAGCTCGGAGTCTGGCAATGCCGTCTACAGCAACTGGAAGGAGCGCTCAACGGGGCGCTGTGTAACGGTACGATCAGTGAATGGATGGTACAAATCCATCGTTTACTCGACGGACTATGACTGCAAGCACTAGCCCTCTCCGAGAAACTCGGGTTTTTCCGGGTTAATAGAAATTGCAAAAAGAAAGAAGTTGACCTGTTGATTATATATGGAGACGGTCCTTCGGGGCCGTTTTAAATCGGGTTAAATGCGTGTTTTGCATTTAACGGTTTTCCGGTTATGTCCGGGATGTTTAATCGAGAGCCAATCCTGCTTAATCGAAGGGTGGTTTCCGGGTATTCCTGGATATGAGCGCTAGCTGGGTAACGTCTGCACGTTATAGCCACGAGGAAAATTGAATGTCAGAAAACAGTAAATCAGCCGCATTGGTACTGGGAGTGTTTTTGTTTTCCGGGTTGACGATGCTTGGCTACCAGTTAGGGAATTCTGCGATAAAGTTCAAGGAGTATGAGCGCACCGTTACAGTCAAAGGTTTGTCCGAGAGGGAATATGACGCAGACATTGTTATATGGCCCATCCAGTTTACCGAGACTGGAAATAACCTTGAAGAGTTATATGGATCGATTGAAGGTAGCACTGGAAAAATAACAGAATACC
>Ga0316189_10003445_pt1 | contig 15352 bp, 12 predicted proteins | sample LowCovwburrow_MG_FD_204930 | JGI IMG/M metagenome (GOLD analysis project Ga0316189, IMG submission 204930) | Coastal sediment microbial communities from Maine, United States - Lowes Cove worm burrow | ecosystem: Environmental > Aquatic > Marine > Coastal > Sediment | place: USA: Maine... | reverse complement strand
GTCCTGTGGAACGACCCGTGGCTCGGAGAGGCCTGCACCACCTCGAACGGCGACCCCCTCACGCAGGCAATCCGGGTCGACGCGCTGCCCGCCGCCGCGCTCCGCCGGGACTACCTGTGTGGCGGCGTCCCCAACCCGACGTTCCGCAACGCCCTGGTGGTCGCCGAGCCCCTCATGACACTGGACGAGCTGCTGCGGGCCCTGCGCGACGACGGCCACCCCGATCAGCATCTGCACCTCGACGTGCGGCACGCCGCCGAGGAGACCCCGGACCCAGACCGATTCGCCACCGCGATCCTCAACCGCTGGGTCGGCGCAGACCTGCCCAACACCTGGGTCGTCGCCAGCGACAGCGCGTACGTGATCGCGGCGTTCGAGGCGCACGGCCGCGTCCTCGGCATCGAGGTCACCACGCTGCTCAACGTCTCGGCGCGCGTCGTCTCCCGATCCAACGATGCGGGCGCGGACGGCGTGAGTGTCCCGTTCGAGGCGACCGGCCGCGCCGAGCTGGCGTCGGCGGCGCGCGCCGGCCTGGTCACCGCTGTGATCACCGGCGACGACCGCGCCGCGCTCCAGCGCGGCTCGCGCTGGCCCACGGATGCGCTCATCACCGACTTCCCCGGGGATCTCACCCCCTTTGGGCCAGCAGACTAGCCGTCGATGATGACCTGCAACAGCTTGGTGTGCTTGCTCCAGCTGGCCACCTCGCGGCCCCAGTGCTCGGTGACCCTGCGGGCGGGCTCGTCGTCACCCAGGCTGGCCGCGACCTTCCCCAGGGTCTCGTTGACGTAGATGATGTCGTCCTCGACCTCACGGATGATGCGCCGCAGCGCCTTCTTGCCCTCTGGCGTCCACTGGCGATCCGGGTCCTGCAGCGTGTCGGCCGTCCACGTGAACGTGCCCGAGTCGATGCGCCGCTTCTCGGTGCCAGCCTCGATCACCACGCGGTTGGTGCGGTGCGCATCGTCGGACTCGAGCCACATCACGCAAGGGGCGAGCGCGTCGACGACGAACGTACCGTCGCCGGCCACCGGCTCGGGACCCTCGGTGCAGCCGACCACGCCTACGCTGGCGCCCGGCCGAGCCTCCACCGCGCCCGTGACCACCCGCACACCGAGCTCCTCCACCGCGGTGCACACCACCGTCTCGCCCTTCTTGGCGGCGGTCCAGGTCATCTTCAGGCGGCGGTCGCCGGCCGTGACGACGCTGCCGGTGGACCCGGGCTCAGCCAACAGCGCCACCCAGCTCTCCTCGATGGGCACCACGTCGAACGCGGTGTTCCACGGCTTGGCATCCTCCGGAGTGACCTCGAGCAGCCAGGGGGGACCCACCTTGCGCAGCGCATCGCGGGGTGTGCCAAATCCCTGGACCGTGCGGCCCGCGCCCGAGACGGGACAGCGCGCGACGGCAAGGTCGAGCTCCGCAGCGAGTGCGGTCACGGCTCGGCCGGCGGGACCGAGCTCCGGTGGTCCTGCCTTGAGCAGCGACGCCTCTGTGGGTGCCTTGGGAACCGGGTTCACTGCGGGGTCCGTGCCCTCTTCTGTGGGCGCGGGGGGACCGCTACAAGCGGCGAGCAGCAGAGCGGGAGCGAACAGACGCATCGATCCTCCGAGTCGTGAGTATGGACCACAGCTGGACGGCAGGTCGAATCGCCCGCCGGTCCGGGTCGTCGACGCCCTGGGGAGCGTTCCGCTGCGTCGCCATGGAGGTTCCGTGGTTGGACGGCCCCTCAGCGTGACATGATCCGGGCGATCAGCGCCTCGATCGCAGCGTCAGGCGCCAGCCGCTTGAGTATCAAACGCGTCCGCGTGCCGGGACCCATGGGGTGTCGCAGGCGCGTGCGCGGCGCGTCGATGACGTCACAGATACGATCGGCGACCTCCTGCGGATCCGAAGCGCGCGCCCCGACCTTCTCGGTCAACGACTTCAGGCGTGCGATCGAGGCGGCATAGGGGCTGTCCGGATTGGACGCGTGGCGACCCAGCCGCAGGTTTCGCCCGAAGATGTCCGTCTTGTACGGACCGGGCTCGATCAGGACGACCCGGATCCCGAACGGCGCCAGCTCGTGGCGCCAGGCCTCGGAGAGCCCCTCGAGCGCAAACTTGGACCCAGCGTACGCGCCCAGCCCGGGCAGCGCCATCCGGCCCGCCACCGAGCTGACCATCACCACCGTACCGCTGCCCTGCTCGCGCATGGCCGGCAGGCACGCCTTCGTGAGCGCCCAGGCGCCGAACACGTTGACGTCGAACAGGTGGCGGACCTCGTCTTCGTCGAGATCCTCGAGGAACCCGCCGAGCGAGATGCCCGCGTTGTTGACCACGGCGTCGATGCGCCCAGACCGCTCCAGCACGTGCTTGACCGCGGCGTCACGCTGGCGCTTGCTGGTCACGTCGAGCGGCAGGACCCGGAGGTCGCCGACCGGGTCGGCGAGGTTCTCGGCCGACTCCATGGACCGCAGCCCCGCGTAGACCGTGTGGCCGCGCTCAGCAGCGGTGATCGCGGCGCGCTTGCCGAACCCAGAGCCACATCCGGTAATCAACACGACCACTACGGCACCGCCTCGGTGAGCTGGCCTTGGAGCTTCAGCAGGAGCGCCTGCGCGAGCCGATAATCTGTTCTGGCCTTGGCTGCTTCTGCCTTGGCGCGCCCCACCTGGTTGCGCGCCTCGAGCACATCCTTCTGCAGGGTGCGACCGGCGTTCGCCAGCGCCTCCTCGGCGGCCAGCGTCTCCTCGGCAAGCCGGAGGTTGGTGTCCGCGAGGCTCGTCCGCTGCTCGGCCGACTTCAGGGCCCGCACCTGCTCCTCGACCTGCGCCGAGACCAACCGCTCCTGGTGCGCGAGCTCGCTCTGCCGCTGGTCGACCAGCGCGGCGACCCGCTCGCGCTCCCCGCGGGCCCCTCGGTTGCCGAGCGGAACCTGCAGCTGGCCGCTCAGCTCGACAAACGGCTGGTTGTCATTGGCCGCGAGCCCCGCAATGCTCTGCAGTGCGTTGCCGACGACGCAGTCCTCGTTGTCCGTGCCGGGCGGGCAGCGCTGACTCGCGAGTCCGGCGGACCCAGTGGCCGAAAACCTCGGCAGCATGCCGTGCCGCGCGTTGTGCAGCTCGAGCTCGCTCTGCTCGTTGTTCCGGCGCGCGATGGCCAGATCGAGGTTCTGGCTGAGCGCGACGCCGACCGCGGCCTCGGGCGCCAGCCCCTCCACCGTGGCCACATCGCCCGGCTCTGTGGACGGCACGATCGACTGCTGCGGATCCTCCCCCATCGCGATCAACAAGGCGTTGGCGGCCTTCTCGGCGAGGTTGCGGGCGTCCAGCGCGCTCTGCTGAGCCTGGACGAGGGCCGCCTCCAGCCGGGTGCCTTCGACCGGCGCGAGCTGGCCGCTGTCGACCTGCAGGGCACCCACGCGGTGGGCCTCCTCGGCGACCGCGACGTTCTCGGCCGCGATCTGGTGCAGCTGGTGCTGGTACGACCAGGTCCAGTAGGCCTCTGCCGCTTGATACAGCGCCTCCTGGTGCTGCTTTGCCAGCGTGAGCTCGGCCACATCGAGGCCGGCGCGGGCGCGGGTCTGGTTCTGGGCGTTGTACCGAAACAGGACGCCACGCAGGAGCTGCTGGGTCACCGACACGCTGCCGCGCCCCGTGAACGCGTCCTGAAGCTGCTCGCCACCGCCGACCCCGAAGTCCGTGGTGAAGCGGCTGATGTCGCGGTCGACCCCGAGGTTGACCGCGTAGGTCGTGCCGGTGCCCGCCGTCCCCGAGACGCTGTTGTTCAGGCTCCACCGACGGCTGTTGGAGTCGAACGGGAAGCCCTGGAAGAAACCCTGAGACGTGCTCTGTCGCCAGCTCCCGTCGAGCTGGTACAGGGGGTCCCATGAGCCCATTGCCGCCGTGAGTGAGGCGGCCGACTGCCCGCGCTGCGCCTCGGCCGCGACGACCAACACGCTGCGCTCAACCGATGCCTGCAGCGCATCCGAGTAGCTCAGGGGCCGCTCAGCCAGGGCCGCCGCCGCACCCCACATCCACACAATCACGCAGCCCCCCGGATCCAAGCGAACCATCGCATGAAGATAAGCCGTAGGTCATCCAGCAGCGCGTACAGGAACGGCACAAACACCAGCGTGAGCACCGTGCCCGCCAGCAACCCGAAGATGACCGTGCGCCCGAGCGGCGCATACGGAATGCCCACGAACGACGACGAGCCCAGCGCCATGGGCAACAAGCCGCAGACCGTCGTGAGCGCAGTCATGAGGATGGGTCGGAGCCGCCGGCGTCCGGCCTCGATCATCGCGGGGGTTCGCGGCATGCCTTCCTTGCGCAGCTGGATGATCAGATCGACGAGCACGATGCCGTTGTTGACGACCACACCTACCAAGATCACCAGGCCCACGCCCGCCATCACATCCATCGCCGTGCCCGACAGGTACAGGCCCCACACCGAGCCCATCATCGCCATTGGGATGGTGGTGACGATTCCAAGCGGCAACACCCAGCTCTCGAACAGCACCCCGATCAGCAGGAACACGAACACGACCGAGAGCAGCAGGGCGAACTTCAGCGCCTGGTCCTCTGCCTGCCGCTGGTTGAAGGCATCGCCCTGGTCCCAGCCATAGCCGCGCGGGAACGCCAGGTCGGCCATCGCGGCCTGCAACCGCGGGTACACGTCTTGGGCGTTGACCCCGTCGCGCAGCTCGACCGTGACCCCCGCCGATGTGCGGCGGTCCTTGCGCCGGATCGTGTCGGGACCCTTGCCGAACTGCACGTCGGTCACGCTGCGGACGGGGACCAGCGTGGACAGCTCCGGCGACCACACGTCGAAGTCGAGGATCTTGTCCAGCCCGCTGCGGTCCTCACGGGAGAAGCCGGACGTGACCTTGATCTCGCGCTCGCCCTCCCGCAGCACCGGGAGGCTGGACCCGCGCATCGCATACGCCACCAGCCGGCCGATCTGCGACGCGGAGACGGCGTACCGGGCGCTGGCGTCGCGATCGACCACAAGCCGCACCTCGTCCGCGCCTTCGCTGTCGACGTCCAGCTTGACCCCGAGCACGCCCTGCAGCCCGCGCACCCGTCGCGCGACCTCCTGCGAGAGCGTCTGCAGCAGCGCCACGTCCTCGCCGAACACCGACAGGTTGATCTGCTGCTGCGCAGCCCGCTCCGAGTTTCCCTCCCAGCCCACGCTCACGTCGACGCCAGGCAGGTCGTCGGGCATCGCCTCGCGCGCGAGGTCCATCACCTCCGCGCGCGGCAGCCCGTCGGAGTTCAGGTACACGTACAGCTGCCCCCGCGACGAGTCCGCGGACAGTCGGGCCCGGTACACGCGGACACCCCACTCCTCTCGATGCGCGTCGACCGCAGCCTCCATGGCCGCCACGATCTTGTCGCGGTCCGCCAGGCTGGCCTGCGGCGGGATCGAGAACCGCACCGCAAAGTCGTTGAGGTTGCCTTCGGAGCTCTCGGCGCACTGGACCCCGGGGAGCGCCACCGCCTGGGTGAGCAGCAGCCCACCCAGGATCAGCATCAGCGTGTCCGTCCGCCGGCGGACCACCAACCCGATCAGCTGTGCGTAGCGGTCCGAGAGCCAGACCAGCCACGGGGGATCCGGCCGGATCAGCGCCTTGCCGACGTACCGGGTCGCGAGCGGGGCGAACAGCAGCGCCACGACCAAGCTGGCGCCGAGCGCGTACACCACCGGCATCCCAAGCGCCGACATGAAGAAGGAGAACTGCGCGTCCTCCGACATCAAGATGACGGGCAGAAACACGATCATCGTGGTGAGCGTAGAGGCCAGGATGGCCATGTTGACCTCGGCCGCCCCCGACACCGCAGCCTTGCGGGGCTCCTCTCCCGCCGCACGGCGCCGGTAGATCGTCTCGATCACCACGATGGCGTTGTCGACGACCATCCCCACCGCAAGCATCAGACCCATCATCGACAGCAGGTTCAGCGTGGTGCCGGTGAAGTAGAGCACCCCCACCGTGATCAGCAGGCTGAACGGGATCGAGGCAGCGATGAGCAGCGTCATTCGCCATTCCCGTAGGAACAACCACAGGATCATCACCGCGAACAGCCCGCCCGTGAGCGCGGTGTTCGACAGCGTGTCGACCCCGTCCTCGATCAGGGCGCCCTGGCTGAAGAACACGAAGAAGCTGGCTCCCTGCACCCGCGGGTCCGCCTCGAGCTCCTCGAACACCTCCATCACCCTGTGGCCGACCTCGACAGTGTTGGCGCTCGACTCCTTGCGGATCGCCAGCGCCGCCGCCTCCTTGCCGTTGATGCGGTTGATTGACGTCGAGTAGGCCGCACGCATCCGGACGTCCGCGATGTCGCCCAGTACGATGTCGCCGTTCACCGGAAACTGCGCGAGATCCGCCACCGAGTCCACCGGGGAGATCCCGCGCGCGTGGCGCACCTGCCCCTTGTCGAGCAGCCGCCCCGAGGACTGCTGGAAGTTGTCGGTCGCAAGCCGGCGCTGCAGGCTGCCGAGGTCTACGCCATGTGCGTACACGCGCTCTTTGTCGTAGTCGATCCACACCCCGCGCTGTGGCACCCCCCATACGTCCAGAGCGGCAACCCCGGGGATCCGCTCGAGTCGAGGCTGCACGACCCGGGTCATCACGTAGTGCGGATCCTCCACGTCCTCGGGCAGCGACACGCCCGCCCAGACCACCGGCTCGTCGTTGGGGTTGTAGCGATAGATGCCGTAGCGCTCGACGTCGTCGGGCAGATCCGGCATGGCGCGCTCGAGGCGATCGACGACGGTGTTGTACGCATCGTCCATGTCCACCGACTGGTGAAACTCGATGCTGAAGCTCGCCGTTCCGCTCGACGCGCGGCTGAACAGGCTCTTGATCCCCGGCACGGTCCCGAGCTGCGCTTCGATGGGCGCCACGAGCCGATCGTCCACCTCGACCGGGCTTGCCTCCGGATAGGGCACCCAGACCCAGAGGAACCCCGGTTCCAGCCCAGATGGCAACATCTGCACCGGAATTCGCGTGTAAGCTCCCAGTCCAATGACCAGACAAGCCACAAACGCCATCAGAATGGTGACGGGCCGATCGAAGGCCAAGGCCGGCAGGCGCTCGCGGAGACTCATGGTTGCCCACTACGGGGAAGGTCTCTGGGCTATTGCCTTTCGCCGAGACCGGCCCGGTCGCGGATTGTCACAACCCCGGCGGACGCGATCGGAGCTGTGATGCGCATGCCCGCCGTGTACCTGCCCCATGGGGGCGGGCCGTGGCCGTTCATCCGTGTCCCCCTGGGCACCGACACCGAGCAAGCGGCCCTGCGCGCGTACCTCGCGTCGTTGCCTGCGCTCCTCCCCCAGGTACGCTCCCTGCTGGTCATCAGCGCGCACTGGGAAGAGAAGGTGCCCACCGTCCAGACGGCCGCCGCGCCCAAGCTGATGTTCGACTACTACGGCTTTCCGCCCGAGGCCTACCAGATCACCTGGCCCGCACCGGGCAATCCGGCGCTCGCAGACCGGGTCCTCACCCTGCTCGGTGAGGCCGAGCTCCCTTCGGCCACCAACGGCGTCCGCGGCTACGACCACGGCACCTTCGTGCCGCTCAAGGTCGCCTGGCCCGCAGCGGACGTCCCCACGGTGCAGCTCTCCCTCGTGAAGACGCTCGACCCCGCGCTGCACCTGCGGATCGGCCGCGCGCTGGCGCCCCTGCGCGACGAAGGAGTCCTCATCGTGGGCTCTGGCATGAGCTACCACAACATCGACGGGTTCGGCGTCAACACCGGGCGGGTCGCCTCGGTGGCGTTCGACCGCTGGATGCGGCGCACGGTCGCCCTCCCCCAGGCGAAGCGGGACGCCGCGCTCACGCAGTGGAGCAGCGCCCCGTCGGCCCGCGATGCGCACCCGCGCGAGGATCACCTGCTGCCGCTGATGGTCGTCGCGGGGGCAGCGGGCAGCGACCTGGGTCAGGTGCCGTTCAGCGGCTCGCTGTTGGGGGTCCGCGTCAGCGCGGCGCACTTCGGGTAGGCAGGTGCCGTCGCCGCGCCCGGAGCGCCAGCGCCACCGCCGCCGTCGTCAGCCCGATGGCCTGTGACGTGCTGACCCAGCCGCCGAGCCACAGCCCGCGCTCCCGATCCGCCCGGAACAACTCGAGCACGGAGCGGCCGATCCCATAGAACCCGATGAACGCCAGCACGACCTCGCCCGGCACTCGCTGTCGGGCCCGGAGCGCCGTCAGGAACACGAACAGCGCAAGCGCGAACAGGCTCGCGTGCAGCGGCGCGGGGTGCAGCGAGACGGCCAGCAGCGGATCCGGGAGGTGCCGCTGCGCCCAGCGCATCAGCAGGGCCGCGCCCGCCGCCAGCCCGCCGTAGAACACAAAGCCGCCATACGCGACGCGCAGCGCCGCCAGCGGGTGCTCCCAGTAGAAGCGGGGCGCCTCGACCAGTACATGGGCCAGGCGCGCCCCCACCAGCACAGTGGGCACCGTCCACAGCGCGAGGTCCATCACGACCCGAACCGGCAGGCCCTCGCGGCGCGCCTCTCTGCGCAGCACGAAGGTCGCGACCGAGAACCCGATCATCAGGCACGTGAAGTAGGTGGGAAGCCGCAGCCAGTCGGTGTAGACGAGCCAGGGGTGCATCAGGCGGCCGCCGTCTCTTCCTCTTCGTCGGCATCCTCGAGAAACAGCTGGTGGACGATGAACATGAGCACCCCGACCACCAGCGCTGCGTCCGCCACGTTGAAGGTCGGCCACTCGGACGTGCCGAACGTGTCGAACAGCCACTGCTTGGGGCCGGCGACCTCTGTGTAGACCCGGAGGAAGTCCGTCACGTACGCCTGGCGGACCCGGTCGATCGCGTTGCCCACCGCCCCCGACATGATCAGGCCCAGCGCGGCGGACATAAACCACTCCTCGCGGGGCAGCTTCCGGAACAGATCGAGGATCACAGCGCCCGCGATCAGCGTGAACAACCCAAACAGGTAGTGCCGGTACGCAAAGTTGCCGAACAACCCAAATGCGGCGCCGGGGTTTTGCGCGTGCACGATCGAAAACAACCCTGGGATGACCTGGATCTCGCCGACGTTCAGCTCGATGTGAGCCACGACCCACCACTTGGTGATCTGATCGAGCAGCAGCCCGATGAGGGCGAACAGCGCGAAGATGACGTTGCGACGAGACACGGCCACCCCACAGAGGGCCCCGACGTAGCGCCCCGCCCCCGACCCAGCAAGTTAGGGCGCTCGGGATGCATCCGGTACTGTTCGATGTCGGCGGGTTCTCGGTCCATGCCTACGGCGCGCTGGGCGCCATCGCGTTCCTCCTCGGCGCCGGACTGACCCTGTGGCGCGGCCGGCGGCTCGGGATGAACATCGAACGCGTTGCCGACGTCATCTTCTGGATGTCGGTCACCGGCCTGATCGGCGCCCGCCTGCTGTTCGTGCTCCAGAATCCCGGCGCGCTCCAGCACATCGGACAGCTCCTCGACCTGCGCAGCGGCGGCCTGGTGTTCTACGGCGCGTTCCTGACCGGACTGCCCACCGGGCTGTTCCTGCTGCGCCGCGCCGGCCTGCCGGCCGCCGCGTTCTTCGACATCCTGGGCACCGCCTTTCCGCTGTCGCACGCGATCAGCCGCGCGGGCTGCTTCCTGGCGGGCTGCTGCTACGGCCTGCCGCACGACGGCGCACTCGCCGTGACCTTCCCGCCCACCGGGGTCGCCCCCCCGGGGACTCCGCTGCACCCCGTCCAGCTGTACGAGGCGCTCGCGCTCCTCACCATCGCCGCAGTCACCAACGCTCTCTACCGGCGCCCCCACGCGCGGGGGCAGGTGTTCCTGCTGTACCTGGTCCTGTACGCGGCCACGCGCGCGGTGGTGGAGATGTTCCGCGGCGACACCGAGCGCGGCTTCTTCCTGCCGGCGGTCCTCGGCGAGGCGCTCACCTACAGCCAGGGCATGTCGCTGCTGGTGGCGGCCGTCGCGGTGGCCCTGTTCATTCGCGGCGCACGGCAGGAGCCGGTGGCGCGCGGTCCGTCCACACCCTGATCGACCCCGGCCGCTCCTCCACCACCACCGTGCCCACCTCCGCGGTGTTGAGGACCAGCGTCCCGCGGTCCGTGAACGCCGCCACGACCTCTGCATGCGGGTGCCCGTAGCGGTTGCCCGCCCCAGCGCTCACCACCGCGATCACGGGCCGGACCACCGCCAGCAGCGCCCGACTGCTCGAGAACCGCGAGCCGTGGTGCGCCACCTTGAGCACGGGGTACGACCGCGGAAGCGCTGGCGCGAGCACCGCCTCAGACCGCGACCCGATGTCGCCCGTGAGCAGCACCGGGCCGACGCCCAGCACAATCGAGGCGTCGTTGGCCGACCGCTCCACGCCGTCCTCCGGCGGCCACAGGGCGGTCGGCGGCGGCCGAATGGAGACGTCCGCCGCGGCCTCCACCAGCGCCTCGGACGGGTCCGTCGCCCACACCTCCCCCACCGACAGCCCGCGCAGCACCGGCAGCAGCCCGCCGTGGTGGTCCCACTCGGCGTGAGTACTGACCACGACGTCGACATGCCGGATCCCCCGCCGACGCAGCCACTGCAGCACGCCCGAACGGGACGGACCGCCGTCGACCAGCCACCGGGCGCCGTCGGGGTACTCCACCAGCGACGCGTCGCCCTGCCCGACGTCGAGGAAGGTGACCCGGGGACCGCAGCACGGCGGACCCGGCCGGATCCCCAGCACCGCCGCACCCAGCAGCGCCCCGAGCGACGGCCGGCGCAGCCCAACCGCCAGCGCCGCCGCGAGCCCCAGCGCCCCCAGCGCTCCTACGGCCGGCGTGAGCGGCGGCACCGCGAGCGGCGCCAGCAGCCGCAGCAGCAGGACGCACAGCCCGCTTCCCGCGACATCCGCCGGACCGCTCGCCCACTGCGGACCCCAGCACGCCACGGCCGCGCACGGCACGATCCCGAAGCCCATCAGCGGCAGCGCGATCAGATTCGCCAGCGGCGAGAGCGGCGCCACCTGCTGAAACCACCACGCCGCAGCCGGCAGCGTGCCGAGCGTGGAGCACACCGTCGCCACCCCGCTCGCCACGGCCCAGCGCAGCGGACCCGGCAGCGTCGGCAGCGCCCGCGAGAGCCGCGGCCCCAACACCACCAGCCCGAGGACCGCGCCGAACGACAGCTGCAGCGACGGCGTGGCCAGCGCTGCCGGATCGACGACAGCAATGCCCACCGCCACCAGCGCAAGCAGCGGCACCGCCTGCGGGATCCGACCCGCCGCGCGACCCAGCCCGGCGAGCATCAGCAGTCCCGCAGCGCGCTGGGCCGACAGCGGGGCCCCGGCCACCAGCGCGTACCCCCAGGCCGCGCCCACGCCGCACAGCAGCGCCGCCCCGGCCGGCCACCCTCGCGGACGCAGCGCCGCACCCAGCCGCAGCGCCGCCACCACCAGACCAGCGACCGCGGCGGCGACCACCCCGACGTGGAACCCGGAGATCGCGAGCAGATGGGCCGTGCCGCTGAGCCGGAGCACCGCAGTGTCCTGCCGCGAGACCCCGGTGCGGTCCCCGAGCGCGACCGCGCGCAGCAGCCCGGTGGGGTCGTCGAGCGACCGGGGGGCCGGATCGGGGTTCACCACGACCGCCTGCTGCGCGATCACCTGGGTCTGGATGCCCGACAGCGCCGCAGCGCGGATCGGGTCGGGAGCCCCGGGCAGCGCGTACGGGATGGGGCCGGCGACCCCGCGGAGCACCACCGCGCGGCCGGGACGCGGCGGCGCCCCACGAAACCGGACGCGCACCCGGCCCTGCGCGACCCGGGACGGCTGACCCTGGGGCGCCCAGCGGGCCACTCGGACATCCCCTACCCAGCCGGTGGCGGCCCCCACGCGGACCCCCTCGATCCGCACCGGCCCTGACAACACGGGCCCCAGCGGCACGCTGCCGCGGACCGACGCGCCGACCGCCGCCGCGAGCAACAGCCCGCGCAGACCCAGCACCCCGCGCCGCGGCAGCGCCAGCAACGCCAGCCCCCCCACGAGCAGCGCCAGCACCGGCGGCGCCACCGGCGGTGCCGTGAGGAGGCCGAGCAGCAGCGCGACGCAGGTCCGGGTCGTCGGGTCCATGCCCGCAGCACTTCGAGGATCGTGCCAGCGATCCGCGGCGTCCCTCCGACGGGCGGCGGCGGAAGCCAGCGTATCTGGGCCGAGCGAGCCGGGGTCGCAGGCGGATCATCTCAGGTGACAGACCGCCGTCACCCCGCGTCACGGCGCGTCGACAGCACCGGGGTACAGGGCGGGCACCGTGCGGGTCGACACCGCGGCGTAGAAGCCCTGGGGCGTGATCTCAGCGAGCTGCACCGCGTCGCGGCCGATCGCGAGCACCACGATGCGCTGCTCGGCGAGCATCGCGCCCGGCTGCACCACCTGCTCGGTGCCATCCGGTAGCCCCAGCACGGCGCGCGGCGGGCTCATGTCGAGCAGCGTAGCCAGGACCCGGACCCCGAAGGTGGTCTGTGGCAGCACGGTGGCGGGGTCCCACTGGGGGATCGTGTCCGCGACCGGCGTCACGACCACGCGGGGCGGCGCCTCCTGGGGAGGTGCCGGCGCGAGGGCGTCGGCAGACACGCCGAGCAGCTTGGCCTGCAGCGCCGCCGGATCGGTCGCACCGCCCGCCTCGTCGTCGTCGTCGCGGTCCTCAGCGTCGAAGTCGAAGCCGGGAGCTGGCGTCTGCGGGGCTGCCGCGACGTCGGGCGCGACTGCCGACTCAGCGGGCGCAGCGGCCGCTGGCGCGTCGGACACCACAACCGGCTCCCACAGCGAGCCAGAGGGAGCCATCTCGGCGCATCCCGCTGCAAGGCACATCAGCACGGCCAGTCGCATCGCACCCCCTCAGCGCCAGAACAACGGGAATCCAGTCGGCAGATACCACAACATCAAGGCAATGAGCGGCGGCAGCGTCGACAGCGCCCCGACCAGCCGTGGCGGGCTGTCCCGAAGTGCCGTGAAGGTACCACGCGGATCGGCCAGGAACATGGCAAGGTACACGGTCCACAGCACGTCGAGCGGCAGCCGGAACCGTGACATCCCGTACATCAACGCCGTGGTCGCCATCGTGTAGAGGACCGTGCCCGCCGCGATGAACGCCCAGGGTCCTCGGGCGCGCGCCCACGCCGTGAGCGTGCCGAGCACCATCGTGGCGGACCCGAACACGATGATGAGCTGCACGATCGCCTCCCGGAACCACCATGGCGCGCCCGGCCAATACCCCCACCGCACATGGCGGGTCAGGAACGAGTTGGGGTTGAGGTTCTGGGCCAGCCGCATGGGGATGCGGGACACGAACTCACGCGGGTGGGCCCGGATCCAGTCCACGGCCCGACTGGCGTCGCACCGGCTCGACAAGACCGGGGGGCCTTTGCGGTTGCACATCCGCCGCCCCGACTTGAGGTAACTGGAGAAGATGGGCTGCGTCAGCATCCCGTTGCCGTAGTCGAACGTCAGCGGGGGAAAGTCGTTGTTGCCCAGGTACAGGACATGCCCGACGGTCGCGTCGGTGACCATGAAGCCGCCGTGCCGCGCGCTCGCGTGGATGGAATAGGGCGCCACCGTGAGCACGAGACCCAAGACGAAGGCCGCCAACAGCCGCCACCGCTGCTGGACTGCCCGCCCCCAGCCCCCCGTGAGTGCACCCGGCCAGGCCAGGGCCAGCAGGAACAGGGGCGGCAGGTACGTGGCGATCCCACGGAACAGGACGGCGACGCCCAGCGCCACGCCGCCCCCAAACGCAGAGGCCACTCCGCCGGACCGATGCGCCCACAGCACAGCCAGGCCCGCGAACAGCAGGAAGAACACGTAGAACGTCTCGATCCACATCGTGGTCGCGAACCACGCGATCGTCGGGTTGAGCGCGATCAACGCCGCGGCGATCCGCGCTACCTTGCGCCCCGAGACCAGATGGGCCACGCCGTAGAGCAGGCCGACGCTCGCGGTGGACGCGATCACCTGCAGGATCTTGATCGCCTGCATGTGGCCCAAGATCATCTTGCTCCAGGCCAGCATGTACGGGTAGCCCGGCGCGGGCAGCCACCCCTTGCTCGACACGGTCAGCCCGTGGCCCTCGACGATCTTGAACGCGATCGCGCGGTAGATGCACTCATCGCGAATGCAGTCGGTCATCGGCCAGAGGACCGCCGGAGAGATGCGTAGCGTCAAGGCGACCACCAGGATGGACCACAGCCACCGGTCGCGCATCCACCCTGCATCACTTCGCTCGGACATGCCGCCAGGTAGCGCCCGAGCGGCCCGGGTTCAACCGCTACGCCGAAGCTGCTCAGCGAGCGAGTCGACCAGCAGCTCGTCTGCCTCCATCTGGGCGAGCCGGCGGTGGAAGCGTCGCCGCCGGAGGACGCCACCGATCAGCAGCATCACGCCGCCCAACCCCATCAGCCAGCCGTCGAGCTGTGCCAGCGGCCCCACCGTGAGCGCCGCGCTCTGCTTCCAGCGCGAGGACCAGGCGTCCTCGACCTCCTCGAGCGACTGCCCCGTCGTGGTCCGCACCGCCGCCGCCAGCGTCTGGCCGCCGGCGGAGGCCTGCACGAGGCGCGGGAGCACTCCGTCCCCGTGCTCGGCCTGCAGGTACTGGACGAAGTCGGCCGCCTCTGCGTACGCCAGCTGCGCCCGGAGCGCATCGCGAGGAAAGCCGCGCTCCAGAGTCAGCAGCGAGACGATGCCCCCGCGCAGATGCGCCTGCGACAGCTCCCGCGCCACGTCCGGCCCCGCCTGGCCCGCGAGCACCTGAGCGGCGCCCTCCTGCAGCCAGGATGGCGGGCGCTCCGGCGCGAACGCCCGGCCGAGCAGGATGTGCACCAGCTCGTGGTCGAACACCTGCTCGATCGGCTCCAGATCGCCACCGCGCAGCCGTGGATCGCGCAGGAAGACGAGGCCCGACCCCGGCCAAGCGGTCGCGTCCGCCCACAGCGGCGGCCGACCCGGCTGCAGCGCCTTGAACCGCGCGTCGGTGTCGGCGACGTACACGTGGATCGTGTTTCCGATCGGCACCTGCAGCGTCTCAGCGAGCCGCGGAATCGCCGCGCTGCCGTGCCGCGACAGGCGCAGGAGCAGCTCGGTCCGGTGCTCGGGGCCGTGGATCCGGAGGAACGTGCCCCGCACCGTGGTCCAGCCTTCGGGCAGGGCCGGCGGCGGGATCGACTGATCCTGCACATCGGGCGCGACCGACCACTCCTGGGCGATCGCGCTCGGCGCGAGGACCAGGAAGACCACAAGGACCAACGCTCGGAGCATGCGAGTCACGGCTCCCGATCTGGGTCCCAGGCCGCGCCGCGACAAGCGGGCATGACGGAACAGGACATCCCTCAACCGGCAGCCCGAGACAGCCGATGAGG
>Ga0316189_10003444_pt1 | contig 15357 bp, 10 predicted proteins | sample LowCovwburrow_MG_FD_204930 | JGI IMG/M metagenome (GOLD analysis project Ga0316189, IMG submission 204930) | Coastal sediment microbial communities from Maine, United States - Lowes Cove worm burrow | ecosystem: Environmental > Aquatic > Marine > Coastal > Sediment | place: USA: Maine... | reverse complement strand
GATTTTCGGCGAGTGTTTACTAATTCAGGGTGCATTGCAATACTGGAAAATCTGCGCCACCATCCGCCCTGTCATTCGGAAAAACCGGTTTCATTTGTAATTCATCATGCGACACGCAATCTCAGTCCTTCTGGAAAACGAGGTCGGTGCCCTGACGCGCCTGACGGGCATGTTCTCGTCGCGTGGCTATAACATCGAATCGCTCAATGTGGCTCCGACCTACGACCCGCGCGTCTCACGTGTAACGCTGGTCGTCCCGGGTTCGGATGCGGCCATCGCCCAGCTCAATGCCCAGCTCGCCAAGTTGGTCGACGTGGTCAACATTCACGACATGACGCTGGGCGAGCACTTCGAGCGAGAACTCGCGATCGTCAAGGTCAAGCTCGGGACGGGTGGGCTGGCAAAAGCGATGGCGGTAGCCAAGCGCTTTGATGCTGAAATGCTGGACGAAGACGCCAACAGTTGCACGATGCAGTTGACGGGTCCTGTTGCCGAGGTTGACGAGTTCGTCAAAGAGACGGCCACGGTCGGTGAGATTTCAGCCGTCGCGCGCAGTGGCACGGTTGCCGTATCGAAAGGTGAAGTCACGCTGACGTCGTTCGATCGGCAACACTTGCTCGTCGGCTGATCATGGCCGCGCTGGCGCTTTCCGACTATCGGCGACTTATCGTCAAGGTTGGTTCGTCGCTACTGGTAGATGAGCACGGGCGGCTCAATCGCAGCTGGCTTGAAACCCTGGCTCACGACATTAGCGCACTGCAAGAGCAGGGCCATGAGGTCCTCATCGTGTCCTCGGGGGCGATCGCCATCGGCAGCCTGGTCCTCGACATCAACAAGCGACGCGCCCGCCTTGAAGACCTTCAGGCTGCGGCGGCAGCAGGCCAGGTGCAACTCGTGCATGCATATCAGGAAGTGCTCGGCCAGCACGACATAGTGGCCGCCCAGATTCTCCTGACGCCCGAGGACACCGAGAACCGGCGGCGATTCCTCAACGCACGCGGCACGCTTGGGAGACTTATCGAACGCGGCGTGATCCCTATCATCAACGAGAATGACACGGTTGCTACCGAGGAAATTCGATATGGCGACAACGACCGTTTGGCGGCACGCGTCGCACAGCTGGTAATGGCCGATGCATTGATATTGCTGTCCGATGTGGATGGCTTTTACACCGCGGACCCAGGCACGAGCCCGGCAGCCGAGCATATTCCCGAGGTTCGACGCATCACGAGCGAGGTGCTGGCGATGGCCGGCGAAACCCGATCCGATGTCGGCAGCGGTGGCATGGCGACCAAGGTGCAGGCGGCGCGTATCGCAACACACGCGGGATGTTCTACGATTATCGCGAGCGGCACGATCGAACATCCGCTTAATGCGCTGGCCACGGGAGCCCGTTGCACGGTATTCAGGGCCGAAGGGACGCCGGCCGCTGCACGCAAGCAGTGGCTCGCCGGCGCGCTTGAGGTGCAGGGCGAGATTTGTGTCGATCAGGGTGCGGTGAGCGCCTTGCGCAACGGCAAGAGCCTGTTGCCAGTCGGCGTTGTCGACGTGGTCGGCAATTTCAGGCGTGGTGACGTGGTCAATATTATCGGGCCCGATGGCACTGAGCTCGGCCGCGGGCTGGCGGAATACTCGGATTCTGAGGCGAGCAGTCTTGCGGGCTGCCAGTCGGAACAGATTGAGGACAAACTCGGATACCGCGGCCGTTCGGTCATGGTGCACCGGGATGAACTGGTGTTATTCGACCATGACCGCTGACACACAAATCATGGATATCGCGGCGACGATGACCTCGCTGGGCGAAGCGGCACGAGCGTCTGCCATGACCCTGGCCACGACGACCGGTGAGTTGCGCAATGCCGCACTCGCAGCCGCGGCCGCAATACTGCGGGAGCGCTCGAGCGAAATAGTTTCTGCGAATGCACAGGACATGGCGGCAGCGAGGGAGCGCGGACTCAGTGGTGCAATGCTGGATCGCCTGTTGCTCGACGACGAGCGCGTCGCGGCCATGGCTTCAGGGATCGAGGCCATCATCGGTTTGCGCGACCCTATTGGACGTATCCTCGAAGAATGGGAGCGTCCCAACGGGCTGCGCATTCAGCGCGTTGCCGTGCCGCTCGGCGTGATCGGAATTATCTATGAAAGCCGCCCGAATGTGACGGCTGATGCTGCCGCGTTGTGCGTGAAGTCCGGGAATGCCGTGATCCTGCGGGGAGGATCCGAAAGCTTCCGCTCGAGCATGGCAATCTATGAATGCCTGCGTGATGGCCTGATTTCCGCCGGCCTGCCCGCGGAGGCCGTGCAGATGGTGCCCACGACCGACAGGGCAGCGGTTGGCTTCCTCCTTTCTTCGATGGCCGAGTGGGTCGACGTTGTCGTTCCACGTGGCGGCAAGAACCTGATCAAACGCGTGCAGGACGAGGCGCGTGTGCCCGTGATTGGTCATCTCGAAGGTATTTGTCACGTGTACCTGCATGCGGGCGCGGACGTGGACATGGCCCGAGATGTCGTCCTGAACGCCAAAATGCGTCGCACAGGAATCTGCGGCGCCGCCGAAACCGTACTCGTCGACAGCGCCGCGGCTAACGTGTTGTTGCCAGTTGTCTGTGATGCCCTGCAGGAGGCTGGCTGTGCAATTCGCGGGGACGACAAAGTGACGGCGATCGTCGCACAGGCCACGCCGGCCACAGACGAAGATTGGTCGACCGAATATCTCGATGCGATCGTCTCGATTCGCGTTGTCGATGATATCGAGCAGGCGATCGATCACATTCGTCGCTACGGATCCGGCCATACCGAAAGCATAGTTACGGGCGACACTGAGGCCGCCGAGCAGTTCTTCCGCGAAGTGGACAGCGCGATAGTGTTGCAGAACGCGTCAACCCAGTTTGCTGATGGCGGAGAATTCGGTATGGGCGCGGAAATCGGCATAGCCACCGGCCGCATACATGCACGTGGCCCGGTCGGCGCGGATCAGTTGACCAGCTACAAGTACGTCGTGCGCGGTAGCGGGCAGGTTCGGCCCTGATGGCGGACAGCGACAGGATCTATGACCTTGCGGTGATCGGTGCCGGAATAAACGGCGCCGGAATTGCTCGCGATGCGGCGCTGCGTGGCCTCAAGGTCATTATCTTCGACAAGAACGATATGTGCACCGGGTGCTCGGCGATTTCGAGTCGCCTGATTCACGGTGGGTTGCGCTACCTCGAGTACGGCGAAATACCGCTCGTCTACGAGTCGTTGCATGAACGACGCTACCTGCGCCTCACCGCACCGCACCTGGTAGAGCCGCTGCGCATTTGCATTCCCATCTATGCAGGTGCCCGCCGCGGTCCGTTGCTGATCCGGCTCGGGATGCTTGCGTATGACCTGCTCTCTTGGCGCAAGACAGTCCCGAATCACGAAATGCTCTCGAGCGACGAAATACAGGCGGCCGAGCCAGGCCTCAATGACAAAGGTCTGCGCGCCGCGACACGTTATTACGATGCGCAGGTAGCGTTTGCCGAGCGACTGGTTCTTGAAAATCTGCTGGCAGCCAGGTCCGCGGGCGCCGACCTGCGCATGCATTGCGAAGTAACGCGTATCAATGCTGCGGGCGGAGCGGTGCGATCCGTTACGTTTGAGGATCCGGAAGGCAACGAGCAGGAAGTCAGCGTCAAAGCGGTCGTCAATGCGGCGGGCCCCTGGGTTGATCGGGTACTCAATGTAGCTCCTCGACCGAGCAAGCGCCTGATCGGTGGTACCAAGGGCAGTCATATTATTGTCGGCAAATTCGATGGGGCGCCCAGTGACGCGTTTTACGTGGAGGCCGCAGCCGACGGGCGACCGTTCTTTATCATTCCATGGAACGGCCAGTACCTGATCGGCACCACCGACATTCGTTACGAGGAGGATCTCGATCACATCCGGGCGAGCGGTCCGGAAGTCGACTACCTGCTGGAGGAAACCAATCGGGTGTTCCCGCGCGCGGCGTTGACGCGCAACGATATTCACTACGCCTATGCCGGCGTGCGGCCGCTGCCATTCAAGGAAGAGGGCCCGGAATCCGCGATAACACGGCGGCATATCATCAAAGTCAACAAGGATGTGGCTAAAGGACTGGTGTCCATTGTTGGTGGCAAGCTGACGACGTATCGAAGCCTGGCGGAACAAACGGTCGACAAACTGGCGAAACTGCAGCGCCGCAAATTACCCGCGTGCCGGACGCGTGAAACCGACCTGCCGGGGGCATGGGGCATGGACCGGGCACGAGAGGCACTGGATTCCCTCGGAGTATTGTCAGCGCAAGGCGTCGAACGACTGTTGAGCGTCTATGGCGGCCGTGCGGCGGCTGTTGTGGAACTGTGTACGCAGCATCAGGAACTTGCGCGCGCGCTGGACAAGAATGGCAGCGTACTGGCAGGGGAAGTGATTTTCGCCCTGCGCGAAGAGTTCGCGAGGACTCTTGAAGATATCGTATTCCGACGCATGATGATTGGCTTCGATGCAGACCAGGGACGGCACATGTACGATGAGGTCGCCGCGCTTGCGGCGGCGGAATCGGGCTGGAGCCCGGAACAAACAGCGCAGCAACTCAAAGAGCTCACCGGCTACGCTCAGTCGCTGCGAGTGGGGTAGATCAATGACGAATCCAAGACGATGGTCCTGGCCATCGGCGGCGGTCCTGTATCTGCTGGCTGCATCGACGATTTGGGCGGAGCAAACAGAGGCTGATGTTGCAGCAAGCCCGGACGATACGCGATTGCGTGTTGGCCTGGTACTCGGCGGCGGTGGTGCGCGCGGTGCGGCGCATATCGGCGTGCTAAAAGAGCTCGAGCGTCGTCGCATCCCCGTCGATGCCATTGCAGGAACCAGCATGGGCGCCATTGTCGGCGGACTGTATGCAACAGGGATGAGCGCAGACGAACTGGAATACCTGGTCGGGTCGCTGGACTGGGCCGGTGCGCTTGCGGACAAACCCGATCGCAAAGACCTCAGTTTTCGTCGCAAACAGGATGATGCCGAGGTTCCGATCGGCTTTGAGCTCGGTGTGCGCGGCACGGAGCTGGTATTGCCCAAGGGTGTGATCCAGGGACAAAAACTCGATCTCCTGCTGCGTGAACTAACGCAACACGCATCGCACATCAATGACTTCGACCAACTCCCGATTCCGTTTCGTGTGATTGCATCGGACATCGAACGTGGCGAGGCCTGGGTCATGGACAAAGGCGATCTGGCCGAGTCGATTCGCGCGAGTATGTCAGTGCCCGGTGTTTTCGCCCCTGTTCTTATCGGTGACCGGCTGCTGGTTGACGGCGGAATCGTCGGCAATCTTCCGATCGATGTCATGCAGGAAATGGGAGTCGACATCATCATTGCAGTTGACGTCGAGTTTCCGTTGTACGGACCGGAGGAACTCGGGTCTGTACTCGCAATTTCTGAGCAGATGCTTACGATTCTGATTCGTAAGGAAACGCGGCGTCAAATCGAGCGCCTTGGTGACCGCGATGTGCTCATAAGGCCGGAACTCGGTACCTATGCATCAACAAATTTCTCCGAAATACTCGATACCATCGAGCCGGGTGAGGTAGCTGCCCGCGAGCAAAGCGCCAAGCTGGCAGATCTCAGTCTGGACCAGGCGACCTGGGATGACTACCTTGCGAATCGCAAGAAGCCCGTCGAGCCGGCGTCGCACCTGGCATTCGTGCGAGTCGTGCATGACGGCAAGCTCGCACCCGCGGTGCTCGAATCCAAACTCAGTGTTGAAGCAGGGGATCCGATCGACCCTGCGATACTTGCATACAATGCTAATCGTCTCTATGGCCTGCAGCTTTACGAACAGGTCAGCTACCGGCTCATCGAGGAAAACGCAGGCACGGGTGTCGAGTATCGTGCGCGTACGAAGAGCTGGGGACCGAATTTTCTGCAATTCGGGGTTTCGCTGGAAGACGATTTCGAAGGTTCGACAGGGTTCAACCTGGGTGCAAGATTGACGCGTTCGGGCGTGAACAGGCTTGGCGCTGAATGGCGCAATGACCTCCGGCTCGGTACGGATCCCAAGATATTTTCGGAGTTCTACCAGCCACTGAGTTTTGACTCGCGTCTGTTCGTGGCGCCGCACATCAACCTCGAGCAATCCAACATCAATACGTTCGCAATGGACTCCACAGTCGCCCGACTGCGCCTCTCGGAAGCCGAAGCAGGTCTGGATTTCGGTCGCGAACTTGGGCGTATTGGTGAGTTTCGCATCGGCGTGTTTCGGGGATTTGGTGAGGCGCGGGTCAAGGTTGGTGATCCAGCGATTTCCAACATTGACTTCGATACAGGCGGCGCATTTGTGCGCTTGCGTTTCGATACGCTCGACAATGCACGCTTCCCGCGCAGTGGTCTGCGCAGCGACCTGCAATGGACGCTTTCCCGTCCTGGATTCGGTGCCGACTCAGAGTTTGACACGATAGAAGGTGAAGTTGCTCAAACCTGGAGTCGTGGCAAGAACAGCATTCAGCTGGGCCTCGATTATGCGACGACGCTGGAATCGGACAACAAGGTTCAGGAATACTTTCCGTTGGGTGGATTCCTTCGTCTGTCGGGTCTGGAGCGTGGCGAAATCAGCGGCCCGCACGCGGCTCTGGCCAAGCTCATATATTACCGCAGGCTAGGCGATGCGAGCGGAATTCTGGACACGCCCATCTATCTCGGTATTTCGGCAGAAGCCGGCAATGTGTGGCAAACACGGTCGGAGATGGATTTTGACTCGATGCTGCTGAACGGCAGCATGTTTCTGGGATTCGATACATTTATCGGCCCGGTCTACATCGCCGCCGGGTTCGCCGAGCACAACCAGTCGAACTTCTACCTTTTCATCGGAGCGCCGCTGCGCTAGCTAGCGCGATGTTTTTTCGAGAACCTGGGCAGGGGCGTCCGTCTTGCGGTAATAGGCATGGCGTGTCGCCATGCGATCGAATTCTTTGTCACGTTCGGCTTCAGTCGCATACCAGTGCAGGCGTTCCCAGTTGTCGCCAAGAATTTTGCGCATCGTGTCTGTCGCGGGAAGCGTTACGCGTATGCCGAAGTTTCGTTCGCGGCCGGCCGTGTCGGGCTCGACCAGGTTGTGTTGATGGCAAAAATCCACTCAAAATCCTCTTGGCCTTGGTATTCGGGCAGCGCGAGTATACCGGATAAGTCGTGAGCCGGATCAGTCTCTCGAGCCGCGGTCACCAGCTCCCTCTCGATCCGCCCACCCGAGCAGCCGGCGCGTCACAAACAGGTACACCGGCTTCACCGTCCCCATCCAAGCGCGCGATAACGGCGACGGATTGGCCAGGATATTCAGCTCACGGCGAGTAAGGCAGTCGGCGCGATAGGTGCGCTTGTGTTTCAACATGTGGCGCACATCTTCATGGGCCGCGATGCGAAACAGACGGCCACGCCCGTGACTGTGCCATGCCAGCTGAAAATCAATAATGCCCGGTGTGCCGTCATCCCGAACGAGAAGGTTGGGTTCCTTGGCGAGGTCGTTGTGACTTACGCCGGCGCGGTGCAGGCGCCGCAGCAACCGGGAAGCCGCCTTGAACCAGGCAATGTCATCAGGTTTGGCACGGTGCAGCGGTGTGCCGCTGATGTAGCTGCGCACCAGCGAATCGCGCTCGACATGCAGAAGCTGCGGTACGCCGTCGATCCCGTCCAATGCCGCAAGCGCCGTTGCTTCTCGCCGCAGCAGGTACCTCGCCAACCAGCGCAACCACCATCGTGCCGATGTGGTATCGCGAACGATGACGGGCCCGTCGTCGCTGGCCTTCAGGGCGACCTCACCGAACAGGTCACGTTTTAGAATTGTTTCGCCGTTCATTTTGTCAAGAATAATGCGAAAATGGCGTGCCGTCCTAAGGCAAATGCTGCATGAGCGAAGAATCGGACATCGAGACGCCCCCCGAAGAGCGTACGAAGACGGATAGCACCGGCGAATTTTTCATCGTCGGCGCGCCTTTGCATGCGGTTCGGGCCGGCTACATTGCGCGCAAGGCCGACGATGTACTGTATGAGGCTGTCGTCAGCGGGCGCTACGCGCATGTGCTTGCCCCTGACCGAAGTGGCAAGTCCAGCCTGATTGCCGCAACTACGGCCCGGCTCGAAGCACACGGCTTCAAGATCGCCGTTCTTGATCTCGCGCAGATCGGAGTGCGTGACGGTGGTGGCGACCCGGGCCGCTGGTACTACAACGTGGCATACCGCATGTTGCGTCAGTTGCGAATTCGATATGACCTCCAAACCTGGTGGCACGACAAGTCGATTTTGAGCAATCGCCAGCGACTGCTGGAATTCTATTCGGAAATCGTGCTGCAGTTTGTTGCTGACCAGATTGTTGTGTTCGTCGACGAGATCCAGTGCATCGAGGCGTTGCCGTTTGCAGATCAACTGCTTTCCAGCATTCGAGCGGCGCACAATGCGCGCACTACAGACCCCGATTTTTCGCGCCTCTCCTTCGTGCTGCTGGGCGAGTGCGATCCGATCAGTCTCATCGCCGAACCGGAGTTGTCACCATTCAATGTCACGCAGCAGATTATCCTGGACGATTTCACGCGCGAGCAGCTGGGGCTGTTTGCGACGGAGCTCAACCTCGAACATGACGATGCGGAGGCGGCGCTCGACCGCATTTACTATTGGACGCGTGGTCAACCTTACCTGAGCCAGAAATTCGCTCGCCAGATTGCGCGTGAGGACATCGAGGATGATGTCGCCGGGCACGTGGATCATATTGCGATGACCCAACTGGGCGGGCGCGCGGCCCTGCACAGCGAACCACATATGAGTCACATTCACCGCGTGCTTTTAAATGACGAAAAGCAGAGGGAGCCGTTACTCAATCTATATGGACGTTTGCGCAAGGGTATCGAGGTATCTGCAGACCTTGGTTCTCCTCAGCAACGTCGGCTCATGGCTGTCGGGCTGGTCGAAATCGATCATGACGGCAACCTGAGGGTCCGGAATCGGCTTTACGAGGCTGTATTTACTGCCCGTTGGGCGAACGAGAACCTGCCTACGCGGTTGCGCGTGCCAGCAATGATCGCGGGCGTGCTTGTCCTGTTCGCGTTGTTGCCATTCTGGTATACCCAGCTACTGCCACGTCCATACATGGGCGTAATGACATCACCAACTGTCGAGCTCAGTGCAGCGCTATCGGCGTATGAAAACCTGAGATCGTTCCCCGGACATGCCGACACCGCTGACAAGCTGTTTCGAGGATTCGTGGAGCAGCGAGCACTCATCGCCGTCGACGCGGATGAAATCGATGCTATCGCCGAGCTGTCGGCCCAACTGCCTGATACCGGGCGATTGCCTGAGAAACTCCGTGCTGCATTCTGGGACAGGCAGTCGAGCGCAGCGTCGCGTGATGAAAGGCGAGACGTCGCGTTGTTGGCTACCCTGGAATCGCTTGTGCATTCAACGTCGCGTCGCCGGCAACGCGCGGCCAGTCTGATATCTGATGATTACCCTCTGTTGCTCGCGAGTTTGCCCCCGCAGCAGGGCTTCACTACTGTTTTCGATCCTGCGAGTATGCTGCTCACATCAGCCGAGGGAGCACGCATATCGCAATGGTCCTTCGCTTCCCAGGAACTGCAACGACGTGAGAGCTGGTTGGTTACTGCGCTCGAGGTGGTCCCGCTGGTCAGGCGTGTCATTGTGGATCGCGAAGGTACGGTTGCGCGAATCGGACTAAACCTGAACATCAGTCACACCCGTTTGTCCGACCTGCGCATCAAGCTCATTGCACCGTCTGGCCGCGCCGTTGAAATCGAAACGGGACTGGAACGTACAACAAGCAGCGACGACATTCGCATCTCGTCGGAACAGCTGCGCGACCTGTTGGGAGAGTCTCTCGCCGGGACGTGGTCGATCAGCGTCAGGGACGAGAGCCTCGGAGTTGCCGGACAACTCGTCGGCTGGAATCTCAAACTCAACTCGCAGGGCACGGTTGAAGATTTTCAGCGCGGGCTGAACATCCCCGACCCGTTGGAGCGCGAGACTGACAACGTGTGGTTTGACAAAGGCGGCCGCTATGCGGTTGCTCGCGCCATGCAAAGCGACAGCGCGCGCATATGGGATTTGGCTTTCGCTGAGCCCATACGTGCAATCGCTGTTAATGAAAATGAGAAACTGATCGGACTGGATGCCGGCGCGAGGCGACTGGTCACGGCGACGCAAGACAACATCAACCTCTGGAACGCAGTTTCCGGCGATCGTGTTACATCGTTGCCCGTCGGCGCCGCCAGCATCGGGGCGGCATTGACCGGAGACGGTACGCACGTGTTTGTGGCACATCGTGGTGACATCGAAACACGGCTGGAGTTATGGTCGCTGGAGCAAGGCGCGGTTGCCGCAGATCTGGTCGTGGCCGGAGTGCCGGCTCTCGTCGCAGTCGATCCCACAGGATCTCGCGTTGCTGTGGCTGACTACGACCGTGCTGTACGTGTGTGGGATTTCTCAAGTGGCGAATTATTGGCGCAGATTGATTTGCCCGGTCAGCCGAGTGAGATTCAAATTGCAGCGGGCGGAAACACGCTCGGAGTAGTTCACGGGCAGTCTGGTGTGTCCCTCTGGAGCATCGAACGCCCGCAGAGCCCACTGCTTGAAGAATTCGCGGAAGGTGAATGGCAACTTGTTTTTTCGCCGACCGGTGCGAGCGCGCTTGCGGGCAGGGCAGAAGCTGGATATCAGGTATACAACAGCAGCGATGGGCGCCTGGTTGGGCCACCCATTGGTGTTCGCGGTGTCACCGGGCCCAGTACGATGCTCGCATTCAGCGAGGATGAGCAGGTGATATTTACCGGGAATCCCCGCGGAATTTCGCGATTCTGGCGCTCGGTCGAAACTCCGCCTGCCGTGGAAACTGGTAGTGCTCCAAGTGACCCTTTGCTCTGGCAGCCATCAGCTGACCGCGCGATGACTGCGTTGCCGGGAGGCCGTGGCATTGTTTTGGGCGATCCTTCAGGGCATGTGCACTTCCTGCCGCTCGGTGCCAGCCTGGAGGATGCGCAGGCCGAGGGTGAGGATGTGAGCTTCATCGGCCACAGCGCCGAGGTACTTCTTTTGAGCGTCGACCGGGCGGGCGCTCTTGTAGCAAGCGCCGCTGCAGATAACAGTATTCGAATCTGGAACTCGACGACCGGGCAGCCGCTTCCTTATATCGTAGAGGTCGACGGCGATGCGATCGGGGGAATGGTCTTTTCTCCCACCTCGGGTCTACTGGCCGTGCAGAAAGGCGCCAGCCTCTTGCTGTTCAACGTTGTGGATGGTTCGACCGCCGCCGAACTCGAACTCGGCGAAGCAATCAGCGGCGTTGCGTTTGCTGCGGATGATCGAATCTACACCGGCGGCGACAGCGGTGTCCTGAGAACGGTTGCGCGTGATAGCGACGGTGCCTGGTCGATGCAGCAGGTATGGAAGGGTGCGCGTGCGATTCGCAGCCTCGAAGCGTCGCCCCGCGGCAACTACCTCGTCCTGGTTGACGACCAGGGGCTGGCCAGCCAGTTCATTCTTGACGAAGGGCGTATAGGTGAGCAGACCATCGACTTTCCCAGCCCGGTCGAGGAAATCACATTTACTCGTAGCGGTACGCGCGCGTATTTTCGTACCTCACGCTGGACGCACCGGGTTAGCTTGTCAGTCAACGGATTGCACTGGGTTGACAGTGTCTTCTCTCCGAAACCTCTGAACGGCGCACGCATTGTATTTGGTCCGGCGGACTCGGAAACGGCAAATCGTGCGTACCTCCCGGCTGCTCGCAACGGCTTTGTGGAACTGGTTGAGCTGGCATTCCCGGGGTCGGCAAGTGCGGCACTCTTCGGCAACAGGGAGGAGTTGTTGGCCGAATGGCGGACCCGACTGGGCTATGCGGTGCCGGAGGAAACGGCTGACTAGCGCTGATCGCCGCGCAACGTCCGTACGAGCAACTCCAGTTTCGCGGCCGTTACTTCTGACGGTGGCACGGGTGCGCCAAAAGTCACGGGAACGCGTGCGAACAAGCGGCCCGGGATCATGCGCAGGTTGCCGCTTGGGCGGCGGCTGAGCCAGCCACCCCAAAGCCGACCCAGCGCGGCGGGGATCACTGGCACTGGTCGGCGCGCGATGATCTGCTCTATCCCGGGCCGGAATCTGGCTATTTCTCCGTCACGTGTGATGGCGCCTTCCGGAAAAATACAAACGATGTTGCCGGCTGCGAGCTCGGCATCCACTTTTTCAAACGCTTCATCCATGACCTGTTTGTCTTCCCTTGCCCCTGCGATAGGGATTGCTTTCATATTTCTGAAAACAAAATTCAGCAGGGGCATCTGGAAGATCTTGTACCACATGACAAAGCGCATCGGTCGACGTACGGAACCGGCGAGAATGATCGGGTCCATGTAGCTCACGTGATTGCACACAACGACAGCCGGCCCTTTGTGCGGAATATTCTCAAGCCCGCTGGGCCGGATTCGATAGACGATGTTGATAACGAGCCACGCGAGAAAGCGCATGAGGAACTCTGGCAACAGCGTGAAGATATAAACTGCCACGAGTGCGTTCAGCACTGAAATGACCAGGAACAACTCGGGAATCGAGAGGCCTGACTTGAGGAGAACCATTGACATGACGGCGGCGCTCACCATCAAGAGTGAGTTAATGATGTTGTTGGCGGCAATGATGCGGGAGAGATGCTGCCGCGCTGAGCGTTTCTGAATCAAGGCATACAGTGGCACGCTGTAAAAGCCGCCGAACGCACCAATCAGCGCAAGGTCTATCCAGACGCGAAAGCCTTCGGGGCTGCTAATGAACTCGGCGATAGACTCGGACGGCAGCGTATTGGCAACTGGCTGGGCAAAATACAGGTCTATGGTAAACAGGCTCAGCCCGATGGAGCCGAATGGAACCAGTCCGAGTTCGATGCGGTGCCCGGACATCCGCTCGCAAAGAAGGGAACCGATACCAACACCAACGGCGAAGGCGGCGAGCAGGAAGGTTGTGACAGTCTCATTGCCCTGCAGGATGTCGAGCGTGTACGCAGGGATCTGGATGGTCATCGCGGAACCGAAGAACCAGAACCACGAAATTCCGAGGATCGACAAAAATACGCTGCGCTCTTCGCGGGCGAACTGCACGATTCGCCAGGTTTCCTTCCACGCATTCCAGTTGATCTTGAGTTCCGGATCAACAGCACGTGTCTGCGGCACCTGGCGACTGGTCAGGTATCCGATGACGGCAATCACGATGAGGCAGATGCCAAGTACGGTCTGCTTGTTGACGCCAACGAAATACGCAACGTCGTCGCCGACCGCAATACCACCCAGGATCAGGCCGAGAATGATCGCGATGTAGGTTCCGGACTCAACCAGCGCGTTGCCACCGACCAATTCATGATCGGCCAGCTGTTGCGGCAGGTATGCGTATTTAACCGGCCCGAACATCGTGGACTGGCAACCCATGAGGAACAGCACCAGCAACAGCAAGGAGTAGCTCTCGGAAATCAGGGCGATACCCGCGAGCACCATCAACACGATTTCCAGCGTCTTCACGCGCCGGATTAGCATGGATTTCTCGTACTTGTCGGCGAGCTGCCCGGCCGTTGCCGAAAACAGGAAGAAAGGCAGAATGAACAGTCCCGCGGCGACGTTCGCGAGCTGATTGTGGTCCATGCCGGCGACGAGAACACCCTGGAAAGTGATCAGGATGACGAGTCCGTTGCGGAAGATATTGTCGTTGAGAGCACCGAGAAACTGAGTGGCGAAGAACGGCGCAAAGCGCCGTTGGCCAAGCAGGGAAAACTGGTTCGATTCCGACAACAGTGAGTGTCCATCCGGCAAGCAGCGGGAACTATAACGCGAAATCGGCCCGATTCATGCCAAAAGTGCGAACTCCTACCGCAAAGGGAATTTGACAATCCTGTTATGATCGACGATGCAGTGTTATGAAATTTCTACCATTTAATCAATTTTTTGGACCGGATCACCAGCTATGACGAGGCTTTTGACAACGTTGCTCGTAGGAATCGGCATCCTGGCCGGCTGTGCTGAAAAGGCACCTCCGCCGCGGACTGTGACCGAATTTCTCGATAACCCGATGCTCCTGGAGGCGGCAATGGTGCGATGTTCCAGGAACCGCAACGAAAGCCGATACGACGCCGAGTGCATCAACGCGCGTGAAGCTGTCAACCGCGTCCAGGCGAAGGAAGAAGAGGCGCACCGCGAAGAGCTCGAGGCGCGCTCGGAACGCAAGCGCAAAGCATTGCGACGCACTCAGCAGGCTACTGCCGAAGCACGCCGCCGTGCCGAAGAAGCAGAACGCCTGCGCAAGGAAGCGGAATATCTTGCCCAGTTCGGCGTACTGCCGCCTGCCGAAAGTGGGGCGGATTCGGGAGAGACCTTGCCCGAGGGCAATCTGCCAACCGCCGTTGTGCCGGAGTCCGGTTCAAACGATGGGCCGACGGAAAGCTACGGCGATGCAGTGGCGCCAACTGATGGTGGGAATGCACCGGTTGCCGAATCTGCTCCCGAGGGCGAGTCGGCGGGCGATCTCGATTCGATACGTGACGAGTTGCAGCGTCGCAGCGAAGAACCCGGAAACTAGTCTAGTCCCCAGCCGGCATAGTTCGCACGTGCAGATCGCGCTGCGGAAACGGAATTTCGATCTTGTTTTCAGCCAGGGACTTGTAAACAGCGCAATTCAGTTCGTGCTGCACACGACCACGATCCGCCGGGTCAGCAATCCATCCAAGCAACTCGAAATTCAGGCTGGAATCGCCGAATAGTCTGAAGCGCGCGCGTGGGGCGGGGTCGAGCAGCATCGATGCGTTATCCGCCGCGACCTTCTCCAGTGTTTCGATGACGTGATCAACATCGCTGCCGTAGGCGACGCCAACCGCGATGCGGATTCGGTGCTGTGACGGCGGCCCGCCGGCCTCGTTGACGATGGTGCTGTTGCCGATGATGCCATTTGGGATCGTGATTTCGACATCGTCGCGGGTCAGGATGCGTGTGCTTCGCAGACCGATGTCGGTAACGATGCCGCGCTCGCCTGAGTCGAGAATGATGAAGTCGCCAGTCTTGTAGGGCGCGTCCATGACGATCGAGACACCGGCGAACAAGTTCGACAAAGTGTCTTTGGCTGCGAAACTCAGGGCGAGACCAACGATACCTGCAGAGGCGAGCCAGGCTGTGACGTCAATATTCCAGGCCAGGAACAGGAAATAACCCGCCAGCCCGAACAGGAATACTTTCATGGTGTTGTGCAGCAAGGTCAGCATGCCGCTCTGTACTAGCGGGCTCTCGGACGACTTGCGCAAGGTGTGAGCGACGAGGTTGTTCAGGCGGGTCAGCGCGCCGAACCAGACGAATATCGCAATCG
>Ga0316189_10003443_pt1 | contig 15358 bp, 12 predicted proteins | sample LowCovwburrow_MG_FD_204930 | JGI IMG/M metagenome (GOLD analysis project Ga0316189, IMG submission 204930) | Coastal sediment microbial communities from Maine, United States - Lowes Cove worm burrow | ecosystem: Environmental > Aquatic > Marine > Coastal > Sediment | place: USA: Maine... | reverse complement strand
CACCGGCAACAAAGATGCCTTCACGCTGCGGCCATCTGAAATGGGAATCGGCATTGACCAGCCCGCGGCCGTTATCAAGTTCTTCAATGCCGGCAAAATCGCCAACCTGACCAATGGCCGCGACGATCAGGTCGCATTCAATATCAAATTCGCTGCCTTCCTTGATAACCATTTTGCCGGTGCTCCAGTCAGCCTCAACCACACGCAGGGCTTTAGCGCGATCGGGTCCGTCAAGTACGACTTCGACCGGGGCAAGGGAGCCGCGAATTTCAACGCCTTCCTGCTGGACGTGCTCGATCTCCATCTTTGTGGCTGGCATGGCTTCAATCGGACGGCGATAAATGACGCTGACATCAGCCCCCTGTCGCTTGGCGATGGTTGCCACATCATGCACTGTATGGCCAAGGAGAACATTTTCCGGCCTGTCTTTTTCATGAACCTGCGAGATATGACCAAGACGGCGGGCAACGGCAGCAACGTCCATGGCCGTATCACCCCCACCAATGACCAGCACCCGCTTGGCGGCGTGTTTTAGGCGGCCATCGTTAAAGGCATCAAGAAACGAGATACCGCTGATGCAATTATTGGCTTCGGCAGCCCCTGGCACCGGCAGCGGCGAACCGCCCTGGGCACCAATGCCGATAAAGACTGCATCATAATCTTTTTCAAGCTGTTCGAGTTCGATATCGACACCGATTTTGGTATTGGTTTTAACCTCAACCCCCATGGCGATGACACGGTCAATTTCACCATCAAGCACTTGGCGTGGGGTGCGATATCCGGGAATGCCATAGCGCATCATGCCACCGAGTTTGTCATGGGCTTCGAAAATCGTGCAGGCATGACCCATACGGCGCAACTGACAGGCACAGGTCAGGCTGGCAATGCCGCCACCGACCAGTGCAACCTTTTTGCCGGTATCAGGACCGGGCGCATCAAGCGACAGATCATGGGCCAGCGCATAGTCGCCGATAAAATGTTCAACCGCATTGATACCAACGTGATCTTCGACCTCGTTGCGGTTACAGCCATCCTGACAGGGTGCCGGGCAAACGCGGCCCATAATGGCCGGGAACGGGTTGGCTATGGTTGAGCGCTCAAAAGCGTATTGAGCCCAGTCGAGTTGTTCAGCTGTTGCCCCATCGCCCTGTGCGTTGGCCAGGTTTTCTGTCAGCTCAACCGGTGGTTTTTCAATGCCGCGGACAATATTGAGCCAGCCGCGAATATCCTCACCTGCCGGACAACTGCCCTGACAGGGTGGCGTGCGGTGCACATAGGTGGGACATTTGTAAGAGGTGTCCTGCTGGAAAATCTTTTCAGACAGTTCCCAGTCATCAACTGACTCACCTTCGGTATAGCGTCTGAAATTGCGGTCTTTTTGATCCATAACCTTCCCCTTCAAATATGATTTTTTGAATAGTTTAACTCGAAAAGCGGATTATTTCCAGCCTATCATTGAGGGGCAGGACAACTGGTTTTGGGTTTGAGCTCACGACGTATCCTCCCTGCGGTCGGGCCTGCGCGGGCGCGGCGCATTCGCGCCGGGGCCTCAATGGCCCAGTCCTCGCTATGCTCGTCCGGCTGCGGCTCCAAAATTACCTGAGAATTCGCAAGGGACGAGCGGACATTTATGTCCGTGAGGACTAAGCGCGACTGCGCTTCGACCGGTCAGGCCGCGCTCTCGCAAGCCCGACCGGGCACTTGTGCCCGCGAGGAATTGCCGTGAGAGATACAAACTGAAATAAATCCAGCCTCATCAAGCCGTAAACCGCAGAAAATATGCCGTGGTGTCGCCGTAGTCGCGCGTGGCAATGGTTTCAAACTGGTCGGGGATTGTTATTTCTGCTGATTTGGCCTCTTCGATCACGACAATGGCACCATCGGCCAGCCAGTTGCCAACCACCAGTCCGGCCAGTGCCCTGTCACCCAGGCCCTTGCCATAGGGCGGGTCGGCAAAGACCAGATTGAAGGGGGGAATGTTATCAAGCTGGGCCAGATGGGCGGCATCTCGGCGCCAGATTTTGACCTGCCCGGTCGCCCCGAGGGTTTCGGCATTGTTACGGACAAGACCGCGGGCAGCTGCACTTTGTTCGATGAACAAGACGAAACCGGCGCCGCGCGACAATGCTTCAAGCCCGAGTGCACCGGTGCCGGCAAACAAATCCAGCACCCGGGCATCGGTAAAGCTGAAACCGTCTATCGAATGGGACAGGATGTTGAACATAGCCTCGCGCACCCGGTCAGTGGTTGGGCGGGTGGCATTTGATTTGGGGCCTGAAAGAGCGCGGCCTTTATGAATTCCGGCGACGATGCGCAACTTTGGGCTTCCTTTTTGTCTTGTTTGTCTCGGCGGGATTTGTGGCCGTATTTTTTGACGATTTGGCTTTCTGGAACCGGGTGCGGTTTTTCTTTTGCTTGCCATCTGTTTGTTCCGCCAGCACCTTGCCGGAGACTTCCTCAACCTTGCCGGGGTTGAGATCACCAAGCTGGAAAGGACCGAATGACAGACGGATGAGGCGGTTGACCTTGAGCCCCATATGCTCGCAGATGACCTTGATTTCGCGGTTCTTGCCTTCGCGCAGCGAAATTGTCAGCCAGTTGTTGTTGCCCTGCTGGCGGTCGAGTTTTGCATCAACCGAGCCATAATGAATACCGTCTATGACGATGCCTTTTTTCAATTTGGCAAGTGCGTCTTCATCAACGTTGCCAAACACCCGCACCCGATATCGGCGCAGCCAGCCGGTGGCAGGCAGCTCAAGTTTGCGGGCCAGTTCACCATCATTGGTGAGCAGCAACAGGCCTTCGGTGTTGATATCGAGCCGTCCGATCGAGACCACCCGCGGCATGTCCGGTGGCAGGTTTTCAAACACACTGGCGCGGCCCTTTTCATCGCGGTGGGAAACCACAAGACCAACCGGTTTGTGATAACGCCAGAGTTTTGCCTGTTCACGCTCGGGCAGCGGTTTGTCATCAACTTCAATTTTATCGCTGTCTGAAACATTAAGGGCGGGAGATGAAATTACCTTGCCATTGACCTTGACCCGACCGGCATTGACCCAGCGCTCGGCATCCCGGCGCGAGCATAGACCAGCACGGGCCATCACTTTGGCGATCCGTTCGCCTGTCTTTGCTTCTGTATCGCTGTTTTCCGCGGCGGGACCGGGTTTTTTACGGGAGGTATTCATTGATGGTTGTTCTCTGTTTGATGTGCAGCTGTTGTGCCGCAATCATGGCCCTTACACAAGAGAATTACCCCTATCTGGGCGATGTTGCGATATTCAGCCTGCATTTTCACTACAATTTAACATATTTATCCTACGGTTTACTCAACAGGTAATCCGGTCGATTAAAAAATTGGGGAAAATCCAGACAAAATCGACCAACGGGAAAGTTCCAGAAATGGAGCGGGAGGCATTTATATGAGTGAGATCACACAATTGCACAAAACATCCTATGTTGATCGGGAGGTTGTTCAGCGGCTGTTGAAGACCGTCGACTTTGGTGTGTTTTTTATTGGCAGCATGCTGTTATTGTTCCGTACGATGACCGATAACGGGCCAGAGAACGCCATTTTAGCCGGTTTCAGTGCCCTGTGCGTGACATTATCGGTGATGCTGGTGTTGCGGCAACTCGGTTTGTATGACGTTAATTCATTGACCAGCCCGTTATACGGACTTCTGGCATCTGCCGGTGTCGGGTTTGCCGTCGGTGTGCTGGCCTATGGGGTTTTAACGGTGCTGATCCTGCCACTATCAACTTTATGGTTGTTTGGCTGGCTGGCACTTGTTCTGGTTCAGTTCACCATCACCCGCATGAGTGTTGCAATCTGGGCGATGCCATTGGCTAAAAGCGGTTCGTTTCGCCAGCGCATTGCAATTGTTGGCGGCGGTAAAGCTGCCGAAGATGCGATCAACATTCTGGAAGATTCAAAAAATCTGGATGTCGAAATCGTTGGCCTGTTCGATGATCGCAATGATGATCGAAGCCCTGAATCTATCCATAAATACCACAAGCTCGGCAAAATTGATGAGCTGGCTGACTATGCCCGTGAAAACCGGGTTGACCTGATTATCGTGGCTGTGCCGATGTCGGCTGAAGCCCGTTTGCTGCAAATCCTCAAACGGTTGTGGGAATTGCCGATCGATATTCGCATTGCCGCCCATACGGCCAAGTTAAAACTGTCCCCGAGTGCCTATACACATCTTGGAAACCTGCCTTTGATGTCGGTTTTTGACCGCCCTGTCAGCGGTTGGAACTGGTTTATGAAAGATGCTGTGGACCGGATTCTGGCTTCTATTTTTATCGTTCTTTTGTCACCTGTGATGGCGGCAGTCTGGCTGGCGGTGCGCCTGGAAAGCCCCGGCCCGGCAATTTTCAAACAAAAGCGTTATGGCTTTAACAACGAACTGGTTGAAGTGTTCAAATTCCGCTCGATGTATACGGATATGGGCGATGCCAATGCCAGCAAGCTGGTTACCAAGGGCGATGCGCGCGTCACCCGCGTTGGAAAGTTTATCCGCAAAGCCTCACTTGATGAACTGCCACAGCTATTCAATGTGCTAACCGGCCAATTATCGCTGGTGGGCCCACGCCCGCATGCCACCCAGGCCAAAGCAGCCAATGATCTCTACGATCAGGTGGTTGATGGCTATTTTGCCCGCCACAAGGTAAAACCGGGTATCACCGGCTGGGCTCAGATCAATGGTTGGCGCGGTGAAACCGACACCCATGAGAAGATTGAAAACCGGGTCAAGTACGACCTTGACTATATCAATCGCTGGTCTATCCTGTTTGACCTATATATCATCGCAAAAACCCCCTTTGCGTTGCTCAAAAGCGAGAATGCATATTAAGGCTACAAACCTGAGATATTGGCCTTATTATTGCTATAAGGATCAAACCCTGTGCATGGAATATTTATATTAGCCGTTAGGATTTCAGGCATTATAATTGGCCTTTACGCTATTAAGGCCGGTGCCAGTTGGGTCTATACGGCCAGCACTTCCAACGACCTAGCTCCATTATGGTTACTATTAACCGCTAATGCTCTGATGGTATGCGCTGCTATATGTATGATTTTATTCCCTGGTATTGTAGCTGGTATTTTGGCCCCTCAAAAGTCAGCATCAAACAATCAGTCTTTACTAAGCAGTTATGATATTGAGTTGCTCGCCTATTCCTTGTTCGGGCTATATTTGCTCATTCAGGCCGTTCTTGATGCCAGCTACCTGACCAGCATATGGTATGCAACAATATCACTTAGTTACCCTTGGACATGGTCCCCGGAATATGTTGCCATGACGGTAACTATGTTTTTTGAGTTGGCTGTTGCAATATTTCTTTTATTTGGTGGTCGAGTCCTATCCATCGCACTTAAATGGGCTAGAAAAGCTTCACTCAATCCCGATCTTTGAATCCAAAAATATAATTATACCTTTCAATATTTGATTTTATAAACCACCAGAGTATAATCACACCCGCTACGCAACCTTGCGTGGTAAATTTCAAAAACAGGGGGTATACCTATTATGGAACTTATTATTTCACTTATCAGTGGTGCCGTTGGCGGTAATGTTGCCGGGGCTTTGCTCAAAAATTTCAACCTTGGCACGCTTGGCAATTCAATTGCCGGGATCCTTGGTGGTGGCCTTGGCGCGACGATTTTAAGTCAACTCGGGCTCGGCGTACTGGCTGGAGGCGGTGGCATGGACATCAGTTCCATCATCGCCTCAATTGCCAGTGGTGGTGTCGGTGGCGGGGTGCTGCTGATCATCGTCGGTATTGTCAAACAATTGCTTGGCAAATAAGCCGAACTTCAATTGTACAAACGTTAAGACAGGCGCTTTGTTACAAGCGCCTGTTTTTATTTGCCGGTCTTTACTTGAATGTGTCACAAGCAGACAAATTGCCGGACTGGATTCCCCGTTTGAACCACGCCACCCGCTGGGCAGAGGTGCCGTGAGTAAAGCTGTCCGGGACCACGCGACCGGTTGACTGGCGTTGCAAACGGTCATCACCAATGGCGTTGGCGGCGTTCAGGCCTTCTTCAATATCACCACGCTCAAGAAGGTTCTTGTTGTTGTGAGCCCAAATGCCGGCAAGACAATCGGCCTGCAACTCCATACGCACAGATAGTTGATTGCCCTCAACCTTTGAAACCCGTTGGCGGGCAGCAGACACTTTACCTGCAATGCCCAGAAGCGTTTGCACATGATGACCGACTTCATGGGCAATTACATAGGCTTGAGCAAAATCACCTCCGGCCTTCAGCTTGGTTTCCATGTCACGAAAGAACGACAAATCAATATATACTTTTTGATCGCCCGGGCAGTAAAACGGGCCCATGGCTGACTGGGCCATGCCGCAGGCTGATCTGACATGACCGGAAAACAACACCAGACGCGGTTCGCGGTATTGTTTCCCCATTCTGGCAAATTCCTTGTGCCAGGTCTTTTCTGTGGTTTGCAGCACTTTTGAGACAAATGTCTTCATCCGGTCCTGTTCGGCACTGGTAGGTGGCGGGACGTTACGGGTTTGCGGGGCCTGAAAACCGCCACCGCCGCCATTAAGCAGTTCAAGCGGATTAACGCCAAAGACAAACATGGCAATCAGCAGAATGATTATCGTGCCAATGCCCATACCACCGCTTTTGCCACCCATGCGGATGCGGCGTCTGCCACCACCGCCGGGAAATCTGAACCCGCCACCGCCTCGACCACGGCGATCTTCAATATTCTTGCTTTCCTGTTCGTCGTCCAAACGCATAAAACTGCCCCTCTTTATGGTCATCAAAATGAATATTCAGCTCTCAGTATAACAGATACTTTGTTTGCTGCAGGCAGAATTTGCACATCAGGGAAGTTCTGATTGACTTTTCCTCATTAATTCTATATCACTAGTTTTATGGTTCTTTTAGATTCAGATGTGAAATTACATACCACTGCAGACGGGTTCGCAGCTCTTGGTTCACCAGCACGGTTACAAATTGTGCGCGCTCTGGTGCGGGCAGGCGAAAAGGGATTGTCTGTCGGTGATATTCAGTCACAAACCGGCATTGCTGCCTCGACCCTTGCCCACCATTTGCGTTCTCTTGTTTCAGTTGGCCTGATACAGCAACAGAAAATCGGGCGAACAATCATCAATGTTGCCGAATTTGAGCAATTGCAAGCTCTTGCCGGATATATTCTGGAAGAGTGCTGTGCTGATCAAAATAAATACTGATTTTGGAGACGATTATGAGTGACATCACCAGCACGGCCAGACGGAACGGTTTTAACTGGCGACAGTGGTTTTTAACACCCTGGAGCATTGTTATTGCCGTTCCCATACTGGTATGGGTGCTTGATCAGCCTAATTTCCTGGTCGTTAGTGTTTTTGCCATCAAGGCGTTTCTCGGCACCCTGCCCTATATCGCCATTGCGGTGCTGATGATTGCCTGGTTGAAGGCCGCCGGTGCAGAAGCGATGATTGCAAACGCCTTTAAAGGGCGTGAAATCCGGATGATTTTTTTAGCCGCATTGTTTGGCGGGCTGGCGCCATTTTGTTCATGCGAGGTTATTCCGTTTATTGCCGGATTGCTCGCCCTTGGCGCCCCTTTGTCAGCCGTTATGGCATTCTGGCTATCCTCCCCGCTTATTGACCCGCCGACGCTGTTTATTACCGCCAGTGCCCTTGGTTGGCCATTTGCGGTCGGCAAAGCTGTTTCTGCAGTGTCGCTTGGCTTGTTTGGTGGTTTTATGATCAGGGCTATGCACACATCCGGCCTGTTCAGCGATCCGTTAAAGGTTGCCTCGGCCAAAGGCTGCGGATGCAGTTGTGGCCCGTCACCTTTTGAAGGCACGCCTTTATGGCGCTTCTGGCAGGAAGGCAAGCGTACCGATGTTTTCAAATCCGAACTGACATCAAATGCTCTATTTCTGATCAAATGGCTGGCGCTGGCCTATACGCTGGAAGCCCTCTTGGTTACCTATGTGCCAGCCTCGTTGATTGTTGCCGCAGTGGGTGGTCAAGGGATAACCCCCATCGCAACGGCGGCACTGGTGGGGATGCCGGCCTATCTGAACGGCTATGTAGCACCGCCCTTGCTGGCCGGTCTCATGGCACAAGGCATGACAGCCGGGGCCGCCATGGCCTTTATGGTGGCAGGCTCTGTCAGTTCCGTACCGGCGATGGCAGCGGTGTGGTCACTGGTCAAACCACGGGTGTTTTTTACCTATCTGGGTTTGGGCGTAGGGGGTGCCATTCTGTCAGGTATGGTTTTCCAGTTGTTAAATTAGAAACGGGGCCGTTGCCCTGATTGAACAAGCGCGGTAATAGAGAGCCATGACAGACTCTCTTACCATTGCTTTTGCCCAAGCCAACCCGACCGTCGGGGCCATAGAGGCCAATCTCGCCAAGGCCCGCGAGATTGTCGGGCGTTGCCGGGCCCAATCTGCTGATCTGGTGCTGTTTCCAGAATTGTTTATCAGTGGCTATCCACCGGAAGATCTGGTCCTTAAACAATCCTTTGTTGAAGCTTGTATGGCCGCCGTTAAACAACTGGCAAAGGAAACTGCTGATGGTCCGGCCTTGTTGATGGGCACGCCATGGCTGGAGGGGGATAGCCTGTTCAACACGGTGGTGCTGCTGTGTGATGGCGAGATTGACGCGATACGCAGTAAATATGATTTGCCGAACTACGGGGTTTTTGATGAAAAGCGGGTGTTTTCAGTCGGTCCCCTGCCCGGTCCGATCAATTTCAAGGGTGTTCGCATCGGGGTACCGGTGTGTGAAGACATCTGGAATGACGAAGTTTGTGAAACCTTGAGCGAAACCGGGGCTGAGCTGTTTCTGGTGCCTAACGGCTCGCCATTTGATCATAATAAGGTTGATGTGCGGTTGAATGTGGTAACAGCGCGGGTGGTCGAAAACGATTTGCCAATGGCTTATCTCAACCAGATTGGCGGTCAGGACGAGCTGGTGTTTGACGGGGCTTCGTTTTGCCTGAATGCTGACAGGTCGCTGGCTTTTCAGATGCCTTCATTCAAAGAAGATCTGCTGATCACACGCTGGCAACGCCAGCAAAGCGGCTGGGTGTGTGAAAAAGGCCCTGTTGCCAAGCCGCTTGAGCATCTTGATGCGGTCTGGCAGGCCTGTGTGCTGGGCCTTGAGGATTATGTCAATAAAAACCACTTCCCCGGTGTCGTGCTCGGCCTGTCAGGCGGCATTGACAGTGCCGTGGTTGCAGCCATGGCGGTAGATGCGCTCGGGGCTGACCAGGTTCATTGTGTGATGCTGCCCTATGAATATACCTCGCCAGAATCCATTACTGATGCTGAACAATGCGCCAAGGCGCTTGGGGTGCCTTATGATGTGATCCCGATTGCCGACCCGGTTGCCGGTTTCAACAAGGCGCTTGAACCGATGTTTAAAGGCACCAGTGAAGGGGTGACAGAAGAAAACCTGCAATCGCGTTCACGCGGGGTGATCCTGATGGCGATTTCCAACAAGTTCGGTCATATGGTTTTAACCACCGGCAACAAGTCTGAAATGTCAGTGGGCTATGCCACGCTTTATGGCGACATGAATGGTGGTTTCAACCCGATCAAGGATGTTTACAAGACTCTAGTTTATGATCTGGCCACATGGCGCAACAGTCCGGCAGCACACGGTTGTGCCGGGCCTGAGGGAGAGGTTATCCCTGAGCGCATTATCACCAAGGAACCAAGCGCTGAGTTGCGCCCGGACCAGACTGATCAGGATTCACTGCCTGAATATGATGTGCTGGACGATATTCTCGAGCAGCTTGTCGAGCATGAGACCGGCATTAATGAGATTATCGAGCGCGGCCATGACAAACAGGTGGTTGAACGCATCCAGCACTTGCTTTACATCGCTGAATACAAACGCCGCCAAGCCGCGCCGGGGGTTAAAATCACCTCGCGGAGTTTTGGCAAGGAACGGCGCTATCCTATAACCAATGGCTTTCGAGACAAATCCTCATGACTGACAACAGTAATGTCAAAGTTCGCTTTGCCCCCTCACCGACCGGGCTTATTCATATCGGCAATGCGCGCACTGCCATTGTCAACTGGCTGCATGCCAAAAAACAGGGCGGCAAATTTATCCTGCGCTTTGATGATACCGACACAGCGCGCTCAAAGCAGGAATATGCCGAAGCGATTACGGCTGATGTTGCATGGCTGGGTCTCACCGTTGATGAAGTGCATTATCAGTCCAAGCGCTTTGACCTTTATGATGAGGCGGCACAAAAGCTGAAAGACAGCGGGCGGCTCTATCCGTGTTATGAAACAGCTGACGAGTTGGAGCGCAAACGACGGCGGCAACTGGCGACCGGCAAGCCACCAGTTTATGACCGCAGCGCCCTTGATTTGACTGATGATGACCGCGCCAAACTGGAAGCTGAAGGGCGCAAGGCCCACTGGCGGTTCAAGCTCGGTGATGGCGTGGTTCACTCTGTTGATCTTATTCGCGGCGACCAGTCTATTGATATGGCGTCTCTGTCTGACCCGGTTCTGATCCGGGAAGACGGCACCTATCTTTATACCCTGCCCTCGGTGGTCGATGATATCGATATGGGGGTAACCGACGTTATTCGTGGTGAGGACCATGTGGTCAACACGTCGGTGCAGATCGAAATTTTCAAGGCATTGGGGGCCACACCGCCGCGCTTTGCCCACCATTCATTGCTGGTCGGGGCTGATGGCAAGAGCTTGTCGAAACGCATTGGTTCGCTGTCGGTTGGCGGCATGCGCGAGCTTGGTCTGGAAGCCATGGCGGTGGTCAGCCATGCAGCTCTGCTTGGCACCTCAGAAGCCATTGTCGCGCACCACAATATTGAAACACTGGTTGAGGTTTTTGACATTTCTAAAATGTCTCGGGCCCCGGCGCGGTTTGATATTGAAGAAGTTAAAAACCTCAATGCCAAATTGCTGCATGACACCCCATTTGCGGCTGTGCAATCCCGGCTGGCTGACATGGGCATGGAAGCCGACGAGGCCCTATGGCTGGCAGTACGCGGCAATATTGGCATTCTGGCTGATACCCGCCAATGGTATGATGTGATCAATGGAGAAGTTACGCCGGTGATTGCAGATGAAGACAGGGGCTTTATCGCCCAGGCCGCCAGCGTTTTTCCAGAGGGCGTCTGTGACGAAACCACATGGAAAATCTGGACCGGGGCTGTAAAAGAAGCCACCGGGCGCAAGGGCAAGGGCCTGTTTATGCCACTACGGCTGGCCCTGACCGGCCTGCAACACGGGCCGGAAATTGCCGGTCTGTTGCCGCTGATCGGGCGGGAAAAGGTATTGGCGCGTTTGGCGGGTTAAGGGGACTATTCCGCCTGCTTTGCCCGCCTTGCCTCCAACGGTCCCACCACAATAGCCAGCATGGGCGGGATGACCAGTAATGTCAGCAGGGCTGAGACCGAGAGACCGCCGACAACCACCGAACCCAAACCACGATAAAGTTCCGAACCGGCCCCGGGCAGCACGACCAGCGGCAGCATGCCAAAGACGCTGGTTAAAGTGGACATGAAAATCGGGCGGATGCGGTTTCTGGTGGCTTCGATTATGGCGTCAGAGGTCGACATACCGTCTTGTCGGATGTGGACAAGGGTCTGGTGGACCAGCAGAATGGCGTTGTTGACGACAATACCGATGAGAATGACAAAACCGAGCATGGTCAGCATGTCGAGCTTTTGCGGGTAGTACAGATTAAGAATGCTCAAGCCCCCTACCCCACCGGCAGCGGCAAGCGGCACTGATAACAAGATAATCAGCGGGTAGATAAAACTTTCAAACAGCACCGCCATCACCAGATAAACCAGAATAATAGCGATAATCAACTGGCCCTGCATGGCATTCCAGGTTTGATCGAGTTTTTCAGCCGTGCCGGACATGCGCATGGTGACACCGGTTGGCACCCCTTGTTTTTGCAGCTTGTCGATGACCTCACGCTGCATGGTGGCCAAAGCTGTTTCGAGCGGAATATCACTGCGCGGGGTGATTTTGAGGGTTATGGCGCGACGGCGTTCCTTGTGGCGGATCTGGGTCGGGCCGTTGGTCAATTCCACCTTGGCCAGAGATGATACAGGAACGATTTCGCCGTTTCTGGTGAGCACGGGTAAAATGGCAATGCCCTGGGTGCGGGTGATATCGTCCTGTGGCCCCTTGATGCGCAGATCAATGCGTTCACCATCAACGGTGATTTCTGCCACGCGAAGACCATCATTAAAGACATCAACCGACTGACCCAGTTCAAAAGCGGTTACTCCGGCATCTGCCAGTGCTGTGCGGTTTGGCTTTATGCGCACTTCCGGGGCGCCAAGCTCCAGACCGGGGACAGGGCGAAAACCGTTGCCCTCACGGCGCGGGAAAACCCGAAAAACTTCACCAGCGGCCCTGCCAGCGGTTTCAAGAATGGAATTTAGGCTGGGGCCGGCAATGTCCAGTTCAATTTGGCGGGCACCGCCCAGCCCGCGACCAAACAATGATAATTGCGAGATAATGCCAAAGGTGCCCGGTTCTTTTGATACCAGTTTTTGCAGTGGCCGCTGTAAATGCGAGGCCTTTGAGGCATCTTCTGCCGCAGCACCAATAAAGGTGCGGTTGGCAAGGGCAACGAAAAAGAAATGGCGCATTTTCGGCGGATCACCGGGTTTTGGCGGTTCCTTGTTCTCGGTGACCCACAAGGGCCGGGTGGCATCTTCAAAGCGGGTGGCAATATCGGTCATGGTTTTGAGGTTATAGCCAGGTGGCGGGGCGAGAATTCCAAACATCAGGTTACGATTGCCATTTGGCAGATATTCGAGTTTGGGCAAAAACTGCCAGGCGGCAAAGGTGGTTGCCAATGAAATAGCGCCAACGACCAGCAGGGCAAAAAACTTGCTTTTGAGCATAAGGCGGGCATAGCCAACGATGATTGCAACAAAACCCTTGGCCAGATGATCCAGACCAAAAATGCCTAACCGGCGTGGTTTACCACCTTTGTCAGACGGTAACAATTTGCTCGACAGAGAAGGCAATACGCTGACGGATACGATCAGCGATAACAGGACAGAAACGGAAATCGCCACTGCAATATCGCGGAACAACTGCCCGACTTCAAGCTTCATAACCAGTAACGGCACAAACACCATTACGGTTGTCAGAGCTGAAACAAACACCGCACCCCAGACCTGACGGGCACCTTCATAAGCTGCTTCGCGGCGGGTTTTACCCTGCTCGCGCAGGCGGTAGATGTTTTCGAGTACAACAATGGCAGCATCGACCACCATGCCAACGGCAAAGGCAAGACCGGCCAGTGAAATCACGTTCAGTGAGCGGCCAAGGGCAGCCATGGCAACAAATGAACCAACCACAGAAACAGGAATGGCGATGGAAACAATCAGGGTGGCGCGCCATGAGCGAAGAAACAGCAACAGCAAGAATGCCGCCAGCGAGCCGCCCATCCAGATGTTCTGGCGCACCAGATCAATGGCTGAATTTATATAGACCGTTTCATCGTAAACCTGCTCCAGCCGCAACCCGGCACGTTTTACCGGCCCGTCGCGCAGTTCTTTGACAGCGGCACGGATGCCTTCCATGGTTTTGATGACATTGGCACCGGTTTCGCGTTTGGCATTAAAGGCAATTGATGCCTCACCAAGCTGGCGAATGTAGGAGGTTGGGGTTTTATAGGCAAATTTGACTTCGGCAATATCTGCAACCGAAACCCGGCCAATCCGGTTACCACCCTGTTCTGCTTCTGAACGGATAATCACCGCCTCGACCGCCTCAATGCTGTTGAGTTCGGCATCGGCGCGCACGGTGTAGCTGCGCTTGCCCTCATCGACCTTGCCGGCTGTGACAGCAGCATTGGCACGGCGCAGAGCGGTGATCATATCGCCCGGAGTGATGCGGAAACGGGCCAGCAATTGTGGTTTGACGATGATCTGCAGTTCACGCTCGCTGCCGCCAAAACCGGCAACCTCTGACACGCCTTCCACCCTTTCCAGTCTTTCAACCAGAACATCGTTGAGAAAGTCACCATATTCGTGCATTGGGCGGGTATTGCCCTTGACCCTTTTCAAGATGAACCAGGCTATTGGCCGATCTTCATTGCCCGACATGGACAGGGTTGGCTCGCTGGTTTCATCGGGGTAATCCCCGACCCGGTCAAGGCGGTTGGAGACCAGCAGCAAGGCTTTGTCCATATTGGTGCCGATGTTGAATTCAAGGGTGACACGGGCAGAGCCGCGGCTGGAAGAGCTTTCCATACCGGTGAGATTATTCAGGCCCTTGAGGGTTTCTTCCTGACGGTTGGTGATCTCACGCTCAACTTCGGCAGGGGCTGCACCGGGCCACAAGGTGCGAATAGAAATGACCGGCTTGGAGACATCGGGTGCCAGCTGGATGGGGATTGTGCGCAAGGCGACAAGGCCAAAAAGGATGATCATCAGGACGCCGGAGACGACAGCAATCGGGCGTTCAATGGCCAGGCGGATCAGATTCATGAGCCTTTGACAATCCTGACTGCAACGCCCGGACGCAAGCGCTCATTACCGCGCACCACTGTAACTTCACCGGCTTTGAGACCGGCCAGAACCTCGATGCGACCACCGCTGGACACACCAAGGGTCACATTCCGGCTTTCAGCTTTACCGTCGCGGACAACAAACACCACATTGCGGCCGCGCTTGTTGACAATAGCGTCTTTATGCACCGTCACGGCCTGACGGGCGACACCTGTCGGCAGAAAAAGCGTAACGGACTGGGCATTGGCCAGACGGGTTATGCCTTTTGGCCATTGCGGGACAAAGCGAACCGGCCGGGTCCGGGTACGCGGGTTCTCAACCGGCAAACTGGCGCGAACAACCGCGGTAAAACGGGTGCCGTCTTCAAGTTCGGCATTAATTTTGACACCCTTGCTTAAGCCACCAATGCGCAGGGCCGGGATATTGGCCTCAATTTCAAGGCGTTTGTCGGCAATCAGCTTTATGACAGCATCGCCTTGACGGACATAACTGCCCTGCTCGGTTTTGCGCTCAACCACCACACCGGCATAGGGGCTGAGGATTTTGGCTTTGGATATTTCCAGCTCCAGCACGGCAATATTGGCGCGCTTGCCAGCAATTGAGGCTTTTGCCCGTGATATCTGGGCCAAGGCACGGGAATAGTTTTGCTGGCGGGTCTCATAAACCGAGCGGTTAAAGGCATTTGATTTTTTCAAAGCCGCCTGCCGGTCCATATTCTGTTTTGCCAGTGAAAGATCAGCTTCTGCTACTTGCAACAGTGCCAATTGCTCGGCAAGTTCAGCAGCAAGCACATCAGCGCGGGCTTTGCGGATATCGGCCTTGAGAACGGCGATAACCTGTCCT
>Ga0316189_10003442_pt1 | contig 15360 bp, 19 predicted proteins | sample LowCovwburrow_MG_FD_204930 | JGI IMG/M metagenome (GOLD analysis project Ga0316189, IMG submission 204930) | Coastal sediment microbial communities from Maine, United States - Lowes Cove worm burrow | ecosystem: Environmental > Aquatic > Marine > Coastal > Sediment | place: USA: Maine... | reverse complement strand
TCCATGAAATTGCTTTATCTTAAATTGGAACATCTCTGCTATTTTGTTCGCTCTCATTTTTGCTTCAAGTGCTTTATCTCCCCTAAAATGTTCATCTACCGTTTCGGTAAAAAGGAACAGCCATCTGTTAAAATGTTCCTCTTGTACCGGAAGGTTCACGTGATGCGCGAACGGATTTCCGCGATAGGCCACTTTATGGAATAGCACAGTTTGCCAAAAGCCATACATTTTTTCTAAATGCTCAGGCCAATTATCCCGTATTATGGTGTTAAAGACATTTGCTAATAGGGCGTCTTTTCTTACTTTAATATAAAATTCATCAACTAGTAGCTTGATGTCTTCGGGGGTTTCGATTTCTTTTTTCATTATTAAGATATTATGACCTTTTTATCATTAATTATAGTAATATTTTTTATCGTTTTAGAAAAGTTAGTCCCGCTTCCAACCCCGTTGCCAATTCAAAAAGGCTGGTGGTTTCAATCATGTTTTTCAGTCCACTCCTAATTTCCACGAATTTTTCATGTACAGGACAGGGTTTTTTCTCATTACACTTTTTTAGGCCTAGGCCGCACCCCTCATAAATGGAATTACCATCTATGGCAAAGACAATATGGTTCAACATAATCGTATCAATACGTTCTTTCTCGATAGAGAATCCTCCAGTCGGCCCCTTGGTCGAATCTAGAAGGCCAGCCTTGGCTAATTGATGTAATATCTTTGCGGTGAACGCTATCGGAGAATCAATTGCCTTTGCAATACCCTTAAGGCTGGTTCGGTGGCCCTCCATTGATTGCAAGGCAATATATATGGAAGCTTTTATACCGTATTCGCAGGCTTTTGAAAACATCGATATCTAAGTTTTAGAATGCAAATATATATATTTGTTGCATATCGGACAAAATTATCCGAAATATAAAATAAGGGCTAACAGGTAGCTAAATAAAACAATTGTTTTAAGGGATAATGGATTTTGTGTTATAGGGCTAAATCAGTACAGTTCCTGTATCCATTGATGAGCATTGTTTATACCGTAATGCTATTTTTATCATTTTTTTCAAACGTTCACTTAAAAGTATCTCTCACACAATCAATAGTAAACTGAATAAACTGATGTGATTGATTGGAAAACTGAAAACTCATTTTGCTGTTTTAACGCCTTAACTTGTAAATAAAATTATTTTGTTGGCTTAAGGCATTTTGAACCAATAAATACTATCGAATTTTTGCATAGCATTTCTATTGAGGGTTATTAATATATTTATGAGACACCTTAAGACTTAGGTTACGCTCCCCGTTTGCTTCGTTGAGTTCCAAAACCGCTCTGCGGTCATTACTCAATGAAAATTTAGGCAGAACATATACCATTTTCACGGTTTTGTTTTCTGCTATTCTGGTTGGTCGGTTGTATACAAACAACGGTTTTTGATAGATACGCTGTATTGACTTCTTTTTCCCTTTTTGTCTCGTTTGTACGGAAAGGTCTAAGAAATTCAAATCGTAATCCAAAGTAGAGGTATTCTTTATTTGGATAACAAAGTAAAGTTCGTCTTTGTCAAAGACAATAGTCTCAACGCTCAGTACAATACCTTCATAATGTTTTTGAAGGCGTATTGAGTTTCTATTTTGACTTACCATGTATTTACATGCACGTAAATAATAGTCTAATTTACCAATCCTCTTTTCTTCTTTGCTAGCAGTTGGTAATTCTGCAACTGATTTTTCATTGCCAATACTACTAGCGCTAGGAACAAAATAATTGAGCTTTGAGAGCTGTTCTTTATACCTTACAATATACGAAAAAATAGCTCTATTTCTATTGATTACTAGCAGATTACTCTCTTTTCCTGGGGTTGCTTGGAGTAGTCCAAAGTATTGTTCTTTATCACGATTATAACTGAATACAAAATTTTCAGAGCCCGTAATGCCTTGTCGGATGGGTTCAGGAAAAAATAGGGCTACGTTCTTTTGGTCGTTGGCGTAAATGGTGTCCAAAATTATGGGTAGTTGCGCCTTGACGAATGTAAAAACACAGAAAATTATGGAGGTAAGGATGTATCTTTTCATAATAATGAATTTTTAAATGCGCGTTTGGACCTTATAACTTTGGCATTAGAATTAGTTTGTAATTATTGAGTACTATTGCTTTTGTGTTCCGGTTGTTACGACGGAAAATTCTACTAATACCACTCACTTGTGGCACACTTGGAATATTAATATCCCCAATGATATCATCCATCAGCTCCGTAGCTGCTTCTTCCCTAAAACTGTTTTCGACATAGATACCTTCACTACCATCTGAAAAGTCAAAAGCTTTTAGCTTTGTTTGATGATGGTTGATGTTCTCAATCTCAATTAAAGCCCTATTGGGTTGAAAGCTGATAAACCCATATACCAAGGTGTTTTTTGGAATGATTTTGTTGTTGACCTTAGTAGCTTTCGTCAACCGCATTCTTAGTCATGCGTTCGTTTTTACGACTTGATTGCCATCAACCACTACTTCAATTTCAGAATCGGTACCGCCCAAAATAGATGACGCACTAAACAAGGGAGACGATAAAAAAAAGAGTTGGTGTTCCAAACCAAGCTCCTTTGCGTGAATTTGCATTTCACGCTTGATGTCTCCTGAATCGACCTCCTGTACTACTGTAGGAATCGATTTTTTAGGACCTATGTTTTCATACGTCCTTTCGGAATAATTAATGCGACTGGTACGGTAGATACTATCAACAATGCGCTCCTTTTCCTTTGCGGGCATATCTGGGTCGTAGACACCAAGAGAGTCAATTAGTTTTTCATCATAGATACTTGGTGCATTGGTTTCACGAACTTTTTTCAAATCGTTAATGGCATCCAACTTGGAATCATACTCTTTTTGTTCTTGTTCCAATTCTGGCACTAGGGTCTGCTTTAGATTTTCATTTTCATTATCTCCCATTAATATCATTGAATAGGAGATTAAGAATATGAGTATGACGGCCAGTATAGAACCGAAGACTATTTTATTTTTCTGAATTTTCATTTGTACCGTAATGGAGGATTCGTGACCAAGATCGCCGTAGCGGATTATCGAAAACGGCATTCGGCCCCTACCTGGGCTCGAACCAGGGAGACTAACTTATTTATATCCAACCATTTGTCAAATTCCCAACTTAATGGGTATCCGAATTGTATGCCTTTTTTTATAATTCGTTTGTTACTACAATACTGTAATAATTACAATATAGTAAGATTAACCTCGTTAAATATAAACAATACAAAAAAAATAAAATGAAATTTCTTTACTCATTCCTTGTTGTTTTAATTTCCGCTAATTTATTTTCTCAAAGTACTCCTATTAGGTTAGAGGTTGACTCTAGATCCGAGGTAAATCATACAGTAAATGGCAATATGAATATTAATGTGACAAAGACAGAGTCTCTTTCCGAAAGCATGGTGAATTACTCCGAAATGTCTAGAAACTATGCCGAGGCCAGAAAAAATAGGCTTCAATTGGAGGAGTCTCAATTAAGGATTCAAAAAGAACGTCAAAAAATACAAGAAGAATACGAAAGAAAGGCGCTGAAAAAGCCTGAATTAGATTTTAATTCTGGATTTGTAAGAAAATTTAAAATAAAAAAACCTTCCCGGAAAAAAATTGAAATGTTTATACCACAAACATGGGCTTATTCTTCCGAGAATTTAGAGAAAAACCAATTTGTCCAAATTCAACGAGTTTTAGAGGACGGTACCACTTTGTATATGATATCATCCATGTTTGATCAGGAAACCATGCAGTCATCCCCAAAAGACATAATAAATAAAACGCAAGAAAATTGGGAAAATATCCCATTAGTTCAATTAGGGGTAGATGGAAAGATGGTTGATCAAGGTTATTTGATTAACAAAGTTACTGAAGGATTCGGTGCTTTTAATTCGGGTTTAAAAAAAGGGGATGTTATTTTGGAATCTAATGGTGTTAAGATTGAGTCCGAGGACCAATCTATAGAAAATAAAAATAGCTTGTTTTACTCATACAAAGACAATTCTCCTGGCGACGAAATAGAAATAGTATTGGATAGGAATGGAGAATTATTTTCAACAACTGTAAAATTAACTCAACGCCAAGGGCATTATTATGGACGGTTATCTGTAAATGGTTATGATGCTTTCATGTACACAAACTTTCATGAATTTAATAATTATGGAGAGAAAAAAATGGCGATGGATATCTTTAATTCAGTAGATCTGGGTGATGAAATGTTAACTTTTCAATTTGTTATTGTTCCTAAAAACGATACTCAAAACTGGAATTTTGAATTTAAAAGGTTTCAAAAAAGTCTTTCAATTTTCATGAATAACGTTAAAATTGACTAAAGTCATGGTTTACATGGCAAGAGTAATTGAATTTAAAGGACTTATGCCATATGAAGCTTTAACCTCTAAGGTAGTTGTATAATGATTTTTTTACAACGGTATAAACAATATGGCGACCTTAAAAACAAATCATGATTTGAAACACCAGAAAAATAAATGAACAAAATATTATTCTTAATCTTAATTATTTCTTCAATTTCTACTGCACAAAATAATACATCTCTTAAAAAAGAGAACCTTAATGGGAGTGTTAAAGTATTATTGGAAACTGAATATAACATTGGTGAAAAGTTTGGTAAGATTATAAAAAATGAAACCAATTCTGCAGTAAAATTTTTCTACAATAATAAAGGTTTTAGAGAGAAAAGAATCGTTTATGGGAGAAAGGGAGACCCATTTGAAATCAAATATTATGAATACAATTTAAAAGGTGAATTAATTCAATATAAAATTCATGATGTATGGGCAGATGTAGATGGTCCTAATGAAGAAATTAATGAACTACTAAATACAAATTTTGCTACTTATTCTGTTAAATATAAATATGACAAAAAAGGAAACATCATAGAAGATAATCTTGGAATAAACTATACGATGACAAGTTCAAATGCTGGTATCAACAGATATACTTATGATGATAATGATAATATTATAAGAGAAAATGTATGTGACGAGAAAGGAGAGTCCAGGGTATTTTATGATTATAAATATGATTCTAATAATAATATAATTGAAGAATCACAATCATATCCACGTGGTGGTATTATTCAAAAAATAATTTACAGCTATAATTCAAAAAATGATTTAATAGCTTCTGTAGCTTATAATCATAAAGGAATACTTATTTCTAAAAAAAGGAATGAATATTTGGAATACGATGATAATAATAATTGGACAAAAAGTATATATTATGAGAATGATATTCCATTAATAATAGTTGAAAGAGAGATTCAATATCACATGAACTAAAAAGACCTGTGTCAAAAGACCAATAATCCTAAATGAAAATTAAATTCTTAGCGTATTTTACAATAGCTCTTTTTGTATCATCATGTGAAGATGGTCAATATGAAATGCATGAATTAAATTCGTTTCTTAAAGCGAATTATGACTTTAATTATAGAATTTATAATCAAAGAAAAGATCAGTATTACACTTTTATTTCAGAGGATTCTAATAATAGATACCCCATGTTAGATGAATTGGACTCAGATTATAAAATGCTGATTTCTAAGATTGATTTAGCAATTTCGGATAGTATAACTGACATTAAACCAATTATTTTAGATTATGATAATTTATCAAGAAAGTTAGTTGAATTTATGAATAATAGTAATGATTATTTATTACCAGAAATTAAGTTGTTAGAAGAGGCAAGAAATGTTTCTAATGAATTTCGTTTAAATGTTATTAAGAATAGGCTTGCAATACAAATGGTTTATGCTTATGAGTTTCGCTATGAGCCTCACTTAGAGATCCCATCATCAATTGAATTAAAATCAAATATTGTAAAGGGTAATGGTGGTGGAATAAAACTAACTCTGTCAAATAAAATTGTTCAAAAACATGGAAACTCCGGAAGAATAATTATTACTAAGTTTCGATTGAATGGCAATAATAAAAAGGCTAACTATAAAACAAATAAAAATTATTCATTTGCTGATGTGATTTTCGATTCTTTGGAGAATGGTAATTACACGTTAGATGGAGTTTTAAGATTTTATGAAAGAGATGGTGAGTTTGAGGTGCCCTTTAGTAAAAATTTCGTTGTGGAATAAAATTAGTTTCATCTTAGATTAATTTTCATGATTCAACAACCAGAAGGAAATTTTATGGCAACCATTATCAGTTACGGACCCGATGATTATTCTATTTTAGCCAATCGACTTCAAGGTTACATGTAAAGCTTTATCTCCTCACTAATCCTTCTTTGAACAACCTTCCCATAATATTCCCGGGTAATTTCAAAAAAAGGGGAAGGCTACAAAATGAATGATCAAGGGAAAACAGAACGTTCTGTCGGAGGTAAACCTGATCATGATATGCTACAACCTAAGGAGACTTATCTCCATCCTTGGCCCAAAAGAGCTCAAAAAAAGGCTCGAAGGGCTTATGGCCGGACTATTCCGTCTATTCGGGGCCATTTCCGCCCTTTGGGGAGACCTTCTTTTTCGGCACAATTTATCTTTCGGACAAAAAACAATCCATAAATCCTACGCAACATCAACATAAATCAAAACCGATCACTTATTTTTATTCGAAATGGGGTTGCTGCGCAGACTCCCGTTGTATGCCATTAGAAAAAACCAACAACAGAACAAATAGGAAGCGATAGAATAAAGCAATATGGAAAATAGTAAAACAAAAACCGTAAAAAAGAGTAATGACAACAGAACGTAACCATATAAAAGTTTTTGTGGCTTCAACAGTCTACAATTTTCAAAGTGATCTAAATCGTATTTACAATTTGTTAGATGGTTTTGGCTATGATGTACTGATGTCGCATAAAGGAACAATCCCATTAGATAGTAGCAAGTCTAACGCTCAAATTTGTACAGATGGAGTTGAAGAATGTGATGTGTTTCTTGGTTTTATCAGACCCGATTATGGCTCAGGTGTTTTAGAAAAAGGAGGGAAATCAATTACACATATGGAGTTTCAAACTGCGATGAAAAGAAATATTCCTCGTTTTGTATTAGGCGATTATAGAGTGGCATTTACAAGAGGTTTATTTAAAGACAGTTTTATTATTGAGGACAGTACAAAGAAGCAAATTAATTTCGATTCTATCTCATTTGATAATTGTGACGTAATGGACACGAGATGTGTTAGAATGTACAATGAAGCAATTAAAGACAAAGAAAGTCCTGCTTCAAAAAGAACTGGAAATTGGGTTCAAGAGTATTATGATTATGATGCAATCAAAATGCACATAGAAAGTCAATTTAAATACTCAGCGAGAATTCAAAAGTTAATTGGTAATTCAAAGAAAAAATAAAATGGAAACCCAATCTTTTATACAAGAGTTATTGAAACGAAAAGGTGAGCTAAATTTAGCTTTTCTTCAAGAATTTGATGTTTCAGTAATTCTTCAAAATATTTGTGGTTTACTTAACACAGAAGGTGGCTGGGTGCTAGTTGGACATACTGGTAAAGAATCTGTTCATTTAAAATTGAATGATACTATAATTAAAAACCTTAAACAAGAAGTAAACACACAGATATCTCCACAACCATTAGTTTATATTGCTAAGGATTTAGATGGAAACAATGACGTTGTTTTAATTAATGTATTGAAAGGCTCACGACAACCTTATACGTTAAATAACACTTATTATGTGTTTGCTGAAGATTCTCCAGTAATAGCAAATCAAGATGAGATTAGTTTATTGTTACGCTCTTCTAATGAATACACTTCTACTTGGGAAAAAACAACTGTCATTGATTGTTCGATGAAAGATTTAGACCAAGATGAAATAATTAGAACAATCACTGACGCAGAAAAAATGAGTAAGGGTAAAGTTTTGCCAAACAACCCTGAAGAATTCTTGAATTACTTTCAATTGTCAGACTATGGGAATATTAAAAATGGAGCTTTAGTATTATTTGGTCAAGATCCAACACGTTTTCTGCCTCAATGCAGAATTAGGATATCAGTATTACCTTCTGGTAAAACAGGAGATAAATTTGAAGATATCGAATTAATAGAAAGTAATTTATTTGATTCCTTTAACCGCGTAAAAGATTATTTCAGAAGGTACAACCCTCTTATCAGTTCTTTTAAAGAAAATGAATGGGACAGAGATACACAACTCAAATTTCCTGATGATGCGTTAGATGAAGCAATTGTTAATGCGATGGTTCATAGAGATTATGGAGATGTTTCGGGAGAAATTACCATAAATATTTATCCAAATAAAATTGAAATTACTAATTCAGGTGAAATCCCTTCTGATATAATTAGTGGAAAGAATAATATTAAACCGCACCACTCTGTATTCAGAAATCCTGCAATCGCACATATGTTTTATTTAAGAGGTAAGATGGAAAAGTTAGGTCGTGGGCTAACTCTTATTCGTGATAGATTTGTTCAAGCCGGTTATCGCAAACCTGAATGGACTTTCCAAAGCGGTTATACTACACTTACATTATTTAGTAGCTCCGTAAAGATTCAATTAAATGACAGAATGATAAGGTTCTTTACTGATTTTAAAGAAAGTGTTCTTTCAAGACAGGATTACGAGGATTTCTTTAAAGGCACTATCGCAGAGAAAACAGCACGAAACGATCTTGCAAAATTGGTTGAAAGTGGTTTTCTAATAATGACAGGTAAAGGGTCTTTAACAAGATATGAAAGAACAGAAAAACAATTACCGGACATTTCCGGATAACCCTTATAGCAAATTGAAAAAGTGCCGGACGTTTTACCGGATGTTACCGGAGGAGTCTCAAAAAACCTTGATTTATGGGGATTTTCAATAAGATTAGTTGCCGGACGTTACCGGAGGTAAATAAAAATGATAATAAAACAGAAATATAATATTACCGGTAATTACCAGATAACACATGAAAAAGGAAAGGTTATCTGGAAAAAACAAAGCGGATAACCGGAAATTTCCGGAAACAGAAATAAAAACGGCAAATAATAACTAAGCATTCTTGTTGGGTCGTACCGACCACACCTTTAGATTAGCAAGCGTTATTTTTTTCTAACGCAAACTTTTCATTAAAGGGTATCCATCAATATAGCGACAAAAAGGTAAAACATCGAAATTATTATAATGTATTAATCTCCACTTTCTTTGATCTTTATTTTTTCTATGAATTCTTTCCAATTAATTTTTGATGGTATTTTCTGAAATTGGTACAAGCCGTACAAATAAATTTTGTCAGACTGGATACTCTTTACAAATCGCACCTTCTGTAAAGAGTATGCTAGGCAACACAAATTTTAGTAACTTCCTTTAAGGTTTAACAAAAGATGGCTTTTTGAGCGAGATCAAGCAAAAACAGGATATCGGCACAAAAAAGCCTATAATAAATATCGGCTTCACTAGCTAACTAAAACTAAGAACGTATGCACTATAGGAGTGGCAGGACAAAATTATCTCACTAATATCTTGCAAACTATTTGAGTATCTGACCAATTTGTTATAAAATTGGTTTTAGGTTTAATACAAAAATCAAGAATTGAGCAAGACATTTAAGTTTCGAATCGCATTGGTGGGCAGTAAGCCCCAAATATGGCGTGAATTTTTGGTGCCTTTCGATATCACGTTCTACAGACTTCACCACATCATCCAAATCGCTATGGGATGGGAGAACTATCACCTATACGAATTTACCATGGACAGCTATCGCATCGGCCAACAATTTGAGGACGATGGTTTCAATGGGCCACATGAGGTTATCGATGCCCACAGAATAAAAATTGGTGACATTCTGAAAAACAAAGGACAAAAAATGGACTATCTCTATGATTTCGGGGATTACTGGCAGCATTCCCTAACCTTGGAAATGGTCATTGAGGATCTCAAACTTCCATTTCCCGTCTGTTGTTCAGGTGAACTGAGCTGTCCCCCGGAGGATGTAGGCGGTCTTCCCGGTTTTTATGACTTTTTGAAAATCATGTCAAAGCCAAAGGATCCGGAACATAAAGAATTTAAAGAGTGGGTAAAAAGTAAGCTTGTGGCCATTGACGGCAAATATGACCCTCAAAAATTCCATTTGGAAAGGGTAAATTGGGTCCTACTCCGTTTAGATATTTACATTAAAGAATGGGAGAATGAGTGTAACCAAGCGTAGAGGTTCAAATAAAGGATACTAAATCTGTATAAACCTAGAACCGTTGGCAGACTTATGAATGATTTTGCCGAAATGAAATATAAGAAATGATAATGAATGCCATAAATTGGAATCCCGACCCGGAGATAATAAACATTTTCGGATTTTCACTACGATACTATAGTATTCTATTTGTAGGAGGGCTTATTTCAAGCATCTACGTTTTGAAATGGATTTTTAATAGGGAAAACATACCATCAGAAAATTTGGACAAACTCGTAATATACGGTATGATTGGAATTGTCGTAGGAATGCGACTTGGGCACTGTTTATTTTATGAACCTGAATACTACTTATCAAATCCTCTTGAAATACTTCTTCCAATTACTTTTACTGGGGATGGGGGAATAAACTTTATTGGATTTCAAGGATTGGCAAGTCACGGAGGGGCTTTAGGTTTACTTATTGCCATATTTCTTTATTCCCGTAAGACCAAACATTCAATGATAGATACTGTTGATTTGATTGCTGTAGTTGCACCTCTTGGTAGTGGATTTATAAGACTAGCCAATTTTATGAATTCAGAAATTATGGGAATGCCAACAACAAAACCTTGGGGTGTGATTTTTGAGCGTGTAGACAACATTCCAAGACATCCGGCTCAGCTGTATGAGGCAATTTGTTATTTTATAATATTTATAATTATGATATTTCTTTATAAGAAAATGAGAGGGATGCTTAGAAATGGATTCTTTTTTGGGCTAGTTCTTGTCTTAATATTCACTGCTAGGTTCATTATTGAGTTTATAAAGGAGCATCAGGTCGGATTTGAAGATAACATGATATTTAATATGGGACAACTCTTAAGTGTTCCGTACATTTTAGTAGGAATTACATTTATTATTTATGGGCTTAATAAAACAAAAGGAGAACCGAACAGCAATGTCTCCTACGAAAAATCATAGTCCAGATGTTAAAAGTTTAATTAAAGGATGAAAAAAAATACCATTCAAATTATTGACTTTGCTTTGTCAGGGAATAACAAAAGTCCTAATGTCATACTTGTTGGTATATGTAAGCTGTTCGTTTATCTGATACATGAGAGCAACCTTGAGGAAATCCAAAAGAAGACGTTCCAAAAAGTAATACAAGAAAAAAACTTGCCCATGGTAACAATGGCCAAGCAGTTTGCTTTTAATTTGATACATAATTTTTCGGATGAAGTAGGACAAGAACTTTCCGCCATTCAAATTAAAGAAATTGGGTTTGAAAACATGCTGGATAATGAAGAGCTTGTTGATTTTGTGGAAATGGAATTAGTCGACCCTACAACGAACTACCGAAAATGGGAATTCGGAAAATTTGCCGTCCAACATTTTATCAATGAAATTAATAGTGCGGAATTTGAGAAAATAGAAGGCAAAGACGATATTGTAACGAAAGAGTTTATAGAATCATTTGCTTCAAACCTGGATTCGCAAACCACAAAACTGGACGACCATGAGAAACTGTTCTTGATCGTGGCAATCAGGCAAAAGTTGTACGAAAACAATCTAAATATAGCTACTTACGATTTGATGGGAAGTTTTGTGCAGCGCAACCTCTTAGGAATGTCCCTTCGTATGGATATCCTGAAAAATTCGTTTAGAGAATCCCTTTCCCTGACCATAAAGAATCAAAATCGAAAAGGCCCCAAGCGATAATGAATGCCAAAAAGTTACTTACATACTTGGATCAGCTTGAAAGGGAACCAAACCTTACGGTCAACGGAAACACCTACAACTTGGAACAGGTTAAGCTGGCCAAAAAGATAACCGCCGATATAGAAATTGAACTTGGTTTCAAACCATCAAAGCCAAAACTATCAAGAAGGCGAGCATTTATAGTCATCTTGGAGGAGTTGTATTATGATGTTCCGGAATACCCTGAAAACCTATCTTTAGATGTTATTCACAGAAGGGCCGTCCAACGCTTTGAGTTCGCCCAACGCACCTTAAACGGACTGGTAACCCCTAAGGAAATCCATCCAAAGGATGCTTGTCGGTTCTTCGAGGACAACGGTAGTAAAAAAATGAACTACAGAAGGGCGCTATCCTATTTGGTAAATTTTCGGTCCCTGTTTTTTCAGATTGCCCCAGCAGCAGAATCCCTTAAAGAGAAATACGAGGAAGTGTTACTTTGTTCCTAAAAGTGGTGTACACTACTTTATGTTCAGCACTCAAAATCTGATTCTTCACTTGCCCTTAGGTTTGCCATAAGTTAATCGGAGGTCACGTAGCAAGCTATGTTTTTGCTAGCAAAAACTGCTCACTTTGTTCGCAAGCTTGTCGGGGATCCTCCCCAAACCCCTAAAATTATGGCACGTCCAAAAAAGAATTTGGAATCGTTAAGGGCAATGCAGATCAACATAAGATATAGTGTAAACGAATATCTCGTGGTTTCCGATAATGCAAATTGTCTAGGAATTTCAGTAGCCGATTACGTAAGGAGGAGAACTACGGGAGTGGTACTACCAAGAAAAAAAGTTTCAACAGAAGATAGAAGGCTATTTATAGAATTGAGCCGAGTGGGGAACAATATCAACCAACTCACCAAAAAAGTCCACTCCGGCAAGCACTATCCAATACAATTACAAAATGAATTGATAGCACTTAGAAAGTTGTTGAACGCTTTGACCTTAAAAATCGTCAACCATGATAGCTAAGATCATCAAAGGGAAGGATTTCTATGGGGTGCTGGCCTATAATGACCAAAAGGTAGGGCAGGGGAGCGCACACATCATCGATGCCAATATTGGCCTGGGTTCAACAATAGAAAATACCAATACTTTTAATACGGTCCGGGCATTACGGCCAAATTTGGGAAAAGCAGTGTTGCATGTTTCCCTTAACCTACCCTATCAGGATAAGCTTTCGGATAAGGAATTCGCCAAAATGGGCCATGATTACCTGACAGGAATGGGCTTCGATGACAATCAATATATCATCTACAGGCACCATGACCAAAAACACCAGCATATCCATATTATTGCCAATCGGGTAGAATACTCGGGAAAAGTGGTAAGCGATGCCAAGGATCTGTTCCGTAGTAAAAAAATATTGCGAAAATTGGAAGTTGACTACAAACTCACCCAATTGGACGGAACCATCTTCAAAAAAGAATCACCTATTAGCCAACAGGAAATTGAAAAAGCATTGCGTACCGGAAATGCCCCGATACGGTACATCCTGTTAGAGAAAGTAAAACATGCTATTGATAAATCAGAGAATACCCAAGGTTTTATCGAAAAACTAGACGCTCAAAACGTTCACCCAAGGTTCAACGTAAGCAGCACAACGGGTAGGGTAAGTGGAATCTCATTTGAATACAAGGGAACTATATACAAGGGCAGTACCCTTGGCAGGGGCTATTCTTGGAACGCCATCATCAAACACATAGATTATGAACAAGACAGAGACCGTGCAGTTATTCTCCAAACTAATTCAGCAGAACAAAAAGATTTTAGAGGAATTATCGCAGATAAAGAAGGGACAGGAGAAAATCCGGAACAACCAAAAAGTACTATCGGAGGGGCAGGGGAAGTTATTGGCCAACCAAAGGACCATTTGGGACTTTCTGAAAAGGATGTCCTAGGGCAGGAACCCTTCAATAGTTATAGAAACGAACTGGATGGTCCCCTCTGGAGAAGACAAAGGAAAAAAGGGAGAAACAGGTAACGAAAATAAATGGGTCTAGGCGCGGATAACATATTGAACCTTTTGGTCGATAGCCTCACAGTTGAAGAACTGGAGGCCGCACTCCAGCGCAAAAAAGGTATTTCAAATAATCGTCCAAAACCCATGACCGAAAAGGAACGCTTGTTCGATGAATACCGAAAGAGAATGTTAGCATTGGGCATTCTTCATCCCCCCAGAACCATTTGAATTCATTTTCTAATTTAAATAACCGCTATAATCGTCGGGCAGCTCGGCATCGATATCCCTTAAATAAGCCGTCAACGCCTCCAAAGTGGAGTGTCCGGTGATCAACATGAGCCTGTCATAGGTCTCGGTAGTGGAATAACTTTTTCTCAGTTCACGGTAGAGCTTCGTTATAAAGGTATGTCGAAAGGAGTAGACCGTATGGTCCTTTCCCAACTGAAAAGATTTTCCTTCCTCCTTTAAAAATAGATTATATTGGCTCTTTGCCTTTTTGAAGCGCTTTGAAAAATAGTTGCGTCTATTGGTTTCCGTGGTGTCCCATGGCCCGATACCCTCAGGAGAGACCAGAAAATGGTTGGCATTCGAAAGGTCAAGTTTTTTCAGCTCATCGAGGATCTGGTCAGGGATGATCTTCGTTTTTACCAATTTGTTCTTGGCCCTGACCTGAAGTTCTTTCTGACCGATGTTTATGTCACCTACCTTTAACCGGCACACCTCTATCGGTCTCAGGAAATTATAGGAGACCATTTTTATGAAGAAAAGGAGTTGGGGGTCCTGACCCTTTAAAAAGTCATAAAGGCCGTCAACGATATCGAGTGAATAGGTCTTGTTCCGTTTGGGATTGGTCCTTAACTTCTTGATGTTATGTATAAAATTCCGTGGGATGATCTCATTGTCTTCCAGAACGGAAAAAAGAGCGCCCAATACTACCTTGGTATTGTTACGATTACGGGCACTGGATGTTTTTTGTATCTCGTTAAGATGCCCGTTGACCACTTTTTTGTCAATGTCAAGAATATTACGTTGAAGAAGCCCCTGTTCTTTTAAATACTTTTTAAATCTCCCCAACCGACTCCTATAATCCCTTATCGAGGTCTCGCTCAAAAGACTTGTCTTAAGTTCGAAGGCGAAATCAAGTGCGGATTCTGCTGTATAGGCTATAATTTTTCCGTCCACTTTTTCTATATAGGGAGAATATCCATCCTTCAACATTTGGTGCAGGGCATCACGGATCAACTGTAAATGGAACAGACGCTCCTTTTTGGCCTTATATCGCTGGTTGACTTTTAAGGTTATGGGTGTTTGACGTTTTAAAATGGGATTTCCCTTGGCATCTTTTTTTGTGGGATGTTCGAAGGAATAATAGACATACCAACGTTTGGAGAGGTCAAAATCCTCCCCGCCATGATATATTTTTGGCTCTGTAAATTTCTTTTTCAAACCGTGACTGTATGCGGTAGCGTATGCGGTTTGTAAGGTATTAAAAAAATAACCCATTGACAAGAGGTTTAAAAACCTGTTA
>Ga0316189_10003441_pt1 | contig 15361 bp, 14 predicted proteins | sample LowCovwburrow_MG_FD_204930 | JGI IMG/M metagenome (GOLD analysis project Ga0316189, IMG submission 204930) | Coastal sediment microbial communities from Maine, United States - Lowes Cove worm burrow | ecosystem: Environmental > Aquatic > Marine > Coastal > Sediment | place: USA: Maine... | reverse complement strand
CGCGTCGGTGGCGTGGTGCACGCGGTAGGCGGCGGCAGGGTCGCGCCCCAGCAGCGGCCAGGCCTTGGCCATGGCGGCAAGCGCGTCGCGGGCCGCCTCCATGTCGCCGAGCTTGGCATGGCTCATCGCGGCGAACGACATGCCGGTGGCCGAACCGGACGTCGCGGATATTTCTGCCGCAGTGAGAGCGCGCGCGTAGTCGCCATCGAGATAGGCGTAGACCGCAATCAGATTGTAATACCAGCCCGGCGGATTGGCGCTGCGCGCGACTGCCTGCTCGAGATATTCGAGACCCTCCCGGTTACCACGCACCGCCAACCGCCAACCAAGCTGGGCGAGGGTGTCGGGATCGTACGGATTGAGCGCCAGTACCTCGCGTTGCAGGACCTCGGCCGCGGCGTAGTCGCCCTGATAGAACGTGATGACCGAGAGCGCCGCCAGCGCCCGCGGGTTTCGGGGCCCGAGCTTGACGGCGTGAGAGGCCGCATCGAACGCCGCGGCCATCTCTGCCGGGCGCTCGGCCTCGGGCACGAAGTCCCGCCGCACCGCGTCGAGATGCAGCCAGCCGAGCATCGCCCAGGCATCGGCATAGTCGGGATCGCGCACGACCGCCTGCTTCAGGCAGGCCATGGCGGGGGCGAAGAGCGCCTTGCTGAAGGTCCGCCTGTAATCGTAGGCGCGCAGGATGCAGGCGTAGCTCGGCATGCTGGGCGCACTGTCGGTGATCATGCGCTGCCCGATGGCCTCGTTCACAGCGCCGTAGGGCTCGCCGAGTTCGGTCGAGATCGCCACCGCCAGATCTTGCTGCGCGCCGAGCAGATTGCCCGCGGTGAGCGGTTGGTCGTAGCTGCCGCTCCAGCGCACCTCGCCCGTCTGCGTGTCGACCAGCCGGGCGCGGAGGTGCACCCGACCATTCTGCGCTTGCATGACACCCGTCACGACGAACGAAACCCCCAGGTCGCGCCCGAGGTTCTCCGGGTCGGCGCCTGCATCCTGGCGAAAGCTGGTCGTCGTCGAGTAGACCCGGAAATCGCGAAAAAGCATGAGATTCGCGATCAGTTCCTCGGTCACGCCGGAGGCGATCAGCCCGATGTCATCGATGTCTCCGAACGCCTCGAATGGCAGAACGATGATTGCGGGCGTCCGTGCCATTGCTACGTCCGATCCCGCGCCGCGCAACCCGATAACGGCGGCGCCGATCACCGCCAGACCGCCGACAGCGAGAAGTGCTATGGCCAGCGTCAGGCGCCCACGGCGGCGCTCGACCGTGGCTTCCGCACCGGTTGAGGACGTCCCGGCGGCGTCCATAGCCGGCAGCGGCGCGTCCGGCGAATATGGCTCCGGGGGGCGCGCCTCCCCGTTCTGCCACGCGAAGTGCGGGACGTAGCCGCCCTTGGGGATGGTGATACGAACGGGATCCTGGCTGCCGGCGTCGACATAGTAGCTGTCCAGGTCGGTGCGCAGCCGTCGCGCCTCGAGACGCACGACCGGATCGGACCGCTGATCGAAGGTTTCGTCCCGCCCGAAGACCGCGAGAGCCACAGTGACGCCCTTCAGCCGGTCGCCGCGACCGGCCAGGGTCTCGTCAACGATGAATCGCAGCATCGCCCGCCGGCGCTGGCTGGCGCGAAAAGACACGCCCTCCAGCATCCGCTCCAACTGCGCACGGACATCGTCCACGGAGGGCGATGACCGCGACGGCTCCATGCCGGCTCGGTGGGTGCCGATCGCTGGCTCCTTAGACTTCATCGCTTCTCGAACCCTGCAAATTGTTCGGCCTCATTGTATGGCATGTTGTTAGTGTCCCGTCCCACAAGTTCGTTGCATATCAGCAAGGCGAGAAGCGCCCAGTCGCTAGGCGGGCGGGCGCAGGACTAGCCTGCGCTCATTCAAGCGCGCCCAACACCGCGGATTGGCGCTTATCGCCTTGCCCGTCGGGAGCGCCCCAGATACGCCAATGCAAGGCGCAGGTGCGAAGGCATAGCCCAGCTCTGTCAAGCAGCTGCAACGCCGCAGTGGCGTATCTGGGGCGCTCTGAAACGCTACGAACTTATGGGACGGGACATTAGGATGTCGCTGCGCGAAAAAAGTGCAAATGGCCTCGTCTGGGCCGGGGCAGGATGCCCCAGACCGACCCGTCGGAGTCGCCGCGAGCGCAGGGACGCCACCTACACGGAATAAAACAACGAAACCGGCTCGCGGCACTCGAGCATCGACCACGGCCCCATGCGCCCACTCCCGATCGCGTAGCTCATGGGCGCCCGAAGAAAATCCGAAGGTTCGAACATGTTCGCACCTCCCATTTCCCGGGTTTCCGGGGACTACTGCCCTTGACGTCAATATCTGACGCGAATCGCGGGAGGGGTGTACGCTGAAAAGCTTGTCCGCCTTGGGGGAACAGTTTCCGGCGCAAGAACTGGAGGTTCGGAGGCTATGTGCCCGGGACGAGGAGTTCCGCTGCGCCTGCGAAGACTATGAAACGGCGGTGAAGGCGCTCCGACACTGGGAGTGTGTCGAAAACAACGGGGGCCGGGCGGTCGAATACCGAAAGCTCGCAGGCGAAATCGCAGCGGAAATCGCGGCGCGTCTGGACGCCGCATCGGCGCAAAGAATAAATCGGCGTCAAGAATGACGAGACTGACAACGAGGGATTTAGGCATGACCAAACAGCGACAGGAGCTACGATGATCAGATTGAAAAGACGAGACGGGGCCCTCACCCACCGCGCTGGAGTGCTCTGCGCGAGCGCGATCGCGTTGGGCGCAGCGGCCTTCGGGGCGCCGGCGATCGCGCAGGCTGCGACGGCGAAGCCGAACATCCTGTTCATCATGGGCGACGACATCGGCTGGATGCAGCCGTCGATCTATCATCGCGGCCTGATGGTCGGCGAGACGCCCAACATTGACCGCATCGGCCAGGAAGGCGCGATGTTCACCGACTATTACGCCGAGCAGAGCTGTACCGCCGGGCGCAACGCCTTCATCACCGGCATGCAGCCACTCCGAACCGGGATGATCATGCCGCAATTGCCAGGCAGCCCGAGCTACCTTCAACCCGGCACGCCGATGCTTTCCAAATTCCTGCTGGATCTCGGCTACAACACCGGTGAGTTCGGCAAGAACCATCTCGGCGATCATACCGACGCCCTGCCGACCGCCCACGGTTTCCAGGAATTCTGGGGCTATCTCTATCATCTCGACGCGATGCAGGGGGTGAGTTTTCCCGACATCAACAAGTCACCCCTCGAACAGACCGTCGCGCCGCCATGCAAGAATACGCCGATTCCCGGGCTGACCGAAGTGGCCGGTGCCGTTGACCCGGAAACCACCATCTGCCTGACGCCGCCGCGCCCAGTGATCCATTGCACGTCCAGCGATGGAACTTCGGCCAACCAGACCTGCACGGACGAAGGTCCGCTGACGCTGGAACGCTCAAAGACCATCGACGAGGAGATCTCGGCCCAGGTCATCGATTTCCTCGATCGCAACGACCCGGAAAAGACCGACAAGCCGTTCTTCGTCTGGTACAACCCGGCCCGCATGCATATCACCACCGTCTTGTCGGATGAGTACCTGGCCATGGTGGGTGAGCCTGGCGGCAAGGACTGGGGCGTCAACGAAGCCGGCATGAAGCAGATGGACGACAACATCGGCGTCGTGCTGCAAAAGCTGGAGGAGATGGGCGAGCTCGACAACACCATCATTGCCTTCACCACCGACAACGGCGCTGAAACCATCACCTTCCCCGATGGTGGCGTGACCCCGTTCAAGGGCGGCAAGCTGACCACCTGGGAAGGGGGCATGCGGGCACCGATGGTCATTCGCTGGCCTGGCAAGATAAAACCCGGCACCGTGTTGAACGACACCTTCGCGTCGCTCGATTGGCTGCCGACGCTGGTCGAAGCGGCCGGTGGCCCCAAAGGCAACGATCTGAAGGCCGAACTTGAAAAAGGTGCCTATCCCGGAATCGTCAAGACGACGCTCGATGGGGTCAACCAGATGGCGTATCTGACCGGCGAGTCCGACAAGGCGGCGCGGGATTATTTCATGTATTACTCGGGCAAGGATCCATCGGCGGTTCGCTTCAAGAACTGGAAGATGTACTTTGCCATGGTGTCGGATGCGCCGGCCGGCTTTACAGCGGGCGTCCAGCCCTACCACTGGACCCAGGTCGTGAACATCAAGCGTGACCCGTTCGAGACGGCTATCGGGACTCAGCAAAAGACGCTGTTTGGCATGGGCGGTGCGATTGCGTCTCCCTCAACCGCCTACGTCTACGACTGGAATCTTCTGCCGATCGGCCAGCAACTGTGGCTCAGGGAACTCGAGTCCTATCGCGACTTCCCGCCAATGCAGGATCCGTCCAGCTACAACCTCGAAGACGTCATCCAGCGGGTTAAGAACATGAACACCTCCAGCCACGCAGGTCACTGAGACCGGTTGATGTGAACCCGCACCAGGCGCCCGGGAGATCCGGGCGCCTGCACCAGACCAAACCGGCCGCGGCGTGCATCGCAGCCCGCCGCGGCTCCGCCAAACTTCCCAAACCCCAATCGAGTCAGAGACTCGAGCAGAACGGAAGGACAGGACATGAAACACGCCGCACTTGGGTTGGCCGCAGCGATCGCGCTGGCCTTGTCAACCTCCGCCGTCCATGCACGCGCCGACATCGGCGTTCTGACGTGCAAGCTGAAGGACGTCAAAAACGACATCGTCTATTCCACGGAAGAGTTCGCCTGCGAGTTCAAGCCGAACGTCGGCGACGCGCAGACCTATACCGGCGAGTTCAAGTCGCTCGGCGTTGATCTGTCGGTCACCAAGGAGGTCACGCTGGTCTGGGGCGTGCTCGCGCCATCGGGCGACCCGACCAAGGCGAGTTCGCTCGCGGGCAGATATGTCGGCGCAACCGCGGCGGTCTCGCTCGGCGCAGGCGCTGCCGCGAACGTGCTGGTCGGCGGCGGCAAAGACACGTTCGCCCTGCAGCCTCTCAGCGCCTCGGGGATCGTCGGTTCCGGCGCCGCACTGGACGTGGAGGAATTCGAACTGCGCTGACGCATTTCCGGGACGGTTCGCGAGGACCGTCCCTCAACCAGATGCTGATGGGGCCTTGATGACGCAACGCTCAGGACTGCTCACCGCCGCGCTTGCCGCGCTGTATCTTCCGATCGCTGCACCTGTCCTGGCGCAGGACGCCGGCGCCAAACCCAATATCCTCGTCATCATGGGCGACGACATCGACTACTGGAACATCTCCGCCTACAACCGCGGCCAGATGGGCTACCGCACCCCCAACATCGACCGGATCGCTGAAGAAGGCGGGCTGTTCACCGACTATTAGGCCCAGCAGTCCTGCACCGCCGGTCGTGCGGCCTACCGGCCAGAGCCCGATGCGTACGGGGCTTCGGAAGGTCAGGCGGTTCGGCAAGAACCACCTCGGCGACCGCAACGAATTCCTGCCGACGGTCCGCGGTTTCGACGAATTCTTCGGCAACCTCTACCACCTCAACGCCGAGGACGAGCCGGAACATCCCGACTATCCCGCGGTGTTCTTGGAGCAGCAGGCGCATGGGCTGGAGGTCTGGGTGCAGCCGCTCGTGCCGCTGCGGGCGCCGAAGATCTTCAACCTCCGAAGCGATCCGTTCGAGCGCGCCGATCACGAGGCCGGCGGATACGTCGGGTGGTTCGTCGAGCATATGTTCGTGCTGCTGCCGGCGCGGAAAATCGTCGCCGAGCAGCTCGCGACCTTCCGCGAGTTCCCGCCGCGGCAGAAGCCCGGCAGTTTCTCGATCGACAAGGTCATGGAAATGCTGATGGACCAGAACAGAAACTGAAAGGCGTGATCCGGCATTCTGAGCCAACTCCTCTCGATCCACCGGCGCCTCCTGCCCGCTTCACGCGCAGGACGATCCGCGCCCTCCTGGAACGGCGGGGCGGCCAAGACCGCGATAAAGCGAAGATCCGAAAAGCGGATTCGGGGAAATTGTGCTGCACTGCCGCGGCAGCCTGGGCGAAGGTGTGATCTGGTCCGTTTGTCAACGCCAAAATCTACGCTGCAGCCGCATCAGGCCGGTTTGTCCGCATCTCAGACGTTGAAGCCAAGCGCCGCGAAAGTCAGCTTTTCCCCGGATCTTTGACACACTCGATCACCAGTGCCTTGCCCAAAACCGGTAAGGAATGCCTGTAGCCCTCCCCCATGCCTTATTTGACCTTACGCAAAACCCGCTCCCCCAGGCCGTGGGCCAAATGGCGACGTCTGATGAGGGGTGTCAGGAGAAATGTGCGTTTTGCTCGTTCAAACGAGCTTCAATTGGACCACATCCCTGAAACCGTCAAACGCCCGACAGAGCGCGACACGATGCGATTTTGGGTTGCACATATACTGCACACGACGCCTCTTAACCTATTGAGTTCAAGTATGAACCCGTCCGATCCATCATGGGGGTGACGCAAAAAAGGTGCGCCGGAGACATCGAATCCAAACTCGTCATCCTCCGCGGCCGGCATGCAGGGCGGCGAGGGCGGTCAATTTAGGCCGTGGGTCGCACAAGTCAAAACGCCGTTCTCAGCCCATGCGCCGTGCGCCGGTTGGCGTTGGAACCTGCCGGTCGGGACAAGGGTGAACTATAGTTCTCTGGAGCGCCCGCCCCAAAAGCAGATTTTCCGCGCCGCTTCGCGTTCGCGGTTGACCAAAACCGGCGGGCCCAATCCGCAAACCAAACCTGTTCGGAGACCCATATGAAATTCGCATCGACAATCCTCGCGGCGGCTGCAGGCCTCGCACTCACCGGCCTCGGCCCGGTCCATGCTGACGCCGGTGACTCGCCGGTGCTGAAACGCATTGACGAGCGCGGAGTGGTGTCCATCGGACACCGCGAAACCTCGATACCGTTTTCCTACATCGGCGACGGAGACACCCCCATCGGCTATTCCATCGATATCTGTGGGCATATCGTGGAGGCGATCAAGGCGGAGCTGGGTAAGGACGACCTGGAGGTCAAATACGTGCCGGTCACCGGCCAAACGCGCATCGCGCTCATGGCCAACGGCACCATCGATATGGAATGCGGCTCCACCACCAACAACCTGACCCGGCAAAAGCAGGTGTCCTATCTGCCCACCACCTTTATCACCGGGACCAAAATCGCGACCAAGAAGGGATCGGGCATTTCCGGCATCGATGATCTAAAGGGCAAAATCATCGGTCTGTCCGCCGGCACCACCAACGAGAAAGCCATCAAGGCGGCGATCGCCGAGCGCGGGCTCGACGTGAAGATCGTGACGGTAAAGGACCACGCTCAGGGCTGGTTGGCTCTGGAGACCGACCGCATCGACGCCTACGGTTCCGATGACGTGCTGCTCTACGGTCTGATCTCCAAATCCAAGGCGCCGGACGGCTACGAGGTGGTTGGCGAGTATCTCAGCTTCGATCCCTATGGCCTCATGGTTCCGCGCAACGACTCAACCTTTCAGCGCCTGGGCACCGTGGTCGTGGCCGACCTGATGCGCTCCGGGGAAATGGCGAAGATCTACGCCAAGTGGTTCGAGCCGGGACCCACCGGTATCAGCATGCCACTGTCGGATCGCCTGCAAACCGCGTTCGAAATCCAGGCACTGCCCAACTGATCGCAACCCGTTCCGGGGGCGATGCAACGTTCCCGGAACTCATTCAGGCGCCGAATCCATGAACTACAACTGGGACTGGTCGATCCTGGTGTCCGAGCCCTATCTGGGGTGGCTGCTCCAGGGCTTCGGTTGGACCATCGCGGTATCCAGCGCCGCGTGGCTGATCGCCTTCACCCTGGGGTCGACACTGGGCATCATGCGCACCACGGAGAGCCCGGTGCTGCGCTGGATTGGCACCGGCTACGTCGAACTGTTTCGTAACGTGCCGCTGCTGGTTCAGCTTTTTCTCTGGTTTTTCGTTTTTCCGGAGATTCTGCCGGACGAGGCCAGCCGCTGGGTGAAGCGGGAAATGCCGCTGCCGGCCTTCACCACCGCCGTGATCGCACTGGGTCTGTATACAGCCTCCCGGGTCTGTGAGCAGGTGCGCTCAGGCATCGAAGCCGTCGGGCCGGGGCAGCGGGCGGCCGGCAAAGCCATGGGCTTTAGCGAACCCCAGATCTACCGCTACGTCCTGTTGCCGGTGGGCTATCGCATCATAATCCCGCCGTTGACCTCGGAGTTTCTCACCGTATTCAAGAACTCCTCCCTGGCGCTGACCATCGGCGTGATCGAACTCACTGCCGCCACACGCCAGATCGAGGAGTACACGTTTCAGGGTTTCGAGGCCTTCACCGCGGCCACCGTCATCTACAGCGTCATCACCTTCGCCGTGATGGGTGCGATGCGGGTGGTGGAGCGACGGACACGTGTGCCGGGCACGGTCGCGCTGGGCGCCAAATAGATGAGTGCCAAGCAGATGGGTGCCAAATAGATGGGTGCCGAGTAGATGAGTGATTTTGACTTTTCCGTCATCCTGGACAACCTGCCGTTTCTCATCGAGGGTCTGGGCATGACCTTCCTGTTGACCCTGCTGGCGATTGCCGGTGGGCTCGCGATCGGCACCCTGCTGGCGCTGGCGCGCCTTTCGGGCTTTGCGCCCCTTTCGATGGTCGCCGCCGCCTACACCAACTTCTTTCGCTCACTGCCCCTGATTCTGGTGATTTTCTGGTTCTATTTTCTGGTGCCGCTGATCCTGGGCCGCCCGGTGGGCGGGTTCTACTCGGTTCTGGTTGCCTTCATCCTGTTCGAGGCCGCCTACTACTCGGAAATCATTCGCGCCGGTATCTCCTCGGTGCGTTCCGGGCAGGTGGCGGCGGCCCGGGCCCTGGGCATGAATTACTGGCAGACCATGGGCGACGTAGTGCTGCCCCAGGCCTTTCGAGCAATGACGCCGGTGCTCCTGACCCAGGCCATCATCCTGTTCCAGGACACGTCACTGGTGTACGTGGTGGGACTCAAGGATTTTCTGGTCAGCGCCGAGCTGGTTGCAAATCGTGACCAACGGCTGGTGGAGATGTTTATCTTCGCCGCCGTGGTCTATCTGGTGTTTTGTCTGCTCGGCTCATACGCCGTGCGGCGCCTACAGAAAAGGCTTGCCACATGATCGTACTGGACAAGGTGAGCAAACGTTACGGCGACTTCCAGGTGCTGAAGGACTGCTCAACCCGGGTGGCCCGCAGCGAGGTGGTGGTGGTCTGTGGCCCATCCGGTTCCGGCAAATCCACTCTGATCAAGACGGTGAACGGATTGGAACCGTTTCAGGGCGGCACCATCACAGTGGACGGCATCGACGTGGGCGCTCTCAAAACCGATTTGACCAAGCTGCGCGCCCGCATCGGCATGGTGTTTCAGAACTTCGAACTGTTTCCCCACATGTCGGTGATACAGAACATCCGGGTGGCCCAGGTCAAGGTGCTGAAACGGCCGGAGGCAGAAGCCCAAGAGAAGGCGCTGGCGCTGCTGGATCGGGTCGGCCTGAGCGAGCAGGCGGAGAAGTTCCCGTCTCAACTGTCAGGCGGTCAGCAGCAGCGAGTGGCAATTGCCCGCGCGCTGGCCATGGACCCAATCGCCATGCTGTTCGACGAACCCACCTCCGCTCTGGATCCCGAGATGATCAACGAGGTGCTCGATGTGATGCAGGAACTGGCTGCCGAGGGTATGACTATGATGGTGGTGACCCACGAGATGGGATTCGCCCGCCGGGTGGCCGACCGGGTCATCTTCATGGACGAGGGCCACATAGTCGAGGACGCGGAAACCGACCAGTTTTTTGGCACCCCGCGCAGCGACCGTGCGCAGCTCTTTCTATCGAAGATCCTCCAACACTGAGAAAGCCCCAGGGCCTGCTAACACTATGTGGAGACCCATCGACAGAGTCCCGTTTTTTGCAGGACCAGGCGCAGTGAGCGCTGTGTACCTGGCGTACATGAGCGAAACTGCAACGCAGGCCTGTGGAAAATGGGGCCTGTCCCTCCGGGTTGGCCCTCAAATCAGGCCATGCAACGCTGCATGGCCTGATTTGAGGGCCAACGCTGGGCGTCCGTATAGTGTTAACAGGCCCTAACCGGGTCGATCGGACTGGGCGGCACGCCGCCTTGCTCTATCGCCTCCCCGGCCTGCAACAGCAGTTCCTCGTTGAACCGTCCGCCGACCAACTGGACCCCAACTGGCACGGCGCCCACCATACCCGTGCTAACGGTCAGGGCGGGCAATCCCATCAGAGGAATCGCAAGCTGGGTCAACTGGGCTTCTATGACCCGGCGGAAAGACTCGGCCGATTCCACATCCAGCAGGTCGGGAAACGGTAATTCGGCGGAAACCGGGCACAGCAGGATCGGATACTCGGCCAGAAAACGCGCCCACTGGCGCGCGAACGCTACGCGGGCTTGCAGCGCATCGAGCACTGCCGAAACGTCGTAGTCCGGGCACAGGGACGCCATTTGCTCGTACACGAAGCGCGCATCGGCATCATCCTCCTGCTCGATCACCCTGGCGCCACCGCGCCGAAACTCGGCCAGCCAGAGTATCGCCTGAAGATGCGCCGGCTCACGCAGGGGCGGACAGATCCGTTCATCCACGGTCCAGCCCGAGGCCCGCAGCCGGGCGGCTGCGTCATGCAGCGCCGCCTCGACCTCCGGCGCCACGGTCAGTCCCTCCGGCGCGACCGTCATCGCCGCCCGTTTGGACCCCTGGCAATAGTCCACCGGCACCGGCGTCCACCAGGGATCGTCCAGGTCCTCCGACGCCATGGCCCGGAAGGCGAGCCGCAGGTCGGCCACGGACCGGGCAATGGGACCTGAAACGGCCATCAACTGGGCGCCGATGTGTCGATCGGCGGCGGTGAAGTTGACCGCCGGTATCCGGCCCAGGGTCGGACGCAGACCGTGCACTCCGCAGGCATAGGCCGGATAACGTATGGAACCCCCTATGTCGGTGCCGTGTCCGATCGCGCCGATTCCCGTGGTTACGGCGGCGGCGGCACCGCCCGAAGAGCCGCCCGGCGTCAGGCTGGGATTGCGTGGATTTCGGGTGTGGCCATGCAGGGCATTACGGGTAAACCAGCGCAGCGAGAACGCGGGCGTGTTGGTGCGGCCGATGATGATGGCGCCGGCCCTGCGCAGATTGGACACCACCGGGTTGTCCTGATTCGCAACCAGTTCACGCTGGATACGCAGGCCATTGGTGGTGGGGTGGCCGACCTGGTCCACATTCATCTTGACCGTGACCGGCACGCCCGAGAGTGGGCCGGGCGCGTCCCCTCGAGCCACCTGTTCATCCACCGTCCGCGCCGCGGCCAACGCCTCCTCCGGCATCTCCTCCACCACCGCATTGATGGCCGGATTGACCGCCTCGAGACGCTCGAGTGCGCTCTGTGTGATCTCCACCGCCGAAACGCTGCGGCTGCGCACAAGCATGGACAGCGCGCCTGCCGACTGACTCCACAGATCCGACATATTACATCGCTCCAATACCGCCATCGATACGGAACATCGCTAAACAGTCTGTTCCGAGCTTCGATACACAGTATCGCGTGAATCCGCCCGACAGACGATGGTCGTCTGTCGGGCGGGCAGGGCTAAACGCGATGAAGCTGCGGAGATTGGGCTCAGACAACGCGGGTACGCAGTTCCCCAACGCCGTCCACATGGCCGTGCAGAACGTCACCGCGCTGAACCGGACCGACACCTGAGGGCGTTCCGGTCAGGATCACGTCACCCGGCTGCAGTGTGAAGAGCGTCGAAAGTATCGAGATCATTTCGGGTGTTTTCCAGATCATCTGGTTCAGATCTCCGGTTTGACGGACCTCGTCATTGATCTTAAGCCAGATCTCGCCCTGATCAGGATGGCCCACTTGTGAGACCGGCATGATCGGCCCAGCGGGTGCAGACATCTCGAATGCCTTGCCAATCTCCCAGGGACGGCCAAGCTTCTTCATCTGGCCTTGCAGATCGCGGCGCGTCATGTCCAGCGAGACGCCGTAGCCGAATACGCAATCCAGCGCATCGTCGACAGCGATATCCTCGCCACCGGATTTCAGTGCCACCAACATTTCGATTTCATGATGCACATCGTCGCTGGCTTTGGGGTAGGGGAACTCGGTGGCATCCGGAATCAGGTTGTCGGGGTTCTTCTGAAAGAAAAAAGGGGGCTCCTTGTCAGGATCGTGGCCCATCTCAACGGCGTGAGCGGCATAGTTGCGCCCCACGCAATAGACGCGGTGTACCGGGAATCGATCAGCTGTGCCTGCGACAGACAGCGTGGCCTGTTTGGGCGGGGTAATCACGTAGCCGATCTGATGGGCGGCAGTGTCGACTGTACTCATGATGATTCTCCTGTTTAGGGTGTTGGTTCGATGCCGGACCGTGGGGTCCGAAATGAGGTCGAGCTGCCAATGATCAGATCGGGGCGTGCCTGGTGCTGCTGACAGCGGCGCCGGGCTCGATCATGCTGGCAATTCCTGAGGCCCTTTGGCTCGTACGATTGCGTATCAGGATCTTGCCTGCGATCCGAATGGCGCTTCGATACCCTGGTCCTGGGCCAGTGCCTCCAGATCGCGGCGCAGTGCCGGATTGAGTGCCAGGCCAGTAAGGCGACGCTGCGCCACCGCCGCACCTTTGCCCTCACCGGGCATGCGCACAGGATCGTGTCCGGGAAGTGGAGCGGAGGCGCGCATTTCGTCAAAGACTCGCTTTGCCGTTTCGGCAAAGCGGTCTCCCATGCCAAACGCGGCCACATTCAACGCCATCACGAACTGGCCGGTATTGGTCTCGCTGTTCGTGTCGCTGGTGAAATCCACCACATCAGAGCCGAATGCCGCACCATTCAACACGCCCGCCAAAAGCCCGACGGCGACGGACAGTCCAAAGCCTTTCGGCCCACCTATCGGCAGCATAAAGCCTTCGGATCGCCGCGCGGGATCGGTCAGAGGTGCGCCATCTCGGCCGACCATCCAGCCTTCGGGCATCGCTGCACCCTGCTGGGCCAGCATCTTGATCTTGCCCATCGCGGCCACCGTGGTGGCCATGTCCAGCACGAATGGATCAGGCCCGCCGCTGGGTGCGGAGATCGCGATGGGATTGGTACCCAGCAGCAAGTCTGTTCCACCGAATGGCGGGACATGGTTGGCGCTGCCGACGGCTGCGGCCATGCCGATCATGCCCGCCTCAGCCTGAGGCCGTACATAAAGTGCAAGTGGTCCGGCATGATTGCCGCGCCGCACCCCGACCCAGCCGATTCCCGTCTCGCTGGCCTTGACCATTGCCAGATCCCGTGCCGCGCTCATCGCCAGATGACCCAGACCGTTGTCGCCGTCGATTACCGCCGTTGCCGCTGTCTCACACGCGATCTTGATCTGTGCACGTGGATTGCAGCCGCCTCCACGCAACCGTGCCAGATACTGCCTGAGCCGAAACACCCCGTGAGTGCCGTAGCCAAAGATATCGGCTTCGACCATCAGCCCGGCAACCTTGGTCGCGTCGTCCTCAGGCACGCCTTCAGACATCAACGCTTTGGCGACGAAGCTGCTCAGTGCCTCGGCGGAAACGGGTGAAGCGACTTCAGTCATCGCTGCCACCGACGCTGGCCTTATGCCAGAACACGACGCGGCGTTGTGTCCATGTGACCAGAGCGTAAAGCGCAAGGCCGAACAGGCTGAGATAAAGGATCAATGAGAACACCCGTGGCGTGTTGAGCTGTGATGCCGCCACGCGGATCAACTCGCCAAAGCCCTTGCCGCCTCCCAGGAACTCGCCGGTGATGGCCCCGGCCATTACGCCTACGGCACCAATCTTTAACCCGGTAAACATCTGCGGAAGTCCCATCGGCAGTTTCATCTTGATCAATGTTTGCATCCGGCTCGCGCCCATTGTTTTGAACAACATTCGCGCATTCTCGTCTGCGGCATGCAGTCCTGCTGCCGTACCGACAACGATTGGGAAAGTCGCGATGAATGCTGCCAATGCCACCTTCGACTCGATGCCAAAGCCCAGCCACGCCACGAACAGCGGCGCGAAGGCAACCTTGGGCATCGTGTCGATGGCCACGAGATAGGGCATTATCGCCCGCTCGCCGAAGGCAGTTTCCCCAACCAGGACACCCAGTGAAAACCCGATGAAGATAGCCAACGCAAAGCCATAGATCACCTCCTTCACGGTGATCCACAATGCCAGCAGCATGTAGTCGCCACTCAGCAGGTTCTTGCCCACAAAAACCAGGTCCTTGAACGTCTCGCCTGGTGTCGGGAGAATGATCGGCGATACCAGGCCAAGACTTGTCGACAGTTGCCACAACCCCACAAACACCGCAAAGACGAAGGTCATCGAGACGCTGCGCGGTACCCGATCCAGAAAAGAGACCTCTTCCACCCAGACGGTCTCTTGCATCGAGCTGGGTATCGCCTTTGACTCTCCCTCGCTCACAGCGCTTCCCCCTTGTCCAACAGTCCCCGGATGTAGTCCACCAATGAGCCGAACTTCGGCGTAGTGATCATGTCGAGAGTACGCGGACGGGGCAGATCCACCGTGACGACTTCGGCCAGTCGTCCCGGTCGCGGCTTCATGACATAGATATGATCTGAAAGGATCACCGCCTCGGCAATCGAATGCGTGACCAGAAACGCAGTGGCGTGTTGTTCGGCGCAGATGCGCTGAAGCTCCATGTTCATCATGTCGCGCGACAACTCATCCAACGCACTGAACGGCTCATCCAGCAACAATACGGCGGGCTTTGTGATCAGCATGCGGCAGATTGCCGCCCGCTGTGCCATGCCGCCTGAGAGCTCGTTTGGATAGACGTCCTCGAATCCCTTCAGTCCAACCACGTCCAGCAGCTCATGGGCGCGATCTTTTGCCTTGACAGCCGCTGCGCGTCCGTCCCGGATCTCGATCGGCAGCACAATATTTTCAACGGTAGTGCGCCAGGGAAAGAGAGTGGCCTGCTGGAACATCATGCCGATGTCTCTGCGTGGGCCGGTCACCGGCTGGTCTTGCAAGACCACGCGCCCGGTACTGGGTGGAATAAGACCCGCCATGATTTTGAGCAAGGTGGACTTTCCGCAGCCGCTTGAACCGATTACCGATGAAAAGCTGCCTCTGTGCAGGGTCACGCTCACGCCCTCGAGCGCGATGACCAGGTTGCGCGCATAGGTCTTTCCGACGTTGGTCAACTCATAGACCGGCGCGCTGTTCACCGCGGATGAATCAGCGGCGGCTGCGGAAAGGGGCATTTACTGGATGGCCTCATTCCAGGGTGCGATGAACTCGTTGGTGTAGGCAGCGTTCAGATCATCCAGCGGCGCAGCGATCTCACCACCGGCGACCAGGCTGGTCTGCCACTCTTCCCAGACCTCGGGCGGCATGTAG
>Ga0316189_10003440_pt1 | contig 15362 bp, 16 predicted proteins | sample LowCovwburrow_MG_FD_204930 | JGI IMG/M metagenome (GOLD analysis project Ga0316189, IMG submission 204930) | Coastal sediment microbial communities from Maine, United States - Lowes Cove worm burrow | ecosystem: Environmental > Aquatic > Marine > Coastal > Sediment | place: USA: Maine... | reverse complement strand
TCATGCTCGGGGGCCTGCTCACGCTGCTGTCCAACAAGATGGGTCGGCGGGCCGACTGACCGTTCACAAACGCCGGGAGGAGCCATCCATGCTCGCAACGGTTCGACGCTGGTTCGCCAAAGAGCCTTGCCGAGAGCTCAGTGAAGCTCTGGGGGAGGCATCGATTCCCTCCTTTCAGCCGGCGGTCCTCCAGGTCCTGAAGCTGCTGCGGGATCCGAACACTGGCTTCGCGAAGATCGGCGAGGCGGTCTCGATGGATCCAGGGCTGACGGTGCGGGTGCTGCGCATCGTGAACAGCCCGGCCTACGGCCTGAGGCGCCGGGTCGACAACGTGCCCCACGCAGCCGCGATTCTCAGTCGGAGCGGTCTCGAGCAGCTCGTGCTCGGTGTGGCTGTGAAGCGCACGGTACCGACGAAGACAGCCGACCGGGACTTCTGGCGAACGGCATCGCGGCGGGCTGCCACAGCCCGAGCCCTGGCTGAGAGGGTTGACCCGTCGCGGGCATCGCTGTGTTTCTGTGGGGGGTTGCTGCAGGATCTAGCGGTCCCCCTGCTCGCCGGCGCGCGCGACGACTACGCGGACGTGCGACGCTCCGCTGCGGACTCGGGCCAACTCGCAGACCTGGAGCAACAACACTTCGGGTGGAGTCACGCCGATGTGGCGGGTTGGCTGTGCGAGGCGTGGGGTTTCCCGGACAGTCTGCGCCGCGCGATCGCGGGCCACCACGGGGCGGAGGACGCGCCACTGGCGGTGCAGGTCGTCGCGCTGGTCGAGAGCAGCACGAGCGACGACCCGGACGCCTTCATCGATGCGGCCCATGACCGATTCGCCGTCCGCCGGGACGTGGTGCGGCAGGCCCTGGCGGAGGGGCAGGAGCTGGGCGACCTGCTGGCCGCGGCGCTGTCGACGAGCTGAGGAGGAACGACGCGCACAAGCGCAGACGCGGGACTGATCCGACCGCACCGCGATGACAACAGAAGCAAGACGGGGGCTTCGTCCCAGAACGTGTGCCCCGCCCACAACGCCGGCGCCCATTTCTCCCTGCGCGCCACGATCGTGGTCAGCCCTGGCAAATGAGAGTGACCGTGACACTCCGTGACATCAGTTTGCCCGCGCGTCGCCGATGGCCGAAGAAGGTGGGTGTGATGGAAGAGCCAGCGATCACAGTGGTTCGTGACGGAGTGATTCAGAGTGCGAGCCCGCGGGCCTTGGCGCTGCTCGGGCAGGTCAACGGGCGCGCCTGCTGCACGGTGCTGCCACAGTGCGGCCAGTGCAGCTCGGGCTGCCCAGTGAGCCGCAGCGCTCCCGTGCACACCCGAGTGTTGAGTCGGGGACTGCGGCGCCTCCGGGTCTCCTGCCACCGGACAGGCCAATCGGTGGTGATGACGATCGACAAGCTGCAGAGCCCGCTCCGAGTCGGGCTGTCTGGGCGCGAAGCGGAGGTGCTCTCGCTCATCGCGGGCGGGCTGACGTCGCGCGAGATCGCGGGTCGACTCAGGCTGTCGATGTCCACCATCCGCACGCATATCGAGCACGCTCGCACCAAGCTCGACGCGCGGACGCAGGCGCAGGCGGTGGCTCAAGCACTGTCCGCCGGCCTGATCCGGATCCGCCCCGCCGCCTGACGGAACGTCTCGACGCGCGGACTTCGACCCTCGGTGGCAATCTCGCCCCGAGAACTCCGTGCGTCATGGGAACGCCAGGCGCCTGAACTGCACGGAAGTGCGGATCAGAAAGAAAATATCCGGCATCGGTCATCTGTCCGATGTGCGTGCAGCGCCGGCGGGCCAGACTGAATCAGACAGCGACACGGAGCGGGGGGACTTCATGTTGAACAACAGAGCCGTCGTCTTCCAGCACGTCGACGAAGCCAGCCAGCGGTGCAGTCACGTGATTGCCTGTCCACGGACCCGGGTGGCAGCGTTCGTCGACCCGGTCGCGTCGCTGTCCGATGCGCTGCAGGGAACCATCGAGCAGTGGAAGCTGCGGCCCCGCTGGGTCCTGCAGACCCGGTTGGGAGACCTGGCCGACGAAGGCGCGCGGTACGTCTCGCTGCTGTCGAGCCTCGGGCTGGGGGAGCGCGCGTTGCCCCAGGCGGCGCCGGTGCCCACCCCGTGGGAGGACCTGCCGCGGATCGCCTTGAGGCCCCCAAGCGAGGTACCCAGGTCGGACGTGGAGATGATCGAGGCCGGCACGCTGATGCTGGGCCTGCGCCGGTCGATGCGGTTGGACCAGGTCTCGCCGCGCTACACCATCGGCGGCGTCGCGCTCGCCAGCTATGCGGGGCGGATCTGCGGCAGCGCGCGGCTCGCCTTCGGTGCAATCCACATTCGGATCCTCACCAGCGCGAGCCAGCCCGGAGTGCTCTCGTACTTGGCGGAGGACCGCCTGTTCACCGGAAGGCCCTTGTTCGCTCCGGGTCTGCACGGCCTGGCGACGCCCTCGGAGCAGCTGTGGGGGCTGCCTCCCGACACGATCGTCTACCCAGGAAGCCTCCGGAGCGGCCGGTGCATCTCATCGATCGGCCAGGAACGCCGTCTCACCACTGCATTCGAGGCGGGCGAAGACGAGCCGGGGACGTACACCGAGCACCAGAGTGAGGGCATGGACACAGACAGTGAGACCGAACCGGCTCAACGGAGGTCGCCGTGGCGCGCGTCCATGCACTGAAGAAGCTCCTCACCCTGAAGATCGTCTACTACGGTCCCGGGCTCTCGGGGAAGACGACCAACCTGCTGCGCCTGCACGCGGACTACCCGGCGCAGGAACGCGGCGACCTGGTGAAGCTCGACACCGATACCGAGCGGACCCTGTTCTTCGACTACTTCCCGGCGAACCTGGGCTCGATCGGCCAATACCGTCTTCGCGCGGACTTCTTTACCGTGCCGGGCCAGTCGTTCTACAACGCGACGCGGCGCGCAGTGCTCGAGGGCGTAGACGGAGTGGTGTTCGTCGCGGACTCCGCTCCCTCCCGAGAGGAGGCGAACGTGGTCACCGTCGACAACATGGTCGACAACCTGGCCACCCTCCACGTGGACCCAATGGAGCTCCCCATGGTGTTCCAGTGGAACAAGCGCGACGTCCCGGGCGCAATCCCCGAGCGGATCCTCTCGCGCCAGCTCAACCGCTTCGGGGCCGCCGAGGTCCCCGCGGTCGCCAAGCAGGGCGACGGGGTCTGGGAGACCCAAGCCGAGATCCTCCGCCGTGTCATCGAGCGCCTACGGGTGCGATCGAGGGGGAAGATTGGCGCTTGAAGACGAGCTGCTGCGGTGTCGGCCGCAGCACATCGGGATTCCCACCGTGGTGCAGCTGGTTGAGGGGCTCGGCCTGACAGGAGTGCTGACCGTCGAGATGGACGACCAAGTGCTCTCCGAGGTGCGGTTCTCCGCGGGGCGCCCAGTGTGGGCTCGCTGTGGTGGGGTCGACGGGCAGGCGGCCATGCTGGACACCTTCACAGTCGACGGATCGCTCGTCCGGTTCGAGGCGCGCGACGCCGTGCCGGGGGATCCGCTGGGGGACGTGCTCGGACTGGTGATGGAAGGGTGTCGGGTCAGCGACGACTGGCGGCGCATCGAGACCATGCGGGTGGGGGTCAACGGCACCCCGATGCCAACGCTCCTGGGCCCGGTGGCGAAGGTGGTCGAGCGGCTCAACGGAATCGCCACCGTCGGCGAGGCGGTGCGGAGCGCGGGCGTGGGCCGGGCTGAGGTCGTCGACGCCCTCCTCGACCTGTTGACCGCGGGCTCCATCGAGCTGGTGGAGCTGCCCGCGGACAGCCCCGCGCTGATCGCGGACTACTACGAGGCGATGGAGGTCGGCCGAAGCTACCTCCGACAAGGGCACCACGACGCCGCCGAAGCCGCCTTCGACCGCGCGCTGGTGCTGCAGCCGGGCGATCGATTGGCCGCCCAGAATCTCAAGCGCGTGCGCGTGTTGCGCGACGACATCCAGGCGCGACCAGGCGCCCTCAGGAGTGTTCCATGAGCGGATCAAGGCCCCAGCAACGGATCGCCTCCCTCTTGGAGGAGGTGGCGCGGCAAGGGAGCTACGAGGAGATCCTCGTCACGACCGGCGACGGGTTTCCGATCGCGTCGTCCTCGGGGGACTACGTCGCCTCAGAGAACCTCGCCGGCGTCTGCGCGCTGTTCGACGACGTGGTGGAGCGCACCGAGCGCGACCTCGGGATGGCTCGGGTGGACGAGCTCACGGTGGTTGACGGACGCCGGGGCCGACTCGTGATCCGGCCGGTCCCGTTCGTGTCCGACCAGCGCCTCTTCGTCGTGGTCCGGCTGAACGTCCGCGGCACCTGGCGCCGCAACACCAACCAGCTGTGCCGCGATCTTGCCCGCCTCTTCTCGGAAGCGGAGGTCTGAGATGTACGGCGCGGAAGAGCTGGACATCAAGGGACTGCTGGCCGTCGGCGACCTTGTGTACGACACCGACGATGAGCAGGACAATGCGCTGCTTCGACTGTCGCGAAAGATCTCGGGTCAGTACGTGGAGGTGTTCGAGTCCTTCGCCGACGCGGCGTTCCACGGTCAGGTGGCGCGGCCCGTCAGCGACCAGGCGCTGGCGGCCGCCTCGGCGCTGCGTCGCCTCGCGGCGGCCGCCTCCGACGCAGCGCTGCTAGCGATCCTCGATGGGCTCAATCCGCTCCTTGGACTCTCGGCCGCGCGCGGTGCGCGGGAGCGCAGCCAGCTGCTGGCCGGGATGCGCCAGTGGGTGCTCGACTTCGCGGATCTCGTCGACCCGGTCCAGGCCTCGCGGATGCGTGGATTGGTGCGATTCGACCGCAAGGACCACCCGATGCTGCGGGCCCTCGCCAAGCTGCACGGCGTGGGACCGGCTCGCCTGCAGCGACTCTACAGCGCCGGGTTGTTCTCCGTCGAGGCCCTGGTCGGAGCCGACCCGCTCGAGGTGGCCCAGGTCACCGGTATGCCGTTCACCCTGGCCGAGCGCGTGGTGGCCTACGCCGGCACCTTCGCCAAGGAGGAGCGCGACCGCTGCGCCGAAGACCTCACTCGACGAACCGCCGACGTCGGCCAGACCCTGGCCTCTCTGAGACGAGCGGGGGTCGATCCAGCCGAGCTCGTCGCCGCGACCCGTGCGGCGCTCAAGCAGCTCGAGGCCGCGCTGAGCGACAACCAACCGGACCATCAGGAGCACAGATGACCTTCACCGAGTACATTCGACGCGTCGCGCACCGCTCCGGGTCCTCCAACACCGAGGCGCGCCGCGTGCTCGACGCGGCGATCGACATCCTCCAGGAACGCCTCTCCGAAGGAGACAGCGTCTCCCTCAGAGGCGTCGGCACGTTCGACACGCGCCTGCGACAGCGGCGCACCATCCGGTCGGTCAACGACTCTCGCAAGATCGTCCTGGGCGAGGTCCGGGTCCCGCGATTTCGGCCCGCTGCCGCCCTCCGACGCGCCTCGGCGGGCGCGAGCCCCATGTGGTGGAAGGACCCACGGCATCAGGCCGCCTGGCGCCTCGCGGAGACCCTGGTCTCAGACCTGCAGCTCTACCACCGGTCGCGGCTTCCTGCCAATCTGCAGGCGGCGCAGGCGCCAGGCGAGGTCGACGCCGCCTGCGAGCACGCGCTCGGCGCCCTGTGGCGCGACGCGCGCAGCACCTGGACCGAGCAGATCGACCCAGACATTCGCTCCACCCGCGACCACCTCATCGAGGCCGCGCTCCGCCACTGGACCGGCGGATCATCAGAACCAACCCAACCGCTTTCCTAGGAAGAAACATGAATGCGAAGACTAGAGCATCTCGAATAGGCGACCTACTCAACGGGCTCGCGACCGGCACGCCGGATGTCACCGGCTGCGCGCTCGTCTCTGACGACGGCCTCATCATCGGTTCGGTCCTTCCGGCGGACGCTGACGAGGACAGTGTCGGCGGCATGGCGTCCGTGCTGCTCTCGCTCGGCGTCCGGGTGAGCACCGAGCTCCTGCTCGGCGATCTCGAGCAGGTGATGATCCGCGGCGGCCAGGGCAACGCCCTGATGACGCAGGCCGGAGACGGAGCACTGCTGCTGGTGATGATGACCAAGCGCGCGAAGCTCGGTCTGATCTTCCTCGACGTAAAGCGCGCCTCCGCGGCGCTTGCGGAGATCATCTGATGAGTTTGCCAGACGACTTCGAGACGCTGTTCGAGACGAACGATCACAAGAACGTCCTGCTGCCCGACTTCGACACCGGCGAGGGGGTCCAAGCCAACCAACACGTGATTGTGCACGGCAAGGAAGCCATCATCCTGGATCCGGGTGGGCACAAGGTCTACAACAAGGTCTTCTCGGCGACGCTCAAGGCCTCCCGAGGCGCCCAGCTCAAGCACATCTTCCTGTCCCACCAGGACCCCGACATCGTCGCAGCCGTCAACGGGTGGCTGATGACCACGGACGCCGTCGCCTGGACGTCCTCGCTCTGGAAGCGGTTCGTCCCCCACTTCGGGCTCGATCGGCTGGTGGTCGACCGCCTGTTGGCGATCGGAGACGAGGGCACCCGACTGGACCTCGGCGGGGCCGAGCTGTGGGTGTTGCCCGCGCACTTCCTGCATAGCTGCGGCAACTTCCACCTGTACGACCCGACGTCCAAGATCCTGTACACGGGCGACCTCGGCTCCTCGCTCGGCCAGACCTACCGAGAGGTGCCCAACTTCGAAGCCCACATCCCGCTGATGGACGGCTTCCATCGGCGCTACATGAGCTCGACGGCAGCGCTCAGGGCCTGGGTCGCCATGGCCCGCGGGCTCGACGTCGACATCATCGCCCCGCAGCACGGCGCGCTGTTTCGCGGACAGATGGTCCACCAGTTCTACGACTGGCTCGAGACGCTCGAGTGTGGAATCGACAACATGGCGCACGTGTACAAGGTCCCTGCATAGGAGCCTGTTAGATCGATGGGATGTTGATCTGGCTGTCCGCGGCTGCCCTGGCCGGAAAGTGGAGCGACGCACCGACGGATGTCGACGTTCGCTTGGTGGTGCCGGCCCGTGCTGAGGACGTCCACGCGCTGCTCTCAGACCATCGCGGCTGGCAGCAGGTCGTGCCGCCGAGCTGCGCCTCCGAGTGGGAGCTGCTGTCGCTCACGTTCGGAGTCGGCGCGCGCGCCCGCACCACCTGGACCCTCGGGCCGCTGACCCGGCGACGCACGGTGCGCATCGCCAAGGAGCAGCCGGGTCTGTTCCTCGAGCTCGAGCACGAAGGCAACAAGGGCTGGTTCACGCAAGTGAGGTACGGCCCCGCAGGCACCGGGCACGCCGAGGTGCAGCTGCACACTCCGCTCGCAGCGCCTCCGTGGCCGCTTCGCGGAGTGTTCTATGCGCGGGTCCGCCCGGCCTGGGAGGCCTGCTACGCGGGCACGCTGCGGGCGATTGCGGACCACTTCACGCGCCCATCACGGGGACTCGACGAGCCCCAGTGACAGCACCGTTCGGCCCGCCATCCCGCTCGCAGTGCGCTCCCAGCGGCCGTGGGCGCGCAGGGACTTGCTGAACGCCCGGTCGACGCTGTCTGCGCGCAGCTTGGCTAGATCGGCACCCTTGCGCTCCCCGAGGCGGCCAGCTTGGGCCGTCAGCGCGTTGATGTACGTGGAGGCCGCGGCGTGGCGCTGGGGCCCGATAGCGGCCTCCTCGACCTCGAGGAACAGGTCGTACAAGCGACCCAGCTCGGCCTCCGGGGCACCGGCGCTGCGCAGGTCGTGCACGACCCCGGAGTTCTTCGTGATGACGTCGTACAGATCGAGATCGGCATTGGCCGCGCGGCTCGCCTGAGTGCGGACGTGCAGCAGCACCCCGCCCAACACCACGGCGAGCATCATCAGGGACGTGGCCACGACGAGCGCGAACACCCGCGGCCACGGGAGGTTGTTCGCAGCGGGTGGCGCCTTGGTGCTCGCCAGCGTGGGCGCCATCGGGAGCGGTTCGCGGGGCGCCTTGATGGGCGGCGGCCGGCGAACGCGCCCCTGCGGCGACCTGGGGTCGCTGCCATCGAGCCGCGGCATGCGGTAGGGCAGGAGCTGACTCGGCGTGGGCTGGGGCGCGGCGGGGCGAACGGGCGGCGCCAGCAGCTCCGCGATCTCTCCGAACGCATCCACGCTATGGGTGCGATCGAGCGAGTCGTCTTCCATGGGGATCGGCAGCGGGGGCGTGCCCGACGGGTCATCCGGCAGCAGCGGCCGCACGTCCTCGAGCGTCTCCACGAGCGCGTGGGTGTCCGGGTACCGGCGCTCGCGGTCGTGGTAGCACGCCTTGAGGATCACCTCGTGCAGGGCCGGCGGGATGTTCTCGAGCAGCCCCGGTTCGTGCTCCACCAGGAACAGGTCGGTCACGATCACGCCGGTGAGCAGCTTGTAGAGCAACGCACCCAGGCTGTAGATGTCAGCGCGCATGTCGACCCACTTCGCATCGGCGCGCTGCTCGGGCGCCATGTACCCGATGGTGCCCATCGTGCTCCCGGTGCGCGTCATGCCCGAGACGCTGCCCATCCGGACCCGCGCGATGCCGAAATCCGTGACCTTGCAGCGGCCGTCCAGGCCGATCAGCACGTTGTGGGGCTTGACATCGCGGTGCACGACCCCAGAGAGGTGGGCGGCGGCGAGCCCGGCGGCCACCTGGGTGAGCACGTCGCACGCGAGTCGCGGCGGCATCGGACCGTAGGCATCGAGCCACCCGTTGAGGGTGCCCCCCTCGGCGAGGTCCATCACCATGAACGGCAGCGCTTCGTTGGTGACAACGTCGAACACCCGCACCACGTGTGGATGATCGAGCGAGGCCATGGTGGAGGCCTCGGTCTCGAAGCGGGACCGCAGACTCGCGCGCTCCGCGTACTCCGGAAGCAAGACCTTCACCGCGCGCCACAGCTTCAGCTTGCGATCCCAGGCCCGATACACCCCCGCCATGCCACCCTGGGCGATCTTGGCCACCAAGGCGTACCGGCCGCCTCCGATCGTCGGCACCGACGGGTCCCGCGGGGGCCCGGCGCGAACGTCCTGGTGCGGTTCGTTGCGGCGCTCGTACATCCACCTGATCCTACCAGATCAGGATCGGCAAACGGGGATCGAAGCGTCTCAGCTTTCAGCTGCTGGCAGCGAGCCTGCGCAGCACCGTATGGAGGATCCCGCCGTTTCGGTAGTAGTCGACCTCGACGGGAGTATCGATGCGCACGGTGGTCGCGAACCGCACAGTGGTGCCATCCGCGGAGGAGGCGATCACATCGATGTCCTGCAGCGGTTGGACCCCATCGTCCACGATCACATCGAACGTCTCGTGACCTGTCAGACCCAGGCTCGCGGCGGTCTGTCCGTCCTTGAACTGGAGCGGCAGCACGCCCATTCCGATGAGATTGGAGCGATGGATCCGCTCGTAGGTTTCAGCAATCACGACCCGAATCCCGAGCAGGTAGGTGCCCTTGGCGGCCCAGTCCCGGCTCGAACCCATCCCGTAGTCGCGGCCCGCCAGCACCACCAGCGGGATGCGGTGCTTCTGGTACTTGACCGCAGCGTCGTAGATAAACGCCACGTCACCGTGCGCAGGATCCTCCTCGGAATCGTAGGACAGCCACGGGAAGGGCCCGTCCGGCGTCTCCGTGGGACCCAGGTACGTCGTGAATCCGCCCTCGGTGCCCGGCGCGAGCTCGTTCTGGATGCGGATGTTGCCGAACGTGCCCCGGGTCATCACCTGGTCGTTGCCGCGCCGTGAGCCGAAGCTGTTCCAGTCCCGGCGCTCCACGCCGTGCGCCTTCAGGTACATCGCCGCCGGGCTGACCGCCGGGATCGCACCCGCCGGGCTGATGTGGTCGGTCGTGACCGACTCGCCGAGCAGCGCGATGCACCGAGCTCCCTGGATGGGGGCGATGGGCGACACCTCGCGCGGCATGTCCGAGAAGAACGGCGGCTCCTGGATGTAGGTGGAGCTCGCCTCCCACTCGTAGACCGCCCCGGACGGGGCTTGCAGGGCGCGCCAGTCCTCCGGGCCTTCGTAGACGTTTCCGTACTGCGCAACGAACTGCTCACGCGTGACGGCCGCGCCGACCGCCGTGCGGACCTCGTCGTCGGTGGGCCAGATGTCCGCCAGGTACACGGGCTTGCCGTCGTCGCCGGTGCCGAGCGGGTCGGTGCGCAGGTTGATGTCGACCGTGCCGGCCAGCGCGTAGGCGACCACCAACGGCGGCGAGGCGAGGTAGTTGCCGCGCGTGTGCGGGCTGACCCGCCCCTCGAAGTTCCGGTTGCCGGACAGCACGCTGGTGACCAGCAGCTCCCCCGACTCGACGCTCTCCCGCACCGGGGTGGGGAGCGGACCGGAGTTGCCGATGCACGTGGTGCAGCCGTAGCCCACGGTGAAGAACCCGATCGCCTCCAGCTCCTCCGTCAGCCCGGCCCGGTCGAGGTAGTCGGTGACGACCCGGCTGCCCGGCGCCAAGCTCGTCTTGACCCAGGGACGGGCGGTCAGGCCGCGCGCGTTCGCCTTCTGCGCCACCAGGCCTGCCGCGACCATCACCGCTGGGTTGCTCGTGTTGGTGCAGCTCGTGATCGAGGCGATCACGATGTCGCCGTCGTCGAGGTCGAACGTCTCGTCGCGGTAGGTCGTGGGAACCCCGGGACGCGCTGCCGTTTGCCCGAGCTCGGCCATCGTCTTGTGCCAGGCCGGCTTCATGTCGGTGAGCAGGATGCGGTCCTGCGGCCGCTTGGGCCCGGCCAGCGACGGCTGGACCGTGGACAGCTCGAGCGACAGGTCCGACGAGTACGCCACCCGCACACTCGGGTCACGCCACAGGCCCTGCAGCTTGCAGTACGCCTCGACCTTGGCCAGCTGCTCTTCGGAGCGACCCGAGAGCCGGAGGTAGTCGATCGTGCGCTGGTCGACCGGGAAGAAGCCCATGGTGGCGCCGTACTCGGGCGCCATGTTCGCGATGGTTGCGCGATCGGCGAGCGAGAGGTGGTCGAGGCCATCGCCGTAGAACTCGACGAACTTGCCCACGGCGCCGTGCGCGCGGAGCATCTCCACGATCGTGAGCACCAGGTCGGTGGCGGTGGTCCCCTCGAGCAACGCACCTGTCAGCTCGAACCCCACGACCTTGGGGATCAGCATGTAGATCGGCTGACCCAGCATGCTGGCCTCGGCCTCGATCCCGCCGACGCCCCAGCCGACCACGCCAAGCCCGTTGATCATCGTGGTGTGCGAGTCGGTCCCGACAAGCGAGTCGGGCAGCAGCGCGGTGCCGTCGCCGTCCGGCGTCTCGAGGACGCAGCCGGCAAGGTACTCCAGGTTGACCTGATGAACAATGCCAGTCGCTGGCGGCACGACCGTGAAGTTGTCGAACGCGGTCTGGCCCCACTTCAGGAACTTGTACCGCTCGGTGTTGCGCTCGAACTCGCGCTTCACATTGTGGGCCATGGCGCCCGGCGTGCCGTACGCGTCGATCTGCACCGAGTGGTCGATGACCAGATCGGCCCGGATCAGCGGGTTGACCTTGGAGACGTCGCCGCCCCACCGAGCCATCTGAGACCGCAACGCCGCAAAGTCGACCACGGCCGGGACCCCGGTGAAGTCCTGCAGCACGACGCGGCCGGGCTTGAACGCGATCTCCTGCTCTCCGACGTTCTTCGCGTCGTAGCTGGCCAGCGCGCGGACATGCTCCTCGGTGACCTCGAAGCCATCGCAGTTGCGAAGCACGGACTCGAGCAGCACCTTGATCGAGTACGGGATCTCGGCCACGTGGCCGATCCCCGCCTCCTGCAGTGCGCCGAGGCGGTAGACGACGAAGCTGCCGCCGCCGACGTCGAGAGTGGTGCGCGCGCCGAACGGGTCATGGTGGGCCATCGCTGCCTCCGAATGCTCGGCCCGTATTCCGGCGCGCCCGAGTCTGCCGCTGCTCAGGAACCCTCGGTGTATGGACAGGCGACGAACTGCCCATCGCCTACGTCCTGGAGCGCCGGGACCTCGGTCGCGCAGGCCGGACGCGCGATCGGGCAGCGCGTACAGAAGCCACAGCCCGCCGGCTTGTTCAGCGGGGTGGGGATGTCGCCCTGCAGCATCACCCGGTCGTGGCGGCTGGACCGTGGGTTGGGCTTCGGAACGGCGCTGATCAGCGCCTTGGTGTAGGGGTGCTTCGGGTTGTGGTAGACCGCCTCGGCGGACCCTAGCTCCACGATGTTGCCAAGATACATCACCGCGATTCGGTCAGACACGTGGTAGACGACCGACAGGTCATGGGCGATGAACAGGTAGGTCAGGCCGAAGTCTTCCTTCAGCTCGAGCATCAGGTTGATCACCTGGGCCTGCACCGAGACGTCCAGCGCGCTGACCGGCTCGTCGCCGATCACCAGCTCAGGCCGTGTGGCGAGCGCCCGCGCGATCCCGATGCGCTGGCGCTGTCCGCCCGAGAACTCGTGCGGGAACCGACCGGCATAGCCCGGCTGCAGGCCCACGCGCTCGAGCAGCTTCATCACACTGTCGTGCCGCTGCTCGGCGGACTGATCCGTGTGGATCTTCATGGGCCCCTCGATGATCTGCCGCACGGTCATGCGGGGATTGAGCGAGGAGAACGGGTCTTGGAAGATCATCTGGATCTGGGCGCGGTACGGCAGCATGTCGCGTCGTCGCATGCCGTTGAGGTTCGTCTTTCCCCGATACAGCACCTCACCGCCCAGCTCGACGCCGGGGCTCGTGAACCGGAGCAGGTTGATCAGCGCACGACCCACCGTGGTCTTGCCCGACCCCGACTCCCCCACCAGCCCGAGCACCTCGCCCTCTTCGATGGTGAAGGTGACCCCGTCCACCGCCTTGACTCCGGCGATCCGACTGCGCATCACCCCGCCGAACACCGGGAAGGTCACGCGCAGGTCGCGGACGTCGATCAGCGGATCGCTCATGACCCCTCCGGCGCGGACGTGTCGCCCTCGTTCACCAGGTGACAGCGCACTTCGTGACCCGTTCGGATCATCCGGAGTTCCGGCTCCGTGGTCATGCACTGGGGCACCGCGACCGGGCACCGCGACGCGAAGCGGCACCCCTCGGGGAAGTTGAAGATCGAGGGCACGTTGCCCGGGATGGCCTGCATCGGCTCGCCCTTGGTGGCGAAGTCCGGGATGCTCTTGAGCAGCCCGGTGGTGTACGGATGCAGCGGGTGGTCGAACAGCTCCTCCACCGGCGCCGTCTCCTGGATCCGCCCGCCGTACATCACGATCACGCGCTGGCAGGTCTCGGCGACCACCGCGAGGTCGTGCGTGATCAGCACGACCGCGGCGCCGTGCTTGTCCTGCAGGTCCTGCATCAGGTCGAGGATCTGCGCCTGGATGGTCACGTCGAGCGCCGTGGTGGGCTCGTCCGCGATGAGCAGGCGGGGGTTGTTGACCAGCGCCATCGCGATCATCACCCGCTGCCGCATGCCGCCGCTGAACTGGTGCGGGTAGTCATCGAGCCGCTTCTCGGCGTCGGGAATGCCGACCGCCTCCAGCACCTCAGCGGCCCGGGATCGCGCGGTCTTCCGGTCGACGCTCTCGTGATGCATCACCGACTCGCCAACCTGCATTCCCACGGTGAACACCGGGTTGAGACTGGTCATCGGCTCCTGGAACACCATGGCGATGTCCTTGCCGCGGATGCCGCGCATCTCGGAGTACGACAGCTTCAGCAAGTCCTTGCCGTCGAACAGCACCTCGCCCTCGGCGATACGCCCGGGCGGATCCGGCACCAACCTGAGGATCGACAGCGCCGTCACCGACTTGCCGGACCCCGACTCCCCGACGATGCCCAGGAACTCGCCCTGGTACACGTCGAACGAGACCCCACGCACCGCCCACGCTGTGCGCTTTCCAACGGTGAAGCACGTCTTCAGTCCCTTGACCTCGAGCAGTTTCTGTGGCATCGAGGTCACCTCAACCGGGAGAACGTCTTGGGGTCGAACGCCTCGCGAATCGCCTCCCCGATGAACACGACCATCATCAGCGTGAGAAACATCGCGCCGAGCGGGAACAGCACCAGGTGCCAGTCCTGGATGTTGGACTTGCCTTGCCCCACGAGCTCGCCCCAGCTGGGCGTGGGGGGCTGAACGCCGAAGCCGAGGAAGTCGAGGCTGACCAGCGCCGCGATGTTCCCGACCAGCGCGAATGGCGCAAAGCTGACGATCGGCGTCAGCGCGTTGGGCAAGATGTGGCGGAAGATGATCGAGGCGTTCGACTCCCCCTGCGCGATGGCAGCGGCGACGTAGTCCTTCGCCTTCTCGCGATAGAACTCGCCGCGCACGTAGTAGCTGATCCGGATCCATCCGAACATCGACAGGATGCCGATCAACACCGCGAGGTTGGGCCGCAGCAGGCTCGACACGATGATCACCGTGTACAGGAACGGCAGCCCCGCCCAGATCTCGACGAAGCGCTGCATCAGGATGTCGTATCGCCCCCCGAAGTACCCGAGGCTCGCGCCCAGCGCCGTGCCGATGGTGTAGGCCGTCAACACCACCCCCAGGCCGAAGGTCAGCGAGATCCGAAAGCCGTACACCAGCCGCGCGAACACGTCCCGACCGCGGTCGTCGGTGCCCATCCAGTGCGTCGTGCTGGGTGGATGCGGCGGTGAGCCCGGCAGCGAGGCCTCGCGCAGCAGCGACTCGTTGGGGTGGAACGGGTAGGGCGGCATCACGACCCAGTCACCCTCCCCCGCCTCGGCGTACTGACGCTTGAGGTCGCGGTAGCGCGCCTCGCCGATCACCCGCTGGCCCAGGTCGCGCGCCTCGAGATGCGCACCGAACACCGGGAAGTGCGTGGTGCCCTGGTAGTGGACCACCAGCGCCGTGTTGTTGATCAACAACGGGTTGGCGAAGGTGACCAGGAAGGCACCGGTGAGCAGCAGGAAGCTGTACCAGCCACGCTTGAGCGTCCGGAACTTCCTCCAGCGCCGCCGCAACACCGAGGCAGATTGTTCTTCTTCGGCCATTCGCCTCGTCCGTCCGCTCAGGTGAACCGAATTCGTGGATCGACCAGCACATACAACACGTCGCTGAGGATGTTTCCGAGGAGAATCAGCGCGGTGTTGATGACTAGGATGCCCATCACGACTGCATAGTCGCGCTCCACGATGGACGTGAAGCCGAGGTACCCGATGCCGTCGATGTTGAACACGAACTCGATCAGGTAGCTGCCGGCCATGATCAGCCCGATGGCGTGACCCAGACCGGTACTGATCGGGATCAGCGAGTTTCGCAGTGCGTGCACCAGGATCACCCGCCGCTCTGAGAGCCCCTTGGCGAACGCAGTCCGGACGTAGTCCTGGCCCAGGTTCTCCATCAGCGAGTTCTTCATCAGCACCGTCAGCGTCGCGAAGCTACCGACCGAGTACGCGACCACCGGAAGGATGGTGT
>Ga0316189_10003438_pt1 | contig 15368 bp, 13 predicted proteins | sample LowCovwburrow_MG_FD_204930 | JGI IMG/M metagenome (GOLD analysis project Ga0316189, IMG submission 204930) | Coastal sediment microbial communities from Maine, United States - Lowes Cove worm burrow | ecosystem: Environmental > Aquatic > Marine > Coastal > Sediment | place: USA: Maine... | reverse complement strand
ACGGGAAAAAATTTCCGGGGTTCTGTTTCCGCAAGTGATCATGGCGGGGAAGAATACAGTGATGAACAGCACAAATGGCAACAGGATCGAGCTGGAACCGGTGGCGACGGTCCGCTCTCCGTTCGAAGAAAAATTCGGTATTCCACGCCAGCCAGGTCTCGTTCCCAGCGCCGTGGGAGAGGTGCGGATGTTACCCCCCTACGACGATCCTTCGATGCTGCAGGGGCTGGCGGATTTTTCACATCTTTGGCTGACGTTTCGGTTTGATCGCTGCGTTGATCAGGGATGGCGCCCCAAAGTTCGCCCGCCGCGCCTGGGTGGCAATCGTGAGGTGGGTGTCTGGGCCAGCCGCTCGCCTTTCAGGCCGAATTTTCTCGGCCTGTCGGTGGTGCGCCTGCTTGAGGTGGTGGAGCATCCCGAGACCCTGTTGCGTGTATCGGGAATCGACTTGATGAACGGTACACCGATCCTGGATATCAAGCCTTATTTACCCTATGCGGATGTGCTGTCAGACGCGACTGGGGGGTTTGCGCAGACTGCACCGGATGCCAGCCTGGAAGTCAGATTCAGTACACAGGCGGAAACGGACCTGGCGAGTCTGCGGGATGCCGTTCAGATGCGTACCCTGGTGAGCGAGGTGCTGTCGCTGGATCCGCGCCCGGCATACCGCCAGGGGCCGGAGCCCGGGCGTATCTACGGGATGCGTCTGTCCGGCTTGAATGTTCGCTGGCAAGTTGACGCGGAAGGGGTCGAGGTTCGGGATATCAGGTCCGTTACCCCGGCCTGAGTTGCGCGCGTCTCACTCCGTCGTGTCGTTCGGGCCAAGCTGCTTGTATTTTTCGAGTTGTTCGGCAGTGGCCTTTTTCTGGAACTTCGATTTCCATTCGTCGTAGGTCATACCGTAGACAATCTCGCGGGCCTGCGGATCACTCAGTTCAACCCCCTGGCTGCTTGCCGCGTTGGCCATCCAGCGTGACATGCAGTTGCGGCAGAAGCCCGCGAGATTCATCAGATCGATATTCTGAACGTCACGGCGTTTCTGCAGGTGCCCAACCAGGGTGCGCCAGGCCGCGGCTTCGATGGCGGTTTGCTCGTCTGGAGTCATAGTCGTTTATCCGTTTGTTGATTCGAACGGCTGTTCTGCGCTGCGGGGCTGTGTTGCGCAGGCGAGCCCGGAATCAGGTGGGTTTCAGTGCAGCAGGTTGAACATGCGTGAGCGGTAACGGTTGACGCTCGGGTCGGTGCCCAGCATATCAAACAGTCTTAGCAGGGCAAGGCGACCCGCATCGTCCCCGTACTGGCGGTCTTTCTGAACCAGGAGCAGCAGATTTTCCATGGCGTTTTCCATATCGTTCGCCACGATCTGCTGGGCCGCCAGCTGGTAACGGGCCTCGCTGTCATCTGGTACCTCGGTGACACGCCGGGCAGTTTCCTCGGCTGTGCCTGCCGCAGCGGCCACGCGGTTGAAGAAAATCTGTCCGAGCAGGTTCTGGGCCTCGGCTGTGTTCCGCTCGTCTTCCGGCAGCGACTTGAGCGTCTGCTCGGCGGCCTCGAAGTCGCCGCTCATAGCCTGTACCTGTGCCATCGCCATCAGGATGCGCGGATTACCAGGGTCTTGGTCTCTTGCCTGCGCCAGCAGGTCAAGGGCACCCGCTGTGTCACCCGCCTGCAGCCGCTCTTCGGCCTGGACCACGCTGCCGTCGGAGGCCCGCGGGAGATGACGGTCGAGGAAGGCCCGGATCTCCGATTCAGGTAATGCCCCGGCAAATTCGTCAACCGGTTTGCCGTCTCGAAACAACTTGACGGTCGGAATACTGCGGATGCCAAACTGGGCTGAGATCGCCTGCTGTTGCTCGGTGTTGATCTTCGCCAGGATAAAACGCCCCTGGTATTCGTCTGCGAGTTTTGCCAGCAACGGCATGAGCATTTTGCAGGGCTGGCACCAGTCGGCCCAGAAATCCACCAGTACCGGGACCTGGTGGGAACCCTGGAGCACGATCTGCTCGTAGTTGGTTTCATCGATCTCGAATATGTAGGGTGAATCTGCCATGACCGGTGCTCCGAATACGCTCTAATTCCCAAAGATGAGGTTATCGGCCAAAAAAACAACCCCCGGGGGCTGGCTTGAAGTGGGGCGGCCGTGGCCCCACCTGAAAGGGTATGTGGACGATTACATTTAGGAGGCCCTGGTGAGCGATTTGAAACATGTTGTCTGCCCGCATTGTTCAGGTGTCAACCGGGTGCCCGCCGATCGTCTCGGGGACGGTGCGAAATGTGGGCGCTGCAAGGCCCCTCTGTTCGTCGCCAAGCCGCTGGAAACCGGTGCCGCCGATTTTCAGGCTCAGATCACACGTAGCGACGTGCCCCTGCTGGTGGACTTTTGGGCCCCCTGGTGTGGTCCCTGTCGCGTGATGGCGCCGGCCTTCGAGCAGGCGGCCGGGCAGCTCGAGCCCGATGTGCGGCTGCTCAAGCTCAACACCGAAGAACAGCAGGCGATCGGTGCCCAGTTCGGGATTCGAAGCATTCCAACCATGGTCCTGTTCGCGCAGGGACGCGAGATCGCCCGAATGTCGGGGGCGCTGGACACCTCGGGGATCGTGGCCTGGGCCCGTCAGCACCTGCGCTGAATCTGCGCCGCAGAGGCCTGTCGAGGGGAATTGCCATGCGCGGCCGGAAAGGGCTTGCGTACAGCGATTTCCCTGGCTGTTAGAATTCACCTCCGGGCGTGGACAGCGGGGCTTACCTTACCGTAACATTGCGCACTGCAACATGGCGTTGCAGGTCCACTGGTTTCAACCTAACGAACGACCGGACGAGACGGCCACTGGCGGTTCTCTACCGGCTTTTTGCGCGCGTATACAATGACCAAACCGGCAATATTAGTTCTCGAAGATGGCAGTGTATTTCACGGCCAATCCATTGGTGCGGACGGCCAGTCGGTCGGCGAGGTGGTGTTCAATACCGCCATGACGGGTTATCAGGAAATCCTGACCGATCCGTCGTACAGCCGACAGATCGTGACCCTGACGTATCCGCATATCGGCAATACCGGCGTCAATGCGGAGGACGAAGAATCTTCCGCGGTGCATGCGGCGGGTCTGGTGATCCGAAATCTGCCGATGCTGGTGAGCAACTTTCGCAGCGAAAAGGCCCTGGACACCTACCTGCAGGAGCACGGGGTGGTCGGCATCGCCGAGATCGATACCCGCCGTCTTACGCGCATTTTGCGCGAGAAGGGCGCCCAGAATGGCTGCATCATGGCGGGTTCCGTAGACATGGAGCAGGCACTGGCGGCAGCGAAAGCTTTCCCTGGCCTGAAAGGGATGGATCTGGCCAAAGAGGTCAGCACTTCGAAAAGCTATGCCTGGAGCCAGGGCACCTGGCGGCTGGGAGAAGGCTACGCCGAGCAGAATTCTGATGATGTCCGCTTTCACGTGGTGGCCTACGACTACGGCGTAAAGGTCAATATCCTGCGTATGCTGGCCGACCGCGGCTGCCGCGTCACCGTGGTGCCGGCGCAGACGCCGGCCGCCGAGGTGTTGGGCATGTCGCCGGACGGTGTGTTCCTGTCCAACGGGCCGGGTGACCCGGAACCGTGCGACTACGCGATCGAGGCGATCCGGGAGGTTGTCGAAACAGGCGTGCCGACTTTCGGGATCTGTCTTGGACATCAGCTGCTGGGCATCGCATCCGGTGCAAAGACGGTCAAGATGAAGTTTGGCCATCATGGTGCCAACCACCCGGTACAGGACCTCGCGACCAGCTTGGTGATGATTTCCAGTCAGAACCATGGTTTTGCAGTCGACGAGGAGAGTCTGCCGACAAATCTGCGGGCGACCCACAAGTCATTGTTTGACGGTTCCCTGCAGGGCATCCATCGCACCGATCGGCCGGCATTCAGTTTTCAGGGGCATCCGGAGGCGAGTCCGGGGCCGCACGATGTGGCGCCGGTGTTTGATCACTTCATCGAGTTGATGGAGCAGGTCCAGTCGCAATAAGTGCCAGGCAAGCGAACAAGGTTTAGTTGAATTCCCGGCGCGCTTTGCGCCCATCGTAGTGTGAACAGGCCCTAATCATGTCAAAAAGAAAAGACATCCAGAGCATCCTGATCATCGGCGCTGGACCGATCATTATCGGCCAGGCCTGCGAGTTCGATTACTCCGGGGCCCAGGCATGTAAGGCGCTGCAGGAAGAGGGTTTTCGGGTCATTCTGGTGAATTCCAACCCGGCCACCATCATGACTGATCCGAATATGGCCGATGCGGTGTACATCGAGCCGATCACCTGGCGGACGGTCGCCAAGATCATCGAGAAGGAAAAGCCGGATGCGCTGCTGCCGACCATGGGCGGTCAGACCGCACTGAACTGTGCCCTGGATCTGGTGCGCGAGGGCGTGCTCGAAAAGCACGGTGTCGAGATGGTCGGTGCCAGCCGGGAGGCCATCGACAAGGCGGAGGATCGTGACCTGTTCCGCCAGGCGATGCGCAAGATCGGCCTCGACATGCCACGATCGGCGATTGCCCATTCCCTCGAAGAGGCGCATCAGGTACAGGCCCAGATCGGTTTTCCGACCATCATCCGGCCGTCGTTCACCATGGGCGGCTCCGGCGGTGGTATCGCGTACAACCGCGAGGAGTTCGAAGAGATCTGTATCCGCGGCCTGGATCTGTCGCCGACCTCGGAACTGCTGATCGAGGAGTCCATCCTCGGCTGGAAAGAATACGAGATGGAGGTGGTACGCGACTGCAACGACAACTGCATCATCATCTGCTCGATCGAGAACCTCGACCCGATGGGGGTGCATACCGGTGATTCGATCACCGTGGCGCCGGCGCAGACGCTGACTGACAAGGAATATCAGATCATGCGTAACGCCTCGCTGGCGGTGTTGCGTGAGATCGGCGTCGATACCGGTGGCTCCAACGTGCAGTTTGCGATCAACCCCGACGACGGGCGCATGATCATCATCGAGATGAATCCGCGTGTCTCGCGCTCATCGGCCCTGGCATCCAAGGCCACCGGATTCCCGATTGCCAAGGTTGCCGCAAAACTGGCCGTTGGTTTCACCCTTGATGAGCTGAGTAATGACATCACCGGTGGCATGACCCCCGCATCATTCGAGCCCTCGATCGACTATGTCGTCACCAAGGTGCCGCGTTTTGCGTTCGAAAAATTTCCGCAGGCCGATGCCCGATTGACCACACAGATGAAGTCGGTCGGCGAGGTTATGGCGATCGGCCGGACCTTCCAGGAGTCCATGCAAAAGGCCTTGCGCGGGCTCGAAACCGGCAAGGCGGGGCTCGACCCCATGGTGGATCTGGACACCGAGGACGCGCGCAAACTCGTTATTGCCGAAATCCGCCAGCCCAGCGCCGAGCGTCTCTGGTACGTGGCCGATGCCTTCCGTGCCGGCATGTCGTTGGAAGAGGTGTTCGAGCACACCAAGATCGATCGCTGGTTCCTGGTGCAGATCGAGGACCTGGTACGCGAAGAGCAACGGGTGGGCGAAGAAGGTCTGGATTCTCTGGATGCCGAACGCATGCGTCAACTCAAGCGCAAGGGCTTTGCGGACAAGCGCCTTGCCGATCTGCTCGGCAGGCCCGAGGCCGAACTGCGTCAGCATCGCTACGATCTCGGTGTGCGTCCGGTCTACAAGCGAGTTGATACCTGCGCGGCAGAATTCGCTTCGAGTACGGCCTATATGTATTCGACCTACGAGGAAGAATGTGAGGCCGCTCCGACCGAAAACCAGAAGATCATGGTCCTGGGCGGCGGTCCCAACCGGATAGGGCAGGGCATCGAGTTCGATTACTGCTGCGTGCATGCCGCTTTCGCGATGCGCGAGGACGGTTACGAGACCATCATGGTCAACTGCAACCCCGAGACTGTATCGACCGACTACGATACCTCCGACCGTCTGTATTTCGAGCCACTGACGCTCGAAGACGTGCTCGAGATTGTGCACAAGGAAAACCCGAAAGGGATCATCGTGCAATATGGTGGTCAAACCCCGCTCAAACTGGCTGAGGATCTTGAAGCCGCAGGCGCTCCCATCATTGGTACCTCACCCGATTCGATCGATCTGGCCGAAGACCGTGAGCGCTTCCAGCAATTGATCGAGGAGCAGGGTCTGAAGCAGCCGCCAAACCGTACCGCGACCGAGGCGGAGCAGGCGGTTCTCCTGGCCGAAGAGATTGGCTATCCGCTGGTCGTGCGCCCTTCCTATGTACTGGGTGGTCGGGCAATGGAGATCGTGCATGACGAGGACGACCTGCGCCGTTACATGCGCGAGGCGGTCAAGGTCTCGAACGAATCACCGGTGCTGCTGGACCGCTTCCTGGACGACGCGATCGAGGTGGATATCGATGCGATCTGCGACGGCGAAGAGGTGTTGATCGGCGGCATCATGGAACACATCGAGCAGGCAGGCGTGCACTCCGGCGATTCTGCCTGTTCGCTGCCCCCGTATACCCTGAGTGCCTCTATCCAGGATCGGATGCGCGATCAGATGCGCCGACTGGCGCATGCACTCAAGGTGGTCGGTTTGATGAACGCCCAACTGGCCATCAAAGGGGATGACATCTACCTGCTGGAAGTCAATCCACGCGCCTCGCGTACCGTGCCCTTTGTATCCAAGGCTACCGGACGCCCGCTGGCCAAGATCGCGGCACGTTGCATGGCGGGTAAGTCCCTGAAGGAACAGGGTATCGACCGTGAGATCATCCCCAAGCACTACTATGTGAAAGAGGCCGTGTTTCCTTTCGTGAAGTTCCCCGGCGTGGACACCCTGCTCGGTCCCGAGATGAAATCGACCGGTGAGGTGATGGGGGTAGGCAAGACTTTCGGGGAGGCCTTCACCAAAGCCATGGAGGGAGGCAGTGTTCGTCTGCCGCGCGGCGGTCGTGCCCTGGTGTCCGTGCGCGATGCCGATCGACAACGTGCTGCCGATGTGGCCCGTCAGCTGAACGAACTGGGTTTCGAGATATCCGCCACCCGCGGTACCTGCCGGACGATCACCGAGTCGGGTATCGACTGCAGTGTTGTCAACAAGGTCAAAGAAGGGCGCCCGCATATCGTCGATATGATCAAGAATGACGAATTCGACCTGATCGTCAATACGACCGAGGGCAAGCAGGCGATTGTCGACTCGGCGTCTATCCGTCGTGCGGCCCTGCAACACAAGGTGAGCTACACAACCACGATATCGGGTGCAGAGGCCGTGGTGATGGCGCTTCAGCAACCTGATGAATTGAACGTGAACAGCCTGCGTGAACTACACGGCTGAGGTCAGTCGGCCGACGAGGACAGGATAATGGAAAAACACCCCATGACTTCGCAGGGCGCAGAGGCCCTGCGCGCTGAGTTGAGCGAGCTCAAAAGCGTGAAGCGTCCCGCTGTGATTGCAGCGATTTCCGAGGCGCGTGCGCATGGCGATCTGAAGGAGAACGCCGAGTACCACGCAGCACGTGAACAGCAGGGATTCATCGAGGGCCGTATCAAGGACATCGAGGCCAAGCTGTCGCACGCGCAGGTGATCGATGTAAAGACCCTGAATGCTGCCGGCAAGGTGGTGTTTGGTTCCACGGTGGTTGTGCTCGATATCAACACCGACGAGGAAAAGACCTATCAGCTCGTTGGTGTCGATGAGGCCGATCTGAAGCATGGCAAGATTTCGGTCACATCGCCGGTTGCGCGTGCCCTGATCGGCAAGATGGAAGGCGATGAGGTCGGTCTGGACGCGCCGGGCGGTACCCACGAGTTCGAGATCCTCGAGGTGCGCTACGAATGATCATGACGTCGGCCTCGCGTCCATGAAGATTCTGCACGTTCTTGACCATTCCCTGCCGGTCCACACCGGCTACACCTTTCGAACGCGCAATATCCTGAAGCAACAGTTGGCCCGCGGCTGGCAGACGGTCCAGGTAACCGGGACCAAGCACCCCCTGCACGGACCTGATCCGGAAATCGCGGATGGGCTGGTTTTTTACCGCACCCGCAATCGAGATTCGCTACTTGTCCGGCTTCCTGCGATCAGCCAGCTGGAAGTCGCGAGAAGCCTTTCGCGGCGGCTCGATCCGATCATTGAGGCTGAACGTCCGGATGTGCTGCATGCGCATTCCCCCGCGCTGGATGGACTGGCGGCACTGGCGGCTGGCAAGCGCCATGGACTGCCGGTCGTCTATGAATGCCGTGCGTTCTGGGAGGATGCCGCGGTCGATCATGGGACGACCACCGCCGGGAGTCTGCGATACCGGCTTACACGTGCGATGGAAACCTATGTGTTCAAGCGTGCCGATGCGGTTACCTGTATTTGCGAAGGGCTCCGCGCAGACATCGTTGCACGCGGCGTACCGGAGGAGCGGGTAACGGTGATACCCAACGCGGTCGATATCGCAAGTTTCGGTGAGTCGGATGGCTATGATGAGCAGCTTGCCGCGGACATCGGTGTTACAGGTAAGCCGGTGATCGGTTTTCTCGGTTCTTTTTACGCCTACGAGGGGCTGGACCTGGCAGTCGATGCCCTTTCACGGATGCGTGAGCAGATCCCGAATCTGGTGTTGCTGCTGGTTGGTGGTGGTCCGCAGGAGTCCAATCTGAAGGCTCGGGCAAAACGCCTCGGCGTGGCCGACAGCGTGATATTTACCGGCCGGGTGCCGCACGACCAGGTGCAGCGCTACTACGATCTTGTCGACGTGCTGGTATACCCGCGCCACGTCATGCGTCTGACGGACCTGGTTACGCCATTGAAGCCGCTTGAGGCGATGGCTCAGCGCCGGGTCCTGGTGGCATCCGATGTGGGTGGCCATCGTGAACTGATCGAGGATGGCGTCACCGGGCGTTTGTTCAAGGCAGGAGACAGCGGTGCCTTTGCGCGCACGGTGGTCGACATGTTTGAGGATCGCGACAAATGGGATGGATTTCGGCGAGCCGGAAGGGAGTTCGTCGAGAAAGAACGCAACTGGGAGGCGTCTGTTGCGCGTTACCAGCCTGTCTACGAGCGACTGCTAAACCACTGAAAGCACACAAGCTTCAGCTGGAGGGCAGAGCGATCTTCGGTTTCTTTTCGTTTCTCCGGAACAGAATCAGCATCTGGCCAATCGAATGAATTGTCTGCGCCTGGGTCTGCTCACAGATATTTGCGGCGATGACGGCGCGGTCTTCGCGGTCAGCGACCACCTTGACCTTGATTAATTCGTGTGAATCCAGGGCCAGTTCGATTTCCGCGATGACGCTTTCCTTCAGGCCGTGCTGACCGACCCAGACGACCGGCTTCAGATGGTGCGCGAGGGTGCGAAGGTGGCGTTTTTGAGATTCGGAAAGCTTCATTGAACGGGCCTTTGCCAAAGGGCGCCAACTATAGCCGTATGTCACGATCGGTGCACGGACTTGACCTGCCTTGAACACGCAGTTTGGAGCGAATTCGATGCCTAAGCTAGGGAGATGGCATAATCTCGCGTTAGATCCAATCTCTGGACCCCTGCAAACCTGATTATGGCGAGATCGAAAAGCAGCCACCGCTGGATGCAGCGGCATGTGAACGATGAGTACGTCAAGCGGTCAAAGCGTGAGGGCTATCGATCACGTGCGGCCTACAAGTTGTTGGAGATCCAGGAAAAGGATCGGGTTCTGAAACCAGGGCAGGTGGTGGTGGATCTGGGCGCCGCCCCGGGCGGCTGGTCACAGATCGCCGCCAATCTGGTGGGCTCCAAGGGGGATGTCGTGGGATTCGATATCCTGCCAATCGACCCGCTGCCGGGGGTAACCCTGATCCAGGGGGATTTTCGTGAAGATGAAGCGCTGCGGATGCTGGACGAAGTCCTGGACGGGCGTCAGGTAGACCTTGTGATTTCCGATATGGCCCCCAACGTAAGCGGGGTGGCCGCTGTCGATCAGCCGCGGGCCATGTATCTTTGCGAATTGGCCCTGGAATTTTGTGAGGGTCACCTGAGGCCGGGTGGTGATTTTGTCTGCAAGGTGTTTCACGGAGAGGGTTTTGATGTCTGGATGCGCGAGGTCAAATCATGCTTTGGACGCGCCGTCACCCGCAAACCAAAGGCCTCGCGGGCAAATAGCCGCGAGGTTTATCTGGTAGCAGCGAACTACCATTCGTAGTAATTTACGAAAAATATAGTGGAAAAATGGGCATCCTGTGGGTGCATAAAGAGCCGCGCCCGGTGATTGATGCCGGGCAGCAAAGCCGATTAGGCATGAGGAAACCGCCGTGAACGACATGGCCAAAAATATAGTTCTCTGGGTCATTATTGCCGTCGTGCTGATGACTGTATTTAACAGTTTTACAGCGCCCAAGACCGGTGCGCCACAGATCTCTTACTCGAAGTTCCTGGAACAGGTCGAGCGCAAGAATGTGGCCAGTGTGACTATCTTTAAGGATGGCCGGGTCGATGGCGTCATGACCTCGGGCAGCCGGTTTGCAACTGAATCGCCAAACGACCCGGGTATGGTCGGTGATCTGCTGAAGGCGGGCGTCGAGATACGCGCCAAGCCGCCGGAGCAGCCGTCGATACTCTGGCAGATTCTGATCAACTGGTTCCCGCTGTTCATCCTTATCGGTCTGTGGATCTTCTTCATGCGCCAGATGCAGGGCGGAGGTGCCGGTCGCGGCGCCATGTCGTTCGGCAAGAGCAAGGCGCGCATGCTGTCGGAAGACCAGGTCAAGGTGAACTTTTCCGACGTTGCCGGCTGTGAAGAGGCGAAGGACGAGGTCAAGGAGTTGGTTGATTTCCTGAAAGATCCTTCCAAGTTCCAGAAGCTCGGCGGCAAGATCCCCAGTGGTGTGCTGATGGTGGGCCCGCCCGGTACCGGCAAGACCCTGCTGGCACGTGCGATCGCCGGCGAGGCCAAGGTGCCGTTCTTCACCATCTCGGGTTCCGATTTCGTCGAGATGTTTGTCGGTGTGGGTGCGTCACGTGTACGCGATATGTTCGAGCAGGCCAAGAAGCACGCGCCCTGCATCATCTTCATTGACGAGATCGATGCAGTCGGTCGTCATCGCGGCGCCGGTCTGGGCGGTGGTCACGACGAGCGTGAGCAGACGCTGAACCAGTTGCTGGTCGAGATGGATGGCTTCGAGGGCAACGAGGGCGTAATCGTCATCGCGGCCACCAACCGTCCGGACGTGCTCGATCCGGCGTTGTTGCGCCCGGGCCGTTTCGACCGCCAGGTTGTGGTCGGGCTTCCCGATATCCTTGGCCGTGAGCAGATACTCAAGGTCCACATGCGCAAGGTCCCGCTTTCCGATGACGTCAAGCCATCGCTGATCGCGCGCGGCACGCCGGGCTTTTCCGGTGCCGATTTGGCCAACCTGGTCAATGAGGCGGCGCTGTTTGCTGCCCGTGCCAACAAGCGCCTGGTCGACATGGAGGACATGGAAAAGGCCAAAGATAAGATCATGATGGGCGCCGAGCGCAAGTCGATGGCGATGAAGGAATCCGAAAAGCGTCTCACCGCCTATCACGAGGCCGGGCACGCGATCGTCGGACTCAAGGTGCCTTCGCATGATCCGGTTTATAAGGTATCGATCATCCCGCGTGGTCGTGCCCTGGGCGTAACCATGTTTCTGCCCGAGGAGGATCGCTACAGTCACAGCAAGGAGCATCTGGAGAGTCAGATTTCCAGCCTGTTTGGCGGCCGGATCGCGGAAGAGCTGATCTTTGGTCCGGAGTCGGTGACCACGGGGGCCTCCAACGACATCATGCGTGCGACCGATCTTGCGCGCAGTATGGTGACCAAGTGGGGGCTTTCCGACCGCATGGGGCCGCTGTCCTATGGCGAAGACGAGGGCGAGGTATTTCTTGGTCGATCGGTAACCCAGCACAAAGCGCTGTCGGACGATACTGCGCATGCCATTGACGAAGAGATACGCGCATTCATCGACCGTAACTACGAGCGTGCGGCGAAAATTCTCGACGAGTACCAGGACAAACTGCATGCGATGGCCGATGCCCTGATGAAGTTCGAGACGATCGACAGTGATCAGATCAATGACATCATGGAAGGACGTGATCCGCGTCCGCCGGCTGGCTGGGACGACAGTTCTGATTCGGATGCCGGTGGCGGCGCTGCGGCAGATAAGGGTAAGGATGCCAGCGGCGATGCGCCTATTGGCGGGCCGGCTGGGCAGCACTGACACCGGGCAGGCACAGCGTTTGATATAACCTTACAGGGCCGGGCGGAGAGACCTTCGACCGGCCCTTTCGTTTCTGGTCACCATGCTTAATTGTGCCGGTAAATCACTCGATCTTTCACGCCCCCGGGTCATGGGGATTCTGAACGTCACCCCGGATTCGTTCTCAGACGGTGGGCGTTTCGTCAGCCTGGACAAGGCATTGAGACAGGCGGAACGCATGCTGGCCGAGGGTGCCGATATCCTGGATATTGGTGGCGAATCCACCCGCCCCGGGGCGGACGCTGTTTCACTGGATGAAGAAATGGCCAGGGTGCTGCCGGTAATAGAGCGAATTGATGCGGAACTGGATATCCCCGTATCGGTGGACACCAGCAAGCCTGATTTGATGCGGGCGGCAATAGCCGCCGGTGCTGGCATGATCAACGACGTGAACGCCTTGAGCGCACCGGGTGCCATAGCCGCAGTCGCCGACGCCGATGTGCCGGTGTGTCTGATGCATATGCTGGGCGAGCCGCGGACGATGCAGGCAGCACCTCAATATGAGGACATTGTTGCCGATATCATAAACTATCTGGGACGTCGCGTGGCCGAGTGCGAGGATGGTGGTATCGCGCGCAGTCGCTTGTTGCTGGATCCGGGCTTCGGATTCGGCAAGACCCTTAATCACAATCTCGTGCTGCTGCGGGACCTGGGCGCGTTGCGGGCGCTGGATCTGCCGTTGCTGGTCGGGATATCACGCAAGTCCATGTTGGGTGCTGTTACCGGCAGGGCGGTGAATGAACGCCTGATTGCCGGTGTGGCTGCCGCTGTCATGGCTGTTGAGCGGGGTGCACGCATCGTGCGCGTTCACGACGTGGCAGAGACCGTGGATGCACTGAAGATTTGGCAGGCGGTGATGGATGCCGACACTGCAGAAAACTGAGGAAAGATTCAGAGATGGCACGTAAATATTTCGGAACCGATGGTATCAGAGGACGAGTTGGTGAGGGACACATCAATCCGGAGTTTGTGCTCAAGCTCGGCTGGGCGGCCGGCCGCATTCTCGGTAACGCGAACGGTGAGGGCGGCAAGATACTGATCGGCAAGGACACCCGGATCTCCGGTTATATGTTCGAGGCGGCACTCGAGGCTGGGTTGGCCGCGGCGGGCGTGGACATCCGGCTGCTTGGCCCCATGCCGACACCAGGCATCGCCTACCTGACCCGAACGCTGCATGCGAACGCAGGCATCGTGATCAGTGCGTCACACAATCCGCATGAGGACAACGGCATCAAGTTCTTTTCTTCCAGCGGCAACAAGCTGCCCGATGCGACGGAAGAATTGATAGAGCTCGAGCTCGACAAGCCGATGACCACGGTCAGCTCGTCCCGTCTGGGTAAGGCAACGCGTCTGGAGGATGCGCGTGGGCGCTATATCGAGTTCTGCAAGAGCACAATACCGTCGAGGATGGATTTTCGTGGCCTGAAGGTCGTCGTGGACTGCGCACATGGTGCGACTTATCACATTGCCCCGGATGTTCTGGATGAGATCGGTGCTGAAGTCATCACCATTGGCGCCGAGCCGAACGGCCTGAATATCAATGACGGTTTCGGTGCGACCAATCTTCGGGCCTTGGTCAGTTCCGTACGCGTCAACGGGGCCGATCTCGGTATCGCGCTCGATGGCGATGGTGATCGCGTGATCATGGTGGATGCCGATGGTGAGATCGTCGACGGGGACGAGATCCTTTACGTTATCGCCCGCTCGCGCCTCGCAAACGGCGGGCTGGCCGGTAGTGTTGTCGGTACGCATATGAGCAATCTTGGCCTGGAGGTCGCACTGCGTGAACTCGGGGTGGGTTTTGAGCGTGTCGCGGTCGGTGATCGGTATATCCTTGAGCGGCTCACGGAACGGGACTGGACGCTCGGCGGCGAACCATCCGGCCACATCATCTGCCGCGACCGTACAACCACCGGTGACGGGATTGTGTCGGCGCTGCAGGTGATGGCGGAGATGAACAAGAGTGGCAAGAGCCTTCGTGAACTGCGTCATGGCATGACCAAGTTTCCGCAGGAATTGATCAATGTGCCGCTCGGCAATGCGCAGGCGGCTGAGATCATGGTCTGCAAGTCGGTAACCGACAGCGTTCAGGCTGTTGAGTCGGATATGGGCGACGATGGCCGCGTGTTGTTGCGGCCGTCCGGTACTGAACCACTGATTCGGGTGATGGTGGAAGGGCGAGAGGCCGACAGGGTCTCCGCGAATGCAAGCTCGATCGCCGATGCGGTGCGTGCCCAGCTCGCCGGCTGAGCCCCTTCATGGGCCTCTCGGCATTGATTTGACGGCCTTCCGCCGTTAAGCTACGCCGCCTGATTTCGAAGGGAGTGAGACATGCGTCAACCGTTGGTGGCAGGCAACTGGAAAATGAACGGATCGCGGTCCAGTATCGCGGAGCTTCTGGGCGGATTGAAGGCCGGTATCAGCCAGGTGACGACCGCTGAGGTTGCTGTCTGTGCGCCCGCCATCTACCTGCCAGACACCCGGGCGCAGCTTGAGGGGACGCCCATCAAATGGGGCGCCCAGGATGTGTCGGTACAGGCCTCAGGTGCCTATACTGGCGAGATTGCCGGCTCGATGCTGAACGACTTTGCTTGCCAATACGTGATCATTGGTCATTCCGAGCGTCGCGCCTATCACGGCGAGACCGACGAGGTGGTGGCACAGAAATTTGCTGCGGCACGTGCGGCCGGCCTGGTACCGATCCTGTGTGTTGGTGAGACCCTGGAAGAACGCGAGCAGGGCGTGACCGAGCAGGTTGTAGGCAGGCAACTGGACGCGGTGATCGCGCATTGCGGTATCGAGGTGGTGGGCGAGGGCGTGATCGCCTACGAGCCTGTCTGGGCTATCGGTACCGGTATGACGGCGAGCAAGGAGCAGGCGCAGGACGTGCATGCCTTCATCCGTGGTCGTCTGGCGGAAAGCAGTCAGGCGGTTGCCGACGGGATGCGTATTCTGTACGGCGGCAGTATGAATCCGAAGAATGCGGCGGAACTGGTCGCCCAGCCCGACATCGACGGTGGTCTGATCGGTGGTGCCTCGCTGAAGGCGCAAGATTTTCTGGCGGTTTGCTCGGCGGCAAATCGCTGAAATTTGAGGTTTTGTGATGGAATCCGTATTGGTTGTCGTGCACCTGTTTCTGGCCATTGGCCTGGTCGCATTGATTCTGATTCAGCATGGTAAA
>Ga0316189_10003437_pt1 | contig 15370 bp, 10 predicted proteins | sample LowCovwburrow_MG_FD_204930 | JGI IMG/M metagenome (GOLD analysis project Ga0316189, IMG submission 204930) | Coastal sediment microbial communities from Maine, United States - Lowes Cove worm burrow | ecosystem: Environmental > Aquatic > Marine > Coastal > Sediment | place: USA: Maine... | reverse complement strand
CGTTTGGGGAGACATTCCTGCCGCCGCTTGTCGCCGCGTACTTGCAGGTGCACGCGGATGTGGACGTCGAGGTTGTGCTGACCTCGCGCAAGGTCGACTTGGTCGAGGAGGGCTTTGATGTCGCGTTTCGGGTGGGGCGCCCGCCCGACGTGGCCCACCTGGCCGCGACCCGGCTGGGGCCAGCGCGTCTGTGGACGGTGGCCGCACCCGGTTACCTCGCCAACAGAGACACCCCGAGCGCGCCGTCCGACCTGGCCGAGCACGACTGCGTGGCGCTGGTGCCCAACCCACGGCAGGCCGCCTGGCCGTTCGCGTTCGACAGCCAGATCCGCATGGTTCCGGTCGCGGCCCGAGTGCGGGTCAACGGCCTGGCGATGGCCCGACACACAGCGCTTGCGGGGCTGGGCGTGGCGCACCTGCCCGAGTTCGCGGCCGCGGCCGATGTCGCCGAAGGACGCCTGGTGCGGCTACTGACCCCGTTCACGCCCGAGGTGGGTGGGGTGCATGTCGTGTACCCGCATACGCGGCTGCTCGCGCCAAAGGTGAGCGAGTTCGTCGCGACGGCGGTGACCCGATTTGATCGGGCTACGGGGCCAGGCGAGCGCCGCTAGGCGCGTCCAACCCAAACGTCGGGAAGGGCGCTACGACCAGTGCAACTCGACGACCAGCTCACTTGCGCGATGCTCGACGATCTCGGCGGTGCCCGAGCGTTGGGCCAAGTCGAAGACGGACGCCAGCGAGGCGACCGCAGCCTCCGGCCAGTAGCGGTGTTGGGCAAATGCGGGGGGCAGGTCGGCCAGCGACATCACCGCCGTTTGCTCGCCGCGATCGACGAGTTTCCAGTGTCCGACCCCGCGAAAGATGAGCCCGTAGCCACGCGCGACCATCTTGGCGTACCCCGTGGGATCGGTGCCGAACATGCGGACCAGCCCACGCACAAACGTGCTGAGCAATGACGTGTCGTAGACCAGCGTAAACAGCCGCCGAAAGAACACTTCGCGCGCTTGTGCGCCGAGTTGTTCGCTCACCGCGGTCGTCGCGTCGAGGTTTGCGGCGGCGTCGAGCCACGTTGTGATGCCTGCCGATTCGATGGCCTCGAGCGTTGATGCACCGAGCGTCGCCCGGATCGCGCTGGCGTCCGCGGGCTCCAGCGCGTCCACGGCCGCGACAAACGTCTGCATGTAGCGAGCGCGGACTTGCGGCGGGGTCATGGGCGGCGTTGGCCAGAGGGTAGCGCCTCGCGGGCTGCGGCGTGCCGAAGGGCTGCGTCGTACGCGTTGGGGCTGACCACCTGCAGCAGCCCGGCCATCGATGCGTGCTGTTCGCCGCAGTATTCGCCGCACAAGACGGGGTACCGCCCAGTCTCAGGCGCATTGAACTTCACCGTGTGCACGCGACCGGGCACGGCCTCGGCCTTGATCGACAGTGCTGGGATGTCCAGTCGATGGATGACATCGGAAGACGTCAGGCGCAGCGCAACGTCGGCGCCTTGGGGGACCACCAGCACAACGTCCGTGCCATCGTTCCTCGTCGACAATCGCGTACCAACTTCCGGATAGCTGGCGGTCCATTTCCATTGCTCACCGACGACGTCGATCTGCAGCGGCACGCGCGCCCGTGTGGGCTTGTCCGGCGCAGCGATGTCTGTCGGCCTATCGGACTGGGCCGCCTTCGGTACGGGCTTGGCCACCGCGGGCTCGTCGGGGACAGGCTGGCAACCGCCGACGAGTACGCACAAGCAAAGGCTTCGCAGCATGGCGGAACCAGGGTACGCGCCGCCAGCAGCTTCACAACGAAATAGGGGACCCTGCGTGAGGAGAACGCGATGCCCATGCACCGCGGGCTCCTGTCGCAGAGTGCGAAGCCGACTCACCCAGAATGCTCTGCGTATAGAGCGATCCAGGGCTGGGAGTCGTAGTGAACGCGTATCGAAGCGATGCGCCCCTCGCGGATCTCGAAGTACTCACTGAACCGGCTCTCCCGGATGGGCGTGGCGGTGATGAGGTCGTAGACGCACGATGCCCGATCGCCGTCGACGAATACGTGCTTCATGCGGAAGCTCTCCGTCACGCTGGACGCCTGGGTCAGCTTGCCGATGAGTTTGTCCGCGCTGTCGAGGTCGCCCATCGGATCCTGAACCTGAAGGTCATCGTGCAGGAGCTTTCGGACCCCGTCGAAGTCCTTGCTCTCGATTCGCGCGTAGAACGACGTGACGATTTCGTTTGTGGTGGTCATGTAGAACGGAGACACACGCGAGAACAAACTGTGACCGTTGGGGCGACCCTTTTTCTGACCACCATCTGCGGTTGCTCGGCTTGCCGCGCTCGACATCAAATTTGCCGATAATCGATATTATGTAAAGTAGAGAAGGGCCAAGATGCGTGCAAGACGCATGGCCCGTATCGGAGCCCTGTGGGCCGTACGGGTCAGTTCTCGCGATGACGGGTCAGCGGATCGGGAGCCAGAAGCGGCTCCAAGGCAACCAGATGCGCTCGGCTCGGCCTTTGACGTTGCCTCGCGGAACGAACGGTTTGGGGCGTTCGGCGTCGGCGTCGACGAACGTGCTCGTGTCGAGCGCGGTCGTGGCTGCACGCTGCGCCAGAGCGAGCGCGGTGGCCTTGTCTGGGCACAGCCCGTCCTTGCAGGTCAGCCGGATGACCGCCTTGGACTGCGTCACGCCAAACACAAAGGTGTGGCCGTCGTCGCCGCTGCCGTAATACCCGCCGTCCGCAACACCGTCGTCGGCCGCCAAGCCAGCCAGCGAGTCACGGACCGCCGCGACCTTGTCGGGAATGCCCGCCTCGGGCGCCAGCCAAACCTCGAGCTCCAAGCCGTACCGATCGTCCTTGATCGTGGCCTCGAGTCGCACGTCGTCGAACTCGGCCAGCTCCGGCGGCGTGACTGGGATCTCGGGCAAACCGCCGATGTCCTTGGGCCCGAGCAGATCCACCATTCTGCGACGGTCGTTGCCGGCATCCGGGATCCGGGCGGCGACGGTCGCCGCCAGCTCGGCCGCATCGGGCTGGGTACGGCACGCTGCCTTGCCGCACTCGAGCACCACGACAAACGAGTGCGCATGATCAGCGAGCACCATGACGTACGCGTCGGGGCCATCGAGCAGCCAGGCGTCGGGCCCAGCGTCCTTCAGCGCCGTTCGGGTCACCTCAGCGGGCCCAAAGCGAGCCAGCGCCGCGTCGCGCACGGACTCGAGGCCCTCGTCTGGGTTCCGGAATGCCCGCAGTCGCACCTGCGCCCGCGCGCCAGCGGATTCACCGCCCTTGGCAAAGCGTCGCTCCCAGTAGTGATCTTTGGCGTTGTGACGGCCCGTCCAGTGCGAGCTGTAGGTCGCGTCGCGGCTGCGCTCGAGCATGAGCCGCGCCTCTTGCTCCGGGTCGCGGTCGAAACGGTGCAAGACCTCGACGAGTCGCGTCGCCAAGGCCCCGTCGCTGTCACACAGCCCGTTCCCGCAGCGAAACTCCACAACCGCGGGGGGCTCGGAGAGCTCCACAACCACGGTCTTGGCTTCCTGGCCGTCGATGACTGCCAGCTGCTCGATTCTCGGCGAGAGCGCGGTGACGCGCGTCGCGGTCTCGTCACCGGACTCCGCCGATTGTGCGAGATCGGAGAGCGAAGTCGCCGCCGACTTCGCACCCGTAGTGTGCTGCACGCGTGTTGCGAACACCGCGGCCGCGCCGAGCGACGGGGCTCGCCAGACCCGCAGCCCCAGGTCGTGCTCGACGGCGCGGTGGTTGGCCGTGTGCGTGACCTTGTCGTAGTGCGGGTCGGTGCTGGTGCCGTCGAGCCGCTCAGCCCCCGCGTGCTCCATTTCGAACAGGCGCTCTTCGGTGAGGTCGCGAAGGTCACGGGCGGTGAGCAAGCGATCCGCCTGCACCGCATCGACGCTGACCGTCCAGTGCAGGCTGTCGTGCGACCGATTGCGATTGTCGCCCATGACCAGCAAGTGGCCCTCCGGAACCTTCCAGATCCGCGGCTTGGCCGTGCTGATGTCGTTGCGCTCCTCGGCGGTCAGCATGTACCGCACGACGTAGGACTTATCGCCCGCCGTCTCCTGGTACAGCGTGCAGTTGGAAATCTCCTTGGTCGTCTTTTCGTCCAAGCAGCGCTGCTGCAGTCGCTCGTGGGGCAGCACCTCAAACGAGGACTCCCCTGCCCGCTTCACAGCAACCTGGCGCCCTACGACGCGAATCTCATCGCCGGGCAAGCCCATCACGCGCTTGATGAAGTCTTCCTCTTCGTTGAGCGGAAAACGAAAGACGATAACGTCGCCGCGCTCGATCTCACCGAAGCTCTTGCCGACCACGGTGTTTGTGAACGGGATCTGGATTCCGTAGACGAACTTGTTGACGAAGATGTGATCGCCCGTGCGCAGCGTCGGCATCATCGAGCCGCTTGGGATCTTGAACGGCTCGTACAGGCACGAGCGCAGACCGAGCGCGATGAAAACCGCTACCGCGATGTTCTCGGCTGTCTCGCGGAACGCACTCTTGCGTGCAAACGAAGCGTGTCGATGCAGGAGTTCGTCGAGACGCTTGGCTTGCTGCTCGAGCGCATCGATGTCCAGCTCGGGCGCGGCGCCAAGCTCGTCGATGGTCGTGATGCACTCTCGCACCGCCTCGGCGGGCTCGGCACCCAACCGGCCGCTGTACCGCTTGAGGATCTTGCGCGCCTCTTTGGACAGCACCTTTGCCGCTGCCTTGACGTGGCGCGGCGATAGCTTTTCAGCCTCGTCGGCCCTTGATCCCTTGCCACCAGAGGCCTTGGACGGCTTGGCGCCCGAGTCCTTCGGCTTTGCGGCCCCACCCTTGGACGGCGTGGCGCCTGAGTCCTTGGGTTTGGGCTCGGCGCCCGAGTCTTCGGCGGGCTTGGCGCCCGCGTCTTCGGCCGCCCCGCCGCTGGGCTCGTTCGGACTCACCCGTCCTCCAGGCTCAGCACGGCGTGGAACGCCGCCTGCGGGATCTCTACGTTTCCGATGGCCTTTAGACGCTTCTTACCCTTCTTCTGTTTCTCCAGCAGTTTGCGTTTTCGACTGATGTCGCCGCCATAACACTTGGCGGTGACATTCTTGCGGAGCGCTTTGACCGTGGTCCGGGCGATGACCCGGCTGCCGATCGCGGCCTGAATCGCCACCTCGAACTGCTGCCGGTTGATGAGTTCCTTCATCTTCACGCACAGATCACGTCCGCGGAAGAACGAGGTGTCGCGGTGTGTGATGAGCGAGAGCGCATCGACGACCTCGCCGTTGACCAGCAGGTCCAGGCGCACCAGGTCGGACTTGCGATGCCCGGTTTGCTCGTAGTCGAGACTCGCGTAGCCACGGGATCGGCTCTTGAGCGAGTCGTAAAAGCCGAACACAACCTCGCCCAGCGGCAGCTCGTAGGTGAGCTGGATACGCGACTGCGTCATGTACGTGAGGTCTTTTTGGATCCCGCGTCGCTCTTCACACAGCTTGATGATGGCGCCGACATGGTCCTGCGGGACTTGGATGCGGGCCTCGATGATCGGCTCCTCAATCGCCAGGTATTCACCCAAGTCGGGGAAGTTTGCTGGGTTGTCGACAACGACGACCTCTCCGGTCTTCTGCGTCACCCGATACTTCACGCTGGGCGCGGTGGTGATGAGGTCGAGGTTGTACTCGCGCTCCAGACGCTCCTGGACGATCTCCATGTGGAGCAAGCCCAAGAACCCCAGGCGAAACCCGAACCCGAGCGCCTCGGAGGTCTCAGGCTCGAAGGTGACCGCGGAGTCGTTGAGCGTCAGCTTCGCCAGTGCGTCGCGCAACCCGGGGTAGTCGGCGTTGTCGGTCGGGAAGACCCCCGCAAACACCATGGGCTGGATGTCTTGGAAGCCGGGCAGCGCCTCGGCATCTTCTTCTTCGGCGGGCGCAACGGTGTCGCCGACCTTGGAGTCTGCAACCTGCTTGATGTTGCTGACGAGGAACCCGACCTCGCCCGCGACCAACGAAGGCAGCTCGACGATCTCGGGGGCAAACACGCCGACGGAGACCACCTCGTACTGCTTGCCCGTCGCCACCATGCGGATCTGGGTCTTGGGTGTCAGGGTGCCGGAGACCACGCGGACCACGGAGATGACGCCCTTGTACGAATCCCACCAGCTGTCGATGACCAGCGCGCGCAGCGGCGCCTCTCGGTCGCCCTCGGGGGCCGGGATGGCCTCGACGATGCGCTCGAGCAGCTCATCGGTGCCAATACCCGTTTTGGCGCTGACCTCGACCGCTTCGGTCGCGTCCAGGCCGATCATCTCCTCGATCTGCTCCTTGACGCCGTCGGGGTCGGCGCTGGGCAGGTCTATCTTGTTGATGACGGGAATGAGCTCGAGGTCAGCCTCGATGGCGAGGTAGACGTTGGCGAGTGTTTGCGCCTCGACCCCTTGTGCGGCATCGACGACCAGCAGCGCGCCCTCGCACGCCTTGAGCGACCGACTGACCTCGTAGCCAAAGTCGACGTGGCCCGGCGTGTCGATCAGATTGAGCTGATACGTGCGCCCGTCCTTGGCTTGGTAGGCCATCCGCACGGTCTGCGCCTTGATCGTGATGCCACGCTCGCGCTCGATGTCCATACGATCGAGGTATTGCGCCTGCTTGTCACGATCGCCGAGGAGTCCCGTGGACTCCATCAGACGGTCGGCCAGCGTGCTCTTGCCATGATCGATGTGGGCGATGATGCAGAAGCTACGGATGAGCTCTGGGGCGGGAGCTGTGATGACTCCCTTGGCGTTTGGTGCGTTCACGGCGGTCAACAGACGTTCCGCGGAGAGGTACCACAGTGGACGCTGTGGCGGGACCGGGCGCGCCGCACATCCCGCCGCCCCCCAACCACTGTCCCTTTTGTGCGATGTGGCCGGCTGTTGCCCACCCTGCTATCGTGTGCGAGTGCGGCCAGCCAAGGCTGAGATTGGGTTGAGTTGGGTGACAAAAGCAACCGTAGGCGGGTGGATCGCCATCGGCTGCCTCGCCCTTGGCGCGTGCGCGGGGAAGACCGCAGACAAAGAGGAGTCTGAGACTCCCGAGCTGAAGGCCGCGGAGACCGCGCAAGATCCCAATCTGCGACCGCTCATGGTGGACACCACCCGGTGCACCGCCCGCGGTACCCGGCCACAGCAGTCCGACCTCAACCACGACAACCGGGCGGATCTCATCACGATCTACGCAGGGGCTGAGCAAGCGACGCTGCGCTGCAAACAGGCCGACTTCAACTTCGACGGTCGCCTCGACGCGTACTTCCACTTCGACGAAAAAGGCAAGCTGGAGCGAGAGCAGTTCGATCTCGACTTTGACGGCCGCATCGACATGGGTCGCTACTACGAGGACGGCAAGCTCAAGCTCGACGAACAAGACGTCAACCGTGACGGCATCGTCGACGCGTGGCGGCGGTACGACAAGGGGCGGCTGCTTCGCATCGAGAACGATCGGGACGGCGACGGTCGGGCCGACATGTTCACGTACTACCTCGCGGGTCGAATCGATCGCATCGGGTACGACGTCTCGGGCAACGGCAAGGTCGACCAGTGGGACCACGATGCGGCCCGACGTGCGCGACTGGCTGAGCAAACCCGCGAGACTGCCAAGGCCGAGGAATCCGGCGCGACGACCGACGAGTACGTCGACGACAGCAAGAGCAAGAAGGCGGCGGACGAGGCCGACGAAGAGGCGGGCGACAAGAAGGCCGACAAGAAGGCCGGCAAGAAGGCCGGCAAGAAGGCCGACAAGAAGGCCGACAAAAAGAAGCCGGCGGCGGCCAAGCCCGCGGCGGCCAAGCCCGCAGCAGTCAAGCCCACCGCGGCCAAACCTGCAGCCGTCAAGCCGACCCCGGCCAAGCCCTCCGGCGGCCCCAAAGCGGTCAAGCCCACGCCGGTCAAGCCCAAGGGCTGACGGGCACTCCGCAGGCCTGCTACGATCTGCCGCAATGGTCGATTCCGAGAGCGAGCCGCGTGTGGAACCGGCCCCCGATCCGCCGCCCGCCGACGCCGACCCCAACAAGGCGGAGACGGAAGCTCCGCAGGACGAGCCAGCCCCTGAGCCCGACGGCCCGGCACCCGACGATTTTGGACCGCCGTTTACGCCCAAAACGTTTGGAGGCGCATTCGTTTGGGCGAAGGGGCAGAGCTATACGGCCACGGTGCTCCGCGTCAAAGCAGGCGGTAACGTCGTTGTCTCGACCGCAGGACGAACCGACATGGTCATCTTGTTGACGGGCGGTCGCGCGGTCCTCGAGGTCGGGCTGAGCAGCGGCGACATCGATCGGGTCGAGTTGCTCCCCGCGAGCCCTGTCAGCATCGCCGCAGACAAAACCTACCGGCTGCTGGCGGTGACGGAGGTCGAGCTGTTCACCGTGTACGCGCCGCTGGCGTAGTCGCCTGGCGCGCCGCGCCAGGGTCTCAGCGGAGCCCCTCAGCGGAGCCCCTCAGCGGAGCCCCTCAGCGGCAGTCCAGGGCCAGGTCTCCGGGTGCGTGGCACTTGAGGCAGACGCGACGGTTGCGAGCCGCCAGCGCGGAGCAGCGTAGCGACGCGCCAAACCCTGGACCGTGTGGCGACACGTCGAGCCCCGGACGGCCCACCGCTGTCGTTGCGTGACACGCCAAGCAGCTGTCCTCGGTGTGGCAGCTGCTGCACGCCGCGATATTGCGCTGGGCCGCGCCCGCATGGGACTGCGGCATGCCGGGAGGCCCAGAGAATCCGTCTGGGTGAAACCGCAGGCCCCCGCCCACCCCGAACGCACCCTCCGCTCGGTCCCCGAACCCAACGCGTTCGTGGCACGCCAGACAGAACGATTGGGTGCGGTGGCAGCTCTGGCAGTCGCTGGTGCGCGCGCGCGCATCCAGGGCGTGGCTCGTGAGGAAATCGCCCGCATGGATCCGCATCGGTCGGATGGGCCCGGCGTGGCACTCAAGACACGAATCCTCGGTGTGGCACGTCTGGCACGCCGCAGGGTTGGCCTTGGCGATCGCGCTGTGGTCGTCCACAAACGCCAGGTCGTGCTCCATCCCCCAGCTCGAAGCCGCGGTCGGGATGAGTGCGGGCAGAACCCTGTCGTCGCGCGCCCGCGTGGCGAGGCGACCGGACGGCTCGGTGGGATGGCACGCGCCGCAGCGCTGCGTCGCCTTCTTCCCGTCGTGGCAGGTCAAGCAGTCGGCTTCGGTCGGCAGCTGTAGTTCCGTCGCCAACCGCACCTTGGCCATGGAGCCGTGACACGCCGCGTCCTCGCACGTCGCGCCCTGGGCCAGGTGCATTTTGTGGTTGAAGTTGAGCTGCGGACGCGGGGCGCGGAGGCCCGCAGTGACCCGCCCGTCGGTGACCGAGGTGTGGCACAGCTCGCAGCGCGCGGGCTCGCCTCGCGGACGAGGGTGCTGGCGACCGTGGCACTCATCGCACGCCGCTCCCGTGGGGAAGTTGAAGTCGCGGGCGCGCGTGCTCTGCCCGACGTCGGTATGGCAGCGGCTGCAATCAAGGCCAAGGCCCAGATGCTTGCCGTGGGAGAAGCGGATCGGAATGTCTTGGGCGGGATAGACCGCCGAGCCGCGCATGGTCGGCCCGTGTGCGACCGCAGCGGACCCGGGCACTTCGGCGCGCGCCCGCTCGGCCAGGCCGTCTCCGACCACGGCCTGACGCTTGGGCGGCGCGGCGAGCCCCCACGTCGCGCCCGCGGCGAACAAGGCCACAAACAGCAGGATCGCGGTCAAGGTCCGGGTCATTGGCGGCGCCCCGCTCTGAAGTTCCAGTCCATGCTCAGGACGGCAAAGGCGCGGAACGCCGAGTCATAGTACGGCGTAAACAGCTGCTCGCCGACGACATTGAAGTACACGCCATGGCCGAGCCTGAGGTTGGTCCCGGCTTGGATCGCGACGCTATGCCCGCGGCGGGAGTCGTCCAGCTCGTCGCGGTAGTACACAAAAAACGCACGGGTATCGATCGCGAGACGGTCCCACCAAACGTGTGTGCGGGCGTCGAGGCTGCCGCCAGCCCGCGTGCCGCCCTCCCCGCCCAGACCAAACCCATCGCCCCGAAGCGAGAAACGGCGGATTCGGTACGCCGCCCCGCCCCCGCCGCCGCCGCCGAAGCTGGCGTCCTTGTCGGGCTCCGTGTCCAAGGCCTCGGTCGTCTCGCTGCGGAAGATTCTGCCTTGAAAGCGGCCGTACAAGGTCCAGCGCTCCGACGCACGCACCTGATAAACCGTGCGCACATCCTCGAAAGGCGTGACCGAAAAGACATTGAAGATCGAGTCGAGGTCGAACGCGGGGATGGTGCGGAGGTACTGCGCGCGCACAGAGTGCAGCTCGGTGATCGACCAAGAAACGCCCGCGGAGATGTCATCGACCCGCGCGGTGCCGAGGTTGACCCGTGCGGCGGCGAACGGGGACAACCGCCCCTTGGCCAGACGCAGCGCCATCGTCCCGCTGACGAGTTCCTGGTCGACGCCTGCCGCCAGCCCGCGGCTGCCGTCGCTATCGACCAACGACTCGCCCATCGATGCTGGGGTGAACGTGCGGCGGTAGGCCACACGAGCGTCGAGCCAGCGCACGTCGTCCAAGGCGACGGCTGCTCCCGCAGTGGGGCTGCTGACGTCGTCGGCCCCCGTGCCCTGCGTACCGTCCAGCTCAAACGTAGGAAACCCAAACACGGCGCCGCCGTCGACGGAGAACCCACCAAAGGTCTCGACCGAGAAGTGCGCGGGCGTGCGGATCCGAATCCAGCCGCCGTCGAAGGCAAAGAAATCCAGCCCGGACATCTCGAACTGTCGGCCCGCGCGGAGGTCCACCCACCCGCCGAGCCGCTCGCCCTCGAGGTAGCCGTACATGAGGTCGATCTGGCGCCCATCGATGCCCTGCAGGAGGGCGTCGCTGCTCCCCGTGGCGCGGCGTGTGAACGTGCCGAAGTCGTGCCTCAGCCGCATCGAGCTGTGCACCCTCAGCTGGCCATCGTTGGGATCGCGGCGCAGCTGGCCAGGCTCCTTGGGGGGCAGGATGCCGTAGACGCCGACGCCCACGTACTGCACCAAGCGGCGGCGCGAAAGCAGCGTGGCCTCGGGGCCCGGGACGCGGACCATGTAGCCCTCGCCAATCGTACGGGACACGGTGCGCACCTCAGCGGCCGCCGCGACGGAAGACAAGCCTACCCACCCGGCCGCCAATGCGGTCGTGCCAACGCCCATGCGGACCGCCGCTCGCCCCCTGGATCCCAGCATGCCCGGGCGCCATCGTACGCTACCGAGCGCGGCGGCGTGAGCCCTAACGGCGATGGGCAGGCACGGCGCCGCAGCCGCGCGCACGGGCGACCTAGCGTGCCCTGATCACCGCTTGCTCGGCGGCATCAACCTCCCGGGCAAACGCGGCCAGCCCCGAGTACGCGGCGGGCTCCACGACACCGGGCCGCAGAACGGAGCGGATCTGCAGGGTCAGCGTGTCCTCGCCCGGTCCGCCGCCGGAGACCTTTCGCTCGAACCACCCGAACTTGGATCGGACCGTGGCCGGGTCTGGCGCCGTGACGAATTTGCCGCTGCCGAGGCGGTAGGTGAGGTTCGCGACCTGCTCGGGGGCGTAGGGCACGACCAACCCGGTCGTGCGGCGCGGCAGCCCTGCGTACCGCGCCGAGCCATTGAGCGGCATCGGGGACGCCCGGAGGACCAAAGTGCCGTCCTGCGCCAGGCCGATGCCGGGCGCAGTCGCAGAAAACTGCAGCTTGAGTGGTTTGTCGAGCTCCTTTTCTCCGTCGATGCTGAGCGACGAGAGCGTGGGGCTTCGCAGCCATCCCAGCTCCGCTTGGAGAAACAGCTCCTCGACGCGGTCGCGATCCACATCGCGGAGCGTCTGCCGCCAGAACACCGCTTCGAGCCCCGTAAGCGTGATGGTGCCCGAAACGGTACCGTCGCCGCCCGGATCCAGGGAGACGTCGAGGTCCCACTGGCGTCGGTCTTCGAGCGATTCGAGCTTGGGCACGACCACGAGCCCCGAGGGGGCAGCGTCGTCGTCGAGCTGAAGGCGCAGGGCCGATGTGCCACGCAACCCAGGCGGCACGTACCCCGGGGGCATAACCTCCGAGGCCGCCAAAACAACGAGCGGCTCCGCGGCATCGGGGAGCGTCACGGCGAGCACCGCGGTGTCGTAGCGCTCGAACATCGGGTGGCCATCCTTGAGGGCCTCCGTGCCAAACGCATCGCGCGCGAGCCAGAGCTCGGCATCGACGTCGGCGACGCGCAGCATCGTCAGCAAAAGCATGAGCCGGCTTCCGCCGCGCTCGGCGAGCGTCACGGTGGCCGGCGAGGTCAGATCACCCCGGTCTTCGATGTTGTTGACGACCCAGTGCCACAACGCCATGAAGCGCGCGCGCGGCTCAGCTTTGCCTGGCCCGCCCGGAAGCTTGCTCAAGATAGTCCGCACGCGGCCGCGCAGTGCGGCGTTGGTCCGCTGCGCCTCGCGAATCTGAACAGCGAGGCTGCCCATGTAGTCGCCCAGCGCAGGCGGTGTGTACACGTGCACGTTGGGCAGCTCATCCAGCAGGGAGCGATGCCCGGGCTCGACGCCGCGGCGCGCAACGTTCCGGGCCCGCCACAGGTGACTGACCAGCGGACCGCGCTTTTCCAAGATCTCCTCGGGCGGGTCGTTGCGGCGATCGCTTCGCAGATCCATCGACGCGGGGGCGATGACCTGCAGCTCCGTGCGGTGATACGGCACATCCAACGACTGAAACCGGAAGGTCGAGACGTCGACGTAGCCGGGCATCGGGCCCGACGGCCCACGCTCGACGACAAACTCGTACTCGACGACGTCGCCGATCTCCAGGTGCCGCAGCGACAGCCCCTCTTTGCCACCGATGACCTCGGGCTCCATGCGGGTCCCGTCGGGTTTGACGGTGTGCAACGCCAGCAGCTGGGCCCCCTCGGGGATCTGCATCTCGCCGTAGGTGTCGAGCGCCTCTTTGTTCAGCAGGTGCGCGACGATGTGCACGACCTGGCGCTGCCCGCCGTTGGGGTAGACGCGCACCACCGAGCGGTCGAGCACGAGGACCTCCCCTACCCCTTCGTAGGTGACGCCCGAGGCTCGGTAGTCGGCGAGCGCGGCGGTGCCGTCGGCACGCCACTGCTCGAGGTCGTCGGGGATCCCCAGTGTGGCTGCGGCGCGATGCAGCGCGTTGCTGTGTGGGATCTGCTCGAGCGCTTGGCGCAGGTGCTGCCGAGCCTCTTCGGGCTCGCCACGGCTCGCGGCCATGTCCGCCATGGCGATGTGGCTGCCGACCCGGAACGGGTTGAGCGCCAGCACGGCGCGGAGATGGGTCAGCGCGCGCTCGTGATCGCCGCTGAGCGCGGTGAGACGAGCCAAGGTTTCATGGGCGTCGACGTCATCGGGGACCCGGGCCAACGCCTCGTCCCACAACGCGATGGCCCCCTTGATGTCGCCGCGGCGCTCGGCCAGCTGCGCTCGGATCGACAGGCTTCCGCCACATGTCGCCAGCGCCACGGCCAGTTTGTCTTCAGTGCGCACGTCGTCGCGCTCACGGGCTATCGAGCGCCGCGCCATCAGCACGCGGCAGCTGGTCGGGTTGAGCGCCTCCGCGCGAGCCAGCGCCTCTTCGGCCGCAAACTCGCTGCCGAGCCGCCGCTGGACCTGGTACCGCAGCATCTCGCCGCCCAGCGACCGCAGTCTCTCGGGCTCGAGGGCTTCCAGAGCCTCCAGCACTTCTTGGTCCTCGCCGCGCTCTAGATCGATGCGGAGCAATCGCAGGCGCGCCGCGTCGAGCGTGGGGTCGGCTGCCAGCGCCGCCTTGAGTGCCTTCTGCTCGCGATTGACGGAGGCCGTGCGCCCTCGAGATGGATCTGCGCGGTCGTATCGCGCGCGCATTCGGTGGCCCTCAGCGAACGGTTTGGCGCTGCCCAAGGCCCGCAGCTGGCGTTCGGCCCGGTCGGCATCCCCCTCTGCCAAGGCATCTTCGGCGGCCAGCAAGGCGCGCAGCGGCCGGTACAGCGGTGCCTTGATCGGGCCCGCAGTGTTGCCCCAGGGGCTGCTCTTGCGCAGCGGCTTGGGTGCGGTGCCGCTCGGTGCAGTCACCGAGGGCGATGCCACGGCCTCGATCGGCCCCCCGTGACCATCGGTCGCTCGCATCATCACCCACGCCCGCTCGACGGGGATGGACGTCACCACATCGACCGTGTGGCGGCCCGGGGTCACCGACAGTGGCACTGTCGTGCGCTCGGCCCCGAACTTGTCGGTGGTGTCGGTGCGGTGCACGAGATGTCCGTCGACGTACATCCGTGCCGGGAACTGGAAGCCCACCTCGAGCTCCAGCACGTTGCCGGGCACATCGAGCTCGGCACGCATGCGGCGGACTCCGGGCGACGGCGCGGGGTTCCACAGCCGCACCACGCAGGCGAGCTGCGCGAGCACAGCGTCGGGATCGACAGTCACCGGCCCGGAGGCATCGGCTGCAGGAAGCTCGAGCGCGCCGAGGTGCCCGTGCATGGGCCCCACGGCCCAGCTCTGCACGCACCCCGCGCGACGGTAAAACCGCCGATAGTCCTCGCCCGTACGCCGTGCGATGGCCGCCCGGAGGCTCAACAGCGGCTGCAAGGCCGAGAAGGCCAAGCGGGCCCCGCCCGCGTCAATCTCGGACGAGAGTGCATCGAACATCGCCGAGAAGTGCTTGTCGTCGCCGGGCAGATCGCCATGCACGGCGGCGATTCGGCGCGCGGCGTACTCCGCGGCGCCGTTGGCATACGCGCGCATGGGGTCGTCGCTGGGTACCCGCGCGGCCGCTTGGACCAGCGCAAATGCATGCTCGACGACCGCGGCTGTTTCCAGGCGCGCGTCGGCCATGACCAGCAACGCCAACCGCGAGGGCAAGTCCCCGCGTTCATCGACGTTGGCCACGAAGATTGGCTTGGCGACGTCCGGCTGGCCGAGCTGGATCCACCGAATGTGTCCCAGATCCCGCCACGCGGCGGCATCGTTCGGGTCGTCGGCAACCTTGGCCTCGAGCGCTTTTGCTTGCGCTTGCCAGTTTTCGGTCGCCGGAGCGTTCGTCTTTACACGAGGCCGACAGCCTGCCGCGGATCCAAGCCCCAGCGTCAGGAGCACCGAGATAGCGAGTCCGCGTCTCATCGCTCTTGCACCACCTGAAAGCTCTGTTCGAGGGACTCGTCGACCCTTCTCAAGAAATCCCGGAAGCTCGGATACTCCTCAGGAGTGATCCGCCGCTTCGTCAACTGAAGATCGCTGCGGATCTCGGCGCCGTTGTTGGTCTTTGTCACGGTCAGTGAAAAACGCCCGACCGGAGTGTTGATGGTCTTGGGCGTGGGTAGGCGAGAGAAGCGGTGCCCGGCAGGAAGCTGGTACGTGATCTCTT
>Ga0316189_10003436_pt1 | contig 15374 bp, 18 predicted proteins | sample LowCovwburrow_MG_FD_204930 | JGI IMG/M metagenome (GOLD analysis project Ga0316189, IMG submission 204930) | Coastal sediment microbial communities from Maine, United States - Lowes Cove worm burrow | ecosystem: Environmental > Aquatic > Marine > Coastal > Sediment | place: USA: Maine... | reverse complement strand
GGCAAGGCCCAACGCCTGACATTTGAAGGGAAATACAATGCCGGCGCGGATGTCTCGCCGGACGGGCGTAAAATTGCTATGGTTCACGGCAATAATGGCAATTACCGCATTGCGGTGCTGGACCTGGATAGCGGCTTGCTGCGGATATTAACCGACGGCCCGCTGGACGAGTCACCGAGTTTCTCGCCGAATGGCAGCATGATTATCTATGCCACCCGCGCGGGTAACCGGGAAGTGCTGTCGGCGGTGTCGGTAGACGGGCGTTTTCGCCAGCGCTTGTCGCTGCAGGCAGGTGATGTGCGTGAACCGGTATGGTCACCCTTCGAGAAGTAAGGTCTGCAGTAAAGCCTGAATGTTTATCGGGTTCATGAATCGAAAACCGGGAGTTAGATTATGAAATACAAGCTGAGTAAAGTGATTGTGGTGTTGTTGGTTGCAGTGATGGCCGGTTGTAGTTCAACCGGCGACAAGCAGGAAGGTTCGGTCTCCATTGAAGACAAGGGAACCTCGGCAGATGGCAGTGCAGTATCCAGTGGCGCGGCGGGCAGCAGCAGCTTCAGCAATTACTCGCTGGATGATCCGAACAGCCCGCTGGCACAACGGGTCATCTACTTTGAATATGACAGTGCCGAGATCACCATGGACGGGCAGGACCTGCTGGTTCACCATGCCGGTTTCCTGGTTGCCAACCCGACGGTGCATGTCACCCTCGAAGGTCACACGGATGAGCGTGGCTCGCGCGAGTACAACATCGCACTGGGCGACCGGCGTGCGCTTTCTATACAGCGTGTACTGGAGCTGAACGGTGTTGCGCCCGAGCAGATTACGGTTGTCAGCTACGGTGAAGAGAAGCCGGCAGCCGATGGCAACAGTGAAGCGGCCTGGCGTTTGAACCGCCGTGTCGAACTGCTGTACTAAATTGCTGTAGTGGGAAAAATCCAATGATCTTATCGGTAAAAAGTTCTGTTGCAGCCGTTGTGCTGCTGTCATCTGTTACGGCAGTATCCCTGCAAACGGCAGTCGCCGCCTCAACCAGTGACCGTCTCGACAGTATCGAACGCAAGCTGGATTCCCGGGGGCTGCTGGATATGCTCAACCGGGTCGAACAGATGCAGCGTGATATTCAGCAACTGCGTGGCGACATCGAGGTGCAGACGCATACGCTAACGGACATGCAGCGCCGCTCACGTGAACAGTACCTGGATATCGACCGGCGGCTGCAGCAACTCGAGTCAGGTGCACCGGGTCTGCCGGCAGCAGTCACACCTCCGCCGGTTATGACCACACCGGGCAGCGCTGATCCGCTGAACCCGCCACCGATGACACGTCCACCCGGTGCTGCAACGATCGCCCCATCGCCACAGCCATTGCGTGCAGGCGAGCGTGAGGCCTATGACAACGGGTTGGCCGTGCTCAGGGAAGGCCGTTATGCGGAAGCTGCCCAGGCGTTCAACCAGTTTCTCGTCAATTATCCGGGCAGCAGCTATGCCGATAATGCCAGCTACTGGCTCGGCGAGACGTACTACGTCACGCGTGATTTTGACCAGGCGCTGGCGACCTTCAATGGCCTGGTTGTGCAGTATCCGAACAGTCCCAAGGCGGCAGACAGCCGCCTGAAGACCGGCTACATCTATTACGAGAAAAAAGACTGGAAACAGGCGCGGCAATCACTAGAGGCCGTGGTGTCTGAATATCCCGGTTCTACCGCGGCGCGCCTTGCCGGCGACCGTTTGAAGAAAATGAAGAGTGAAGGTCATTAACCGCTAAACTGTTTTATTCAGTATCATGCCGGCCGGGCGTGCTGTTCGCCCGTCCGGCCATATATAATCCTTTCCCGTTATGTCAGATTCTCCCCGCTTACGCATCACCGAAATATTTCATTCCCTGCAGGGTGAGTCGACGCTGGTCGGTCTGCCAACGGTCTTTGTGCGCCTCACCGGTTGCCCGTTGCGTTGTGGCTACTGCGATACGGAATATGCCTTCCAGGGCGGCGAGTGGATGCTGCTGGAGGAAATTCTGCAGCAGGTATCCGTACACCGGTCCCGCTATGTCACCGTGACCGGCGGGGAGCCGCTGGCGCAAAGGAATTGCCTGTCGTTACTGACGCGGCTGTGTGATGCCGGCTATACGGTGTCACTGGAAACCAGTGGTGCGCTGGATGTTTCAGAAACCGATCCGCGTGTCATCCGGGTGATGGATTTGAAGACGCCGGATTCCGGCGAGCTTGAACGTAACCTGTATGAAAATATCGACCACCTGCAGGCACATGACCAGGTAAAATTTGTTATCTGCAGCCAGGCGGATTACCAGTGGGCGAAACAAAAGATTGCAGAGTACACACTGAACGAGCGCTGCGCAGTATTGCTCTCGCCGGCGCATGATCAGCAGGATGCCAGGGAACTGGCCGAGTGGATACTGGCGGACCGGTTGCCGGTGCGCCTGCAGCTACAGTTACATAAATACCTGTGGGGCACCAAACCGGGCCACTAATATAAAACCTGCAGGTAGTATGTTGGGCAATTTGTGAAGGCAAATTCGAATGAGTAAACAGGCAAAGCCAAAGGCAGTGGTACTACTCTCCGGCGGGCTCGATTCCGTCACTGCGCTGGCACTGGCAAAAGAGCAGGGTTTCGACTGCTATGCCCTGAGCCTTGATTATGGCCAACGCCAGATTGCCGAACTGGTTGCAGCAAAACAGCTGGCTGAAACCACAGGGGTGCATGAGTACCGGGTAATCAAGCTGGGCCTGGGGGATATCGGTGGCTCGGCGTTGACCGATGAGGATATTGCGGTTCCGGATCATATGGAACCGGGTATACCGGTGACCTATGTACCGGCACGTAATACCGTGTTTTTATCGCTGGCGCTGGGCTGGGCTGAAGTGCTGGGTGCCTGGGACCTGTTTATCGGTGTCAATGCAGTGGATTATTCCGGTTATCCGGATTGTCGGCCGGCCTTTATTGCCGCTTTCGAACAGCTGGCACAACTGGCAACCAGGGGCGGCGTCGAGGGCGGACATTTTAGAATAAACGCACCCCTGATAGAACTCAGCAAGGCAGAAATCATCCGCGAAGGTACCCGGCTGGGTATTGATTACGCGCAGACGGTTTCCTGTTACTCGGCCGATGCCGGGGGTCGCGCTTGCGGGCATTGCGATGCCTGCCGGTTACGGGCAGAAGGGTTTCGCAGCGCGGGTATTACGGACCCTACACGGTATGTCTGATTGCTGCTCTGATGACTGGCAGACTGCCCCATCCCCCTGCTAGACTTTAGCGGATAATTCCTTATCCCTCCGGGAGAGGGTGTAAAGTAAAGATCGTTGACTGTTGTGTAACATTGCAACCAGGTAGCCATGTTGTCGGAGAAACCAAATCATGACGTTCGATAATTTCTTTGCCGCGCAATCATCTATCCTGTGGGCCGCCTTTGGTATCTCACTGGTGATGGGTGCAGTCGTCAACAAGACCAACTTTTGTACCATGGGAGCCGTTTCTGACCTGGTGAATATCGGTGATAGCGGCCGCTTTCGTGCATGGTTGCTGGCGATCGCCGTGGCGCTGCTGGGTGTCGCCATTCTTGAGCCGATGGGGCTGGTCGGGATCAACGATTCGTTTCCGCCTTACCGCGGTGGTGAATTGCTCTGGGGCGAGAATTTAATTGGTGGCTTGTTGTTCGGCATCGGTATGACGCTGGCCAGCGGCTGTGGTAACAAGTGCCTGATCAGGATCGGTGGAGGCAACATCAAGTCGATCATGGTGATGCTGGTGATCGGCGTCATTGCCTACTTCATGGTTAGTCCGTTTCCAGGCAGTGATAAAACGCTGTTCAGCCTGTTGTTCTATGACTGGATTCGGCCGCTGTCGGTAAGTCTCGGTGCCAGCCAGGACCTGGGCTCGCTGCTGGGAGGCGAGTCGGCCGGGACGGCGCGCATGATAATCGGTGGAGTTCTGGGGGTGGTGCTGCTGCTGTTTGTGTTCAAGTCCGCAGACTTCCGTGGCAGTCTTGATAACGTGCTCGGTGGGCTGGTGGTTGGTCTCGCGATTGTGGCGGCCTGGTATGTCACGACTAATGTCATTATTGATGCAGATGGCGAACAACTTACGCCGATTGAGTATTACGAGCAGTGGGACATGCTGGCAGAATCTGATGAGGGCAAGCCCGCCCAGGGCAGGCCGCTCAGTCCGCAATCCTATACCTTCATTAACCCGATGGCGCAGTCACTGGGCTACGCCGGCAGCGGCTTTAACAAGACCCTGCTGACTTTCGGCGTGATGGCTTTTCTGGGCGTGATTGCCGGCTCACTGCTGTGGTCGATACTGAGTCGCAGTTTTCGTTTTGAGTGGTTCAGTTCGGTGGGTGATTTTATCAACCACCTCGTCGGCGCCATATTGATGGGGTTTGGCGGTACGCTGGCACTGGGTTGCACTATCGGCCAGGGCATTACCGGTATCTCGACGCTGGCCACCGGCTCGTTTCTTACCTTTGTGGCGATTGTCTTCGGCAGCGCCCTGACCATGAAAATCCAGTACTACAAGATGGTCTACGAGGAAGAAGCCGGTTTTTTCAGTGCGCTGGTGGCCTCGCTGGCTGATTTTCACCTGCTGCCCAATGGCTTGCGCAAGCTGGATAAGGTGTAAATCAGACGATTTGGCCGTTTCAGGCTTGCCATTTCAGTCCAGCACAGTATCATTCCACCGTCTCACTCGGGACCGTCTTCTGGATGCATTTTCAGGACATTGGGTCGTTAGCTCAGCTGGTAGAGCACCGGACTTTTAATCCGATGGTCATAGGTTCAAATCCTATACGACCCACCAAATCAACAACTTACATGCACCCATTTAGGGTGCTTATTTTTTGCGGGAGTTTTGCGGGAGCTAGCTAACACTGAGCCTCCGTAAAACTAGCTGTCCTTGGCGAATTGCTGTTTATGCAGCGACCTGGGTTTGAAAAAGTCCGTTGCTGTGCGATATCCATGAATAGCTGTTGAGATCTGCGCAATGGGTTTGAGAAATACCACTAACAACCGCCGGTGCCTCTCCAGCCAGCGATTGATGAACCCGATTCTGGTTGTAGCAATTCCTAAAGGCTTCAAGTTTTCGTTCCAGGTCGTGCGCATTCCAAACAAAGAGATGATCCAGGTATTCACGACGAATCGTTCCAATCAGTCGCTCAACGAAGGGATGTGATACTGGTGTATGTGGGATGCTCTTAATCTCCTCAATACCTAGAATCCGCAAATTGGCTTGCCATTGGTGGTAGCGGAAAACCGGATCATTGTCTGAACTGAGGTGGCGTGGAGTATTGCTGACTAGCAGTGGCTGTGTTGAACATCCGACACAGGGCAATACCATCGACATCACCCGCAGGTACGCCAAAGCCGATGATGCGACGAGTAAACTGATCCATGATTACAAGCACCCGGTGGCTCTTCAATAAAATGGATTCGCACCGAAATAGATCAATACTCCAAAGACTGTCCTTCGTGTGTCCAGGGAAGGTCAGCCATGACGGGCCGTTGTCATCGGGCATTGCACGATAGTGTTTGGCGAGGACACATCGGACCAGATCCTTGTTAATATCCACGCCAAATGCTTTATTGATTTGCCGGGCAATTCTAAGACAGCCAAAGCGTGGGTTGCGTTGCTTTAGTTCAACAATCGCCTGGATGAGTTCGGCTGATGGGTCCTTTGGACCTGGCTTACCTTTTCTCATTGATGAGTACAGCAGCCGGTACTTGCGCTTTTTGAGCAGGTCATGAAATTTCAAAAAGCGTCGATGGCCGAATTATCACCGCAGCCCGCTGGATACGGCGTGGATCGAGAAACGGCGACCAGAAGCCGAACAGAAGCCGATCAAGTGCGGAAAGGTTGGGCGCGTGTCGTCGCGAACGTTTGATAACCAGGAGCTGCTGCTTCATGAGCAGGCTGTCAGCGACAATGGCCCTCGCACCGCCAGGCCCCGGGAGTTTGGCGATGGTGGTCAATAGATGTCCGAGGAGTACCAGCAGATCCTTCATGGCAGTGCAGGGTAGTGAAGATTGCTTTCAGGAACAAGTCTGTCTAAGTTATCGTTTTCAGGTGATAATTAGCAATTCGCCTGGCACACGACAACCGGTATTGGCCGCTGTACCCCGTTAGCCTTTACAGGCAAAACTTAGCAACTGTTCATGGATATCGCACTGCAACGAACTTATGTTAACACCAATTGCCGCATGAATAAGAATTCGCCACTCACAGGAGTCTCCTATGTTGGGGCACAATAAAAAGCCCGCCGAATGGGCGGGCGTGGGGGGACTTAAGGGGCTAGGTCCGGATCAAATTAGAGAAGTGCCTTCGATGTGGCGAGGTTTGTAAAACCTTTTAGCCCATGTAGTATGAGCCTGAGGCATTAGATATGGTTTACAGTCATGGTCATGGCGGTGGATTGGACTCATATGATTGCTATCATGACCGCAAGAAAGGTGGGTATCACTCTCACAGAGGTAAAAATAAAGGTAAGTCATGTTCTTCAAAAGAAGGGGTGCTAAAGGATAATCAAGTCCCAATGTTTTCAAGCTATAAGCCCATATTCAGAAGTAAGTAATCTTCATGTTAAAAATCAGCACAATGAATAGAGATGTAGTTGCAATCGGTTATCTATATCATGTGTTCACATTATTATTAAAATGTCATCTAAGCTCTCGCTAACCGTAGAAGAACTGTCCGCGCTTCAGCCGCGTAATTCGATTGGGGCACTGTACTGTTTAATCGCGACTTTTCTGAGTGTTTCAGGTGTGGCCTTGTCACTATTTGATAATAGGGTCGCCTGGATTTGCGGACAACTGGTTCTTGCTATTGCATTGTTACAGTGGTTCCTTCTGCTGCACGAGGCAGGGCATAAGACATTGTTCCGCTCGAAAAACATGAATACAATCACGGGGCATCTGGCTGCATTATTGTCTGGGTTTCCGTACACCTCCTGGACACTGATTCATTTTCGTCATCACAAATGGACGGGATGGCAGGATCTCGATGCCACTACTGAGTCATTGGTACCCAGGCGGTTGAAAGCCTGGGAACGGGGCGTCATTAATTTTTGCTGGAAGTCATGGGTTCCACTATTCAGTCTTATCTACCGAATTAATAACTATTGGAACTATCCGCGCATCTGTCAGTACATACGAAAGCGAGAAAAAAGATTAAAAGTGGTCCGGGATATAGTGATTCTGGTAATCGTCTATGTATTGCTTATATTGGCTATGGGGCCATCGACATTTATACAGGTATTCGGGCTGGCTTTTTTACTCAGCCTGATATTGCAGGAAGTGATTTTACTGAGCCAACATACTCACGTACCCACCAATGTGAGTAAGGGTAAGCCTGTTAAGCCATTCCCACCACTCGAACAGGAGGTATACACACGATCATTGCGTTTTCCGGCATGGATCTCTAGTGTGATTCTCATGCACTTTGATGCGCATGAGTTGCATCACATGTATGTACGCGTACCTGGTTACAATCTCCGGAAAATCCCTTATACAACGCGTAATGAAGTAAATTGGTGGGAATGGATCAAAGGGTCGAAGCGATTGTCCGGGGTATCGTTTCTGTTTTGTAATAGAGAGCAGACAGGCTTCAAGCTCTAGTTTAGAAGATGGCGAGCCAAAACAGTTTAGGTCTTCTCGCCATTGTAGGCACTTTCCTGGGGGTGTTGCTGTTTCTGGGTTTGCGGGGGGCTGTGCCGGGGCATACCTGGATTTATCTACTTGTTAAGGGATCAGGGATCCCTTTTTTGTTCAGTATCTGGCTACATAGGATCAGAGTTACGGCGAAGTCGGGATGACAATAAGTTCGCATTTCTCTTCGTGGACTAGAGCGGCAGACCCACTGGTGCTGCCGCTGGCCGAGGCTACACAGGAGCCACTTTGTGGAGGTAAGGCTACCGGACTGGCCCGGGCATTGGAACTCGGTCTAACGGTTCCCGAGGGGATAGTGGTGACTAACCATGCCTTTCAGCTTTTCCTGGAACAGGATGACCTTGGAATTAGGATTGATCGCTTGGTGACATCGATTTCCGGATCTGATATTTCAGATGTCAGGGCGGTATCAAACACTATCTATGAATGGGTTACTCACTCTCGGTTGCCAGACGCCATTTATGATCTTTTACAGGATATACCTGAGCACGACTTGCAGGAACAATCCCTGGTCGTCAGGAGTTCGGGTGTTGGGGAAGACTCAGGGGATGCGTCGTTTGCAGGGCAGATGGATTCGTTTCTCGATGTTCGCACTAGTGCAAATATCGAGTTTGCACTCAAGCAATGCTGGGCTTCATACTGGAGCGAGAGGGTCTTGTCCTATCAAATAGCGGCCGGTAAAAATTTGAACGGGATGGGGGTTCTGATACAAAGTCAGATCGATTCGAAACTTGCCGGTGTTCTGTTTACCGAGTCGCCTATTGAGGAAAAAAGTGATGGTGGGCCGTATATGCTCGGTGAGTTTTGTTACGGCCAGGGTATAAGCCTGGTTTCCGGAGAAATCAATCCTGGTCGTTTTCGCATTCACAAGGGGGACCTGAGCAGGCAGAAACTAGCTGATCCGGAACAGGTTGACTCTCCCGGCGCTTCTATTGATCTGGCCTCGGAATGGCTTGAATCACTGGCCAAAGCGGCACGTAAACTCGAAAAATACCATCATCGACCTCAGGATATTGAGTGGGCAGTCGATCAGCTCGGAAACTTGTTTATCGTCCAGTCCCGCCCGATCGTGATGCAAAAAGATATTGCGGCTGAATGTGAAATGATCACCTGGTCTAATGCCAACGTGCGTGAAAATTTTCCCGATCCCATTTCGCCATTGTTGTATTCGGTGGCTTCTGCGGGCTACAGTAAATATTTTCGTAATCTGGGTCTGGCGTTTGGTATTTCCAGAAAAAGGATTGACTCAATGGAGGGGGCGCTGAGAAATATTGTCGGTGTGCACGGTGCGCGTATTTACTACAATCTCAGTAGTATTCATTCTGTTATCAGAATGGCGCCATTTGGAGACTGGCTGATTAAGTATTTCAACAGCTTTGTAGGGGCCAAGGAGACGGCCCCACCCAGGCAGGGTGACCAGCAATTTCGCAACCTCGATCGCCATCGCAGTTTACAGTTGCTTGAAATGGTAAGTATTGTGATGAAAACGGGCTGGCAATTCATGTTTCTCGAGCGGCGAGTGGAGAGGTTTGAGTCCAGGGTTGATCAATTTTCTGCCGAAACCATCCCTGATATCCTGGAATCCAAGGATATTACCGAGCTTCGTGATTCGATCAGGTCATTTATGGATATACGGCTGAATCGCTGGACAGATGCCAGTTTGGCGGATGTGGCTTCGATGATTTGTTATGGTGTTCTAAACTCTTTGTTAAAAAATACTTTTCCTGAGAAAGAGTATCAAGCTCTCTCAAGTAGTCTGCTAAAAGGAGTTACCGGCTTGGTGAGTAGTGAACCGGTATTCGGCCTTTGGAAGTTATCGCGTTTGATCATGGAGGACGGGGAACTCAGACAGTTATTTTCGGAGCAGCCTGCAGAAATAATCCTTGAGGAGATTCGGCGACCTGATAGTGGGGGATACCGGGTCAGGTTTTTAAGTGTTTTTAATGAGTACCTCGAAAAGTGGGGATATCGATGTTCCGGAGAATTGATGCTCACCGTACCCAGCTTCCAGGAAAAGCCCGCTGGCTTGATCGATATAATCAAGACATATCTCGAGGTTGAAGGAGAGTCGCCCGAAGAGGTTTTACAGAGACAGAAAGCCGACCGGAAGGCCCAGATGCAACAGATGCTTGACGATATCGAGACTAGTCGCCGCTATGGCAGACTTGAGCGTTTTGGACGTGCATTTCTGATAAAACGGTTTCTTACCTGGACCCATAGCGCCATTAGTATGCGCGAAAGGGCCCGTCTCAAGCAGGCACTGCTTTACAGTCGTCTGCGCCGACTGGCTTTGTGCATGGGGCAGCGTTTCTCAGAAAAGCAATTGCTGGAAAAATCGGATGACATATTTTTTCTAAGTTATCAGGAGATTGACGAACTGGCTTCTAGTCGTTCGATGTTTCCATACGCGACAAGGGAACTCATCAAACAACGTCGTGCAGAGCACACACGTCTTAGTATGATGGTTCCTCCTGACAGTTTTGTCATGGAAGAGGGTGCTTATCTCAATGAGGCCGATCTTGCGCCGGAAGGGGACGCTTCGGGTGAAACAGATAGTGAAGGGGTGTTCGAAGGGGCAACAGCATGTGGTGGAAAAATACAGGGCCGCGCGACAGTATTGCACGATGTATCGGAATCGGCTCAGCTCAGTGCGGGTGATATTCTGGTTACCACGCAGACAGACCCGGGCTGGGCTCATGTGTTTTTTTTAATCAAGGGGCTGGTTATAGAACGGGGCGGGATGTTGTCTCATGGTGCCATATTGGCCCGGGAGTTCGGTATACCGGCTATAGTTGGGGTGCCTGAAGCCACCGCGCGAATTCCGCAGCATGCTACTGTGTCTCTGGATGCGGATAAAGGGCGTATACGTGTCCTCGAATAAGTGGCTAGCCCTATACATCCAGACGCGGTTTCCGGTCTCCAGGTACGTTCCACTGTCTTTTTTTCTTGCTGCCGCCGGCCTTGCGCCCGTCACTCCAGTACCACATGTACGCTGGATCTTTGGCCCTTTTCTTGCACTTAGCCTGGTGCTGCAACTACGTCTCTGGGATGATATCGCTGACCGTGATCATGATCGGAAAATGCATCCTGATCGCGTATTGTGTCAAGCTGAGGATCTACGGCCATTTGTCGTTGCGGCTTTCGGTCTGTTTGTCCTGAATGGGTTTCTGATACTCGTATATCATAGTGGTATAGCAAAGCTTCTTGCTTACCTGACTTTGTGTGCCTTCCTGCAGGCATGGTATTGCCTCAGATCAAGTGTCGCGCGCGATAGTGTAGTTAACACACTATACGTGCTGCTCAAATACCCGGTTGTGGCGTGGTTGGTAAGCGTTTCTACAGCGGATCGTCATCTCACCTTGCTATTGCTGTGCCTCTTTTCAGTGTATTTGATTTCGATCATTTTTGAGTTGCTTGACGATTTAAGTATACGCCAGAAACCTGGTGCAATGTTCAGCCTGTCAGCTAGCTTCTGTGCATTGGTCTGTACCTGGATTCTTATCATGCTCTGGAGCCGCCCGTTTTCAAGCCAGTTAGCGTGGGTATTGTGGGTTATAGTTCTGATAGCTACCTTGATGCTTGGATACTCTGCGTACTCCAAGTTGAAGCATGGGGAAGACACACTTGGCGGACGCAGATTTTTTATGATCGGTCTGCTAGCATATATTGCAACGTCGGTTGAGAATACAGCGTGAGCGAAACAAACGGAAATATTGATAGTGAAAGACTAGAAACTGTGAGCTGCTATCTATGCGGTTCCGGAGACTACAGGCACTTTACCGATGCATGGGATGATCTCACTGGTAAGCCTGGTACGTTTCATTTTGTGCGTTGTAAAAATTGCGGCCTGGTCTACCAAAATCCACGTATCAAGGAAGATTATATAGGTCAATATTACGATGATGAGTATATTGCGCATCGGAAAAAGAAAGACTGGGGTTTGATGACACCACTGTATAACTGGGCGATGGGAAAGCATGATCGGCAAAAAACCAGGCTAGCTGAACGCTATGTCGCTATCACACCGACCAGTCGGGTACTAGACATTGGTTGTGGTGCTGGAACCTTTCTACTGAGAATTCACACCCTATATGGCGCTGAAATCACGGGTGTGGATTTCAAGGATTTGTCTGCGTTGCCCGGATTCGACTTGATTGATTTTCATAGTGGCTCTATTGCAGAACAGGACTTGCCTGCGGCTAGCTTCGATCTCGTTACAATGTGGCATTTCCTCGAGCATGATTATGCTCAACTTGAGACACTCGAAAACGTAAATCGGGCACTTAAGACCGACGGGATACTTATAATTGAAGTGCCGCGGCTTGATAGCCTAACCTTCAGACTTTATCGGGAACGCTGGCCGGGATTGCAGGCGCCACAACATACTGTTCTTTACGATAAAAATAGCCTGCTTGAAACTGTTCGAAAAGCCGGGTTCGAAATACAGGATTACCTGCCATACGGGGCTTTCCCAGCCTACTTCTATCTTTTCAGCGGGCTGGCATTTAAGTATCTGAAAGGCAAAGGGCTAAATCTTTCGCGTGCGGTTTATCCCTATTTTCTTGGGCAACTGTTGGCGACGCCAATTCTGATTTTCGAAAAGCACCTCAACCTGGCTATGCAAACGGTGGTTTGCCGGAAACCGAAGTGAGCGATTCATCCGATCCCTCTGTAGATACAGTAGAGCGTAGGGTTATTCTGTCCTTTGCTCCTGGACGCAGTCTGGCTTTCAAAATTAGAACACTACTCAAGGCTCTTGTTTCAACCATTGTACTGACTCTTTGGTCGCTACTTATGCTCGCGGTGGCCGTCATCACCCTTTTCAGAGCGAGGCGACTTTATAATGAGTATTTGGCCAAGTGGCTTGCAAAGTTCATTCTCTGGCAATGGAATATAGATGTGGTTGTTCACCGCAAAGGTGAACCGCCCGGCGGACAGGTGATATACATATCTAACCATAGTTCTACAATTGATATGTTTGCTGTTATCTCTCTGGGCCTGGTTCGATGTCGTTATTTTCTTTTTGGGCCTCTGCGCCGTATCATTCCGCTTGGCATAATTGCAACTGTAATGGGAACGTTTTTTACATGTCCGCAAACACAATCAGAAAAACGAGCCAGAATTTTTCAGAGGGCCGACCGAATACTGCATAAAACGGGTGAATCGGTATATCTTACCCCGGAAGGAGAGCGTGTTACCACCGGCGATATCGGTCATTTCAACAAGGGTGCGTTCCACCTGGCTACCAGCCTCAAGGTGCCTATTGTGCCTTTTTATATTCAGATCCCGAAACATGTTGATCCGGGTGCCGGGATTGATGCAACACCGGGACAGATACAAATATATTTTGAGGATCCCATACAAACTAATGACTGGGTTCAAGAGGAGTTAATTAAAAATAGAGGAAAGGTGAGGGATATGTTTGTAGGCTATAGTGAGAAGTACGGTTCGCTTCCAGTTAGCGTTCAATCCAGAGGCTGAGCCCCGGGGATGATTCGACAGAATTCTTAGTGGCAATAACGTGAGTAAAAGATATGGTCTGCGACAGGATTGATAGCTATGGTGACAGACGGGCTTAAATTAGCCTGAAAATTGATGATATTAAACCACACAGTAAAGCAACCCTGAGGTTGAACTGTAAAGCTTGCGGGTCGCGACTAAACCTTCGCAAGTGGATGGCGCATTATCCTTAGAAATTAGAGTAGTAAATATCAGAAGTTTTCTGGCCTCAATAGTGCTTTTATGCTTGGTGAGAACCATGTTGGTACCGCCTGTGTGTTAGCTAATCAGTAAATAGGTACTGCAAGCGATAGCAATGACAGGGAAGATTGCATACCAAATACCGGTCGGTTTTGGGATGGGAAGTTTGCTAATGTATAGTATGGCCATGAACAGTATTGCAGCTCTCATTAGTAAAAGTCCGGCAGTGTAGTCTAAGAGAGCGTTCTGGATAATATAGAGTAGTGGGAGAATTAAAGCGCTAAAGGTTACCGGCAAACCGGTGTAATAGCTTGTTTCTCCGGATTTTGTTGTGCCGTGTACATTAAAGTACGAAAGGCGCTGTGCAGATGCTATTACGTAAAAAGCGAGTATGAGAGAGTCATAAAGTGATGTTGCCCCCATCGAGTAAATCAGGATGACAGGGGCGATTCCAAAGCTAACCATATCAGCTATGCTGTCTATTTGAATACCGAGACCAGCTTCCTCTGCGGTCATTCTTGTTTTTCGGGCAATCGGGCCATCAAATAAATCTGCGAGTCCCGCTCCGATAAAGCAGATCCAAGCGTTGTGAAGCGCGCCCTGAAGTGCAAGTTGCATTGCGGCAAGAGACAGAATAATGCCTGCCAGGGTGACTGCAGTGGGTAAGTTGATAAAGAATAGCATGCGTTCTCCTAACAGGGCTGATTCTTGAGACCAACTAGGTATAATAAAAAGTTGCAGAACAAGTGTAGTAAAGTTGCTATAACGATAGTGGTAATGGCCTCTTGTAAATTAATATCACAGAACAAGGGCATAACCAGCACGCAACCAATAACAGAGTCAGCCTGATCTATCACAATAAATATGGCGCCCTTTAAGCCGGATGCATTCTCCCCGGAGCGAATTTCTAGCCTTCTTTTGATATAACTGTTTGGCAGCTCGAAAGCAACGTATGCAAGGCCCCATATGGCACCAAAAAACAAGGATTCCCAGGGCCAGGTATATTCGCTATACGGTATGATAGAAAAAGGCTGCAATTCGCTAAAAATCAAAGAAAGCAAATGAAATATACTGGTGCAGATTGCAGTGAAAAAAACCATTCCCCAAAATCCTTTCCATGTTTTGTTATCGCCGAACAGCCGTCTTCCATCAGCGAGTTCATATCCCGCATCCATAGGCTTTGCGAGGCTGCTGAGTAATGATGTTTTTACCCAGACCATGTTAAGTATTCCTGCAATAATTACAGGGAGTATGGTGTAGAGGAGAATACCCAACTTACTTCCTCAATTTGATAACTTCTACAATACCATTATCTCCATCGATTCGGATTAAGTCACCGTCCTTAATAGTGGATGTTAGTCCGGGGATAGCCAGTACTGCAGGAATGCCATATTCTCGTGCAATAACTGCTGCATGGGAAAGTACGCCACCTGTTTCAGTTGCTACGGCTTTTATAAAAGAAAATTTCGGAGTCCATCCCGGATCGGTGAATTTTGTAATCAGAATGTCGTCTTTCTGTATCCGTTCAGCATCAATTATATTTTCTATAACTCGAGCTCGCCCCTCAACAACACCGGGGCTGCACGCCAGCCCCTCGAGCTTTCTTGTCTGTTGCGTGTGTTTCCTCTCGGTGAACTGGCTCCCAATTTCGTTGGGATTGATGAAGTTTTTGAATGAGTTGTAATAGCGCTTGTTTTTATTAAGTAAGATGCGAGCCATATTCACGCTGAGTTCTCCATCAATCAGTTTGATCCACTGGTCTTTATGCAAGAAAAACATATCAGTAGGTTCATCTACCAGGCCCAATTTGGAAAAGTGACTGAATAGTTCCATCAGGAGACGACGAATATGATAGTAGTATTGTGTCGAAAGGTCTCTTAGCTCTTCTCTCCACCACAGAATATTACGAATTTGTTCAAGCTGTCTTCTTGCCTTCTTTCGTTTTCTCTTTGGTAAAGAAGTATAAAAATTATCAGCCGTTTCACAATATTTCTCGTAC
>Ga0316189_10003435_pt1 | contig 15376 bp, 11 predicted proteins | sample LowCovwburrow_MG_FD_204930 | JGI IMG/M metagenome (GOLD analysis project Ga0316189, IMG submission 204930) | Coastal sediment microbial communities from Maine, United States - Lowes Cove worm burrow | ecosystem: Environmental > Aquatic > Marine > Coastal > Sediment | place: USA: Maine... | reverse complement strand
CTGCCCAGCCCTTCCGGGCTGGATTGCCCCCCCCAGCCCTTCCGGGCTGGATTGCCCCCGGGCTGGATTCCCCCCCCACCGCCGGGCTGGATTGCCCCAAAGCCGGCCGTCAGCTCCCGAGCGCGTGGTCCCGCCAGCCTCGAACAGCGGCCGCGCCCGTCGGATCTTCAACGGACTCGTAGTCCCCGATAGCCACCGCTGCGAGGCCGCGCGCCCGTTCGCGCTCCTTCCCCTTGGGCGGGGTCGGCCAGGTCGCCCGCATGAGTACGTACGCCAACCTTGCCCGGGCGGCGGTTTCCATGTCGTCGCGCGCGGGCCACGTTTGTTCGGCCAGCACCCGCGCTTGCCCGGAAGCCCCGTCCAGCAGGAGTGCCTCGGCGAGGAGGGTTCGGATGCGCGAGGTGTCGCGATGCTCGGGCCCAAGAGTGCGCTCGAGGAGTTGTGCTGCGGCGCGAAGCTCGACGCGTGCATCTGCGAAACGCTCGGCCCCAATCAAGACCCCACCAAGATTGCCGAGTGTGATCCCTTGAAGTGCCGACTCCGCGTGGCCCGAGCGTTCGCGCATCGCGATCACGCGGCGGTACACGGGCTCGGCTTCGCTGGCCTGGCCCATCATCTGCAGCATCCGGCCGAAGTTGTTGAGGGACAACGCAACGTGCGGGTGTTCGGCACCGAGCTCGCGCTCAAGCTCACCGAGCGCTTGACGGTTCACCACCACGGCTTCGTCGTGCCGCCCCTGCAAGAAAATGACCGTCGCGAGATTGGTTCGAAGCAGCGCGATGTCGCGATGGTCCGCGCGCAACGTCTTTTCTCGAATCGCCAGCGCCTTGCGGTACGCCTCCTCCGCCTCCGACGCTTTGCCCTGACCTTTGAGGGAGATCGCGAGGTTGTTGTACGACGTGGCCACGTCGGGGTGCAGCGGGCCCAACAACTGCTCGCGCATCGCCAGGGCCGTGCGGTTCTCTTGTTCGGCCTCGGCGAAACGACCTTGTCGTTCAAACAAGGCGGCGAGATTCGCCCGCGATGTCGCGACGAGTGGATGCGGCTCGCCATACGCTGCGATGCGTACCGTCAGCGCGCGCCGATACTCGGCCTCGGCCTCGACGAGCTTTGCCTGCCGCATGAGCGCGTTGCCGAGGTTTTCGTGGGTCGCGGCGACGAGTCGATGCTCGGCGCCAAGCCGCTGCACACGAAACGCCAGAATGCGGCGGAACACGAGCTCGCTTTCCTCGTACTTGCCGCTGCGAAGGTCGAGCTGAGCCAGCATCTCCTCCACCTTGGAGTGCCGAATCGGGTTGTCCTGTGCCAGCTGCAGCGCCAGCGAGCGGTACCGCATGGCCTCGTCCGGGCTCGCTTGGTGGTGCCCGAGGAGCCCCAGCAATGACATCGCGGCGGCGGACTGATCGTCTCGCTGGCGCCACTGGGTCGCGAGGTCGAGTGCCTGGCGAGCCGATTCAGCCGCTTCACTATAGTTGCCCTGGGCTGCCGAAACATTCGCGGAGATCTGAAGGATGCGCGTTTGAACGGGCTCGTATCGCAAGGCCGCGGCGCGCTCCTTGGCTTGCTCGCCCAGCGCGCGCGCACGATCGTGCTTGCCGGCGCGGAGGACAGCCTGGGCGTCGGCAAGCACGACGCCTATCTGTTCGACCGCTTCGGCCTCTTCGGGCGGCGGCGGCTCGACCTCGGCGCTGAGGGCCTGGACATCTTCGCACCGCTCGAGGCTCGGCAATCCGTCGAGGACGCGGTCCGCTCGCAGGGCCGTCTCCGCGTCGGCGGTGGACAACGCTCGCGTGGCCGCGCCCAAGCCCAGCGCTGCGCGGTGCAGGCAGCGGGTCTTGAGATCCAAGATCTCATTGGACGCACGGTCGCCGCCCACAGACGCCTCGCACGCCTCGCGCTTGATCGTCGTCCACCGATCTCCATACGCCGTGATCTGCTCGTCGACGCGTGCCCAAGTTCGGCTGGCCAACGGGGTGTCGACGTCGACGATCGCATGGCGAACGCCCTCGCGTTGTTCTGGGCCCCATAGCTTGGCCAACACCGACTGGCCCTCCGCACACGGTGATGGGGGCTCGACCGGCCAAGCCCCCCACACCGACGCGCTCACGCCGATGACTGCCGCTCCGCCCACCAGCACCCGCCGCGTGCGCCCGCGCTCAGTGCCTCGCAACTCATGACATAGCGCGTCGAGCGTGGGCCAGCGCTGCGTCGGGTGCACCGACAGTCCGCGAGCCAATGCACGCCGGATCCGCTCGGGCACCTTCGTGTCGTGCGGGACAGCCTCCAACCGGCCGGACTCGACAGAATCGATGAGCGCAACCAGGGTCTTCCCGGAGAACGGTGGTTGGCCGTACAAGGCCTCCCAGAGCGAGACACACAGGCTGAACTGGTCGCCGGAGGGGTCCGCGCGAGCGCCCTTGAGGCACTCTGGGGCCATGTACGCTGGGGTGCCCGCGCCCGCGTGCGACCGCGTTTCGTCCGTGCCCGAGCGCAAGTTGTCCAAGGTGGCGGCCGCACCGCTGCCCCCCGCCGCGTCGCGAACGCTCGCAAGCCCGAAGTCCAAGACCCGGACGCGACCATCGGCGTCGATCATAGCGTTGTCCGGCTTGAAGTCGCGATGAACGATCCCTGCGGCGTGGGCTGCGGCGAGCCCTCGGGCTGCTTGGACGTATGCCTCGACGACGGACGGCCACGGGCGGTCGGGATTGTCGACAACCCACGAGCGAAGCGTGTCGCCGCCAACCAGCTCCATCGCGATGAACATCTGGCGGTCGTGGCCCCCCACGTCATACACGGCCGCGACGTTCGGATGGTTGAGCTGAGCGAGTGAGCGTGCCTCACGTCGGACGCGTGACAGAGCTTGCTGCGCCGCTGCCGACACGGCAGGGTCATCGCCCGACTCTGTGAAGCCCTCGGTTCCGCCGATGAGCACCTTGATCGCAACGGTCCGCTCCAGTCGTACGTCGCGACCGGCATACACAAGCCCCATCGCTCCCGCGCCGAGGATCGACTCGGGTACGTAGCGCCCACCGAAGGCGCCGCCTTCGAGGCCGGGCACGTCCATCCCGGCTTCGGAAGGGTCGACGTCGTCGGCCTCTGCAGGCACCGTGTCGCGGACGACGGCGATCATCACGGCCCGACAGCTCTCGCACGTCTCGACATGCGAGCGAACCCCATCGGCGACACCCGCGCTCAAACTGCCCGCGAGCAGAGCGTTCAGCGCGTTTTCGTCCGGACAGACCATCGCTCGACCGAGCACCAGCGTAGCCCAGACCCCCACCACGTTCCACGCCGCATGCTGCGTCAAGACGCGCCTGGAGGACCTACGCCGCAATGCAGACGTCCCCACGCCACGCTTTGTTCAAGACCGTCAACGACACCCACGCCTCGGTAGACCGTGGATGTCCAGGTCACCAACACCTCCACGGGAGCGACCCGCCAGGCTCGCGATGCCCCAGGACTTGCCACAGGCGCTACGCGGCAGCCATCGACACTGTGGCGGGGCGACCGGTGTGCGTCGGGACGAACTGACACGGCGGGCCGACGGTCGTGTCGAGGTTGGCCCACCAGATAGGCTCGCAGCCCTGGCATAGGCGATGCAGTGGGCCGGCTCATGCTACGGATGCATCGCCTTGTCCTCGCCCTGTCTGCGCTTGTTCAGCTCGTCGCCGGTGCCGCGTTTCTGCTCGCGCCGCAGCGGATGCTGGCTTGGGGCGGCTTGGATTGGGACGATCGCCTCGAGTCGCTGACGATCAACCTCGGGTGCCTTGTGATGCTGTGCGGGTTCGTAAGCGCGGTGGCGTATCGCTGGAGCGGTCGCCAGTCGCCCAGCGAGGTTCGCTCCGGAGCGGTGCTCGGCGTAGCGGTAGGCGTGATGCTACTTGCGATGGCCGCTCTGCAGCTGAGCGTCGGCGTGCATGCCCCTGTCGTGTTTGACGGCACGCGCGGCGCAGTCCTCGTTGTGACCGGCGCAATGGTTCTCCGGTTGCATGCGACCGAAACTCCGGACACGATCCTCCTCCGAGCAGCATGGCAAGAAAGAAAACCATCCACGTGATCGGCGTTCCCATGGACCACGGCGCGGGCCGACGCGGGGTCGGCATGGGATCGGCGGCGATCCGGATCGCAGGTTTGCATGGTCGATTGCACGAGCTCGACTATGACGTGCGCGACCTCGGAGACCTGGTTATCCCGGCCCCAGAGACTCGGCCTGAGGTGGACGCAAAGGCGAAGTTCCTGCCGCTGATCGCCGCGACGTGCACCGAGCTTGCGGAGGCCATTCCCGGCATGTTCGAGGACGGCGGTTTTCCGCTCGTCCTCGGAGGCGATCACTCGATCGCTATCGGCACGCTGTCGGGCCTCGCGCTCGAGCAGCATCGCCGAGCCAAGACGAAGCCCGAGGGGCCACCCAAGCTTGGCGTGGTCTGGTTCGATGCCCACGGAGACATCAACCGTCCCGAGACGTCGCCCAGCGGGAACATTCATGGCATGCCGGTCTCGTGCTTGCTCGGCGAAGGGCCGCAGGCGCTCACCGACGTGGCCTACCCAGGCGCCAAGCTGGAACCGCAACGCTTTTGTCAGATCGGGCTGCGGGACATTGACGCGACGGAGCGCCGATTGCTTCGGGAATCCGGCATTCACACGTACACGATGGCCGACATCGATCGCCGCGGCATGGCGACGGTCGTGGAAGAGGCGCTGGAGTTCGCGCTCGACGGCTCGGACATGCTGCACTGCAGCTTCGATATCGACTCGGTCGACCCGCGCGTCGCTCCGGGAACTGGAACGCCGAAGCTTGGAGGCCTCACGTACCGCGAGGCTCACCTGGCGCTGGAGATCATCGCGGAGACCGATCGACTGAGCAGCATGGAGATGGTCGAGGTCAACCCCGCGCTCGACGACGCCAACAAGACGGCCGAGCTTGCCGTGGGCCTCATCGCCTCGGCGCTCGGCTCACGTATCCTGTAGCGCTTAGCGCTCGCCCAGATCGGTGGACGCTACGGGATAGCGATCATCGAGCATTGCTCGGCGATCGTGTCGGCCAGCGCGTCTCCGAAGACGGTGCTGTAGTCGGAGGACAGCTGAATGTCGCCCCAAGGCGGATCTTGGTCGTCTGACAAGAGCGTCATGAACTGCCACAGCTTCTGGTTGATATCGGGCACGCACGTGGGAAGCAGGCCACTGACGAAGATGCAGTCCGTCCCCCCGCACTCTTCTTTGACGTCGGCCAACATCTCAACGTAGACGTCCTTGGACTCGGGCGATTTGTCGGGCTCGTCCGTCAAGAAGAAGATGACGGTCAACGCACCCGCGTCGCGGAAGAACTCGTTGTTGGTGGGGAGATTGGCGGGGTGCGCGGCAAAGCCTGCGGCAGCCACCGGCATCTCGAAGCTGCACCCAGCCTCACCCGCCGCGACCGCGGCGTCTGTGAACCACGCGGAGAGCTCCGCGGGGTCATCGTCCGAGTTGGACTCGAAGAAGTACCGGTCGGCGAACTGAAACAGCCGACCCTGGGTACCGTTGCCCATGTCGCTCCCCTGGTCCGGTCGCCGGTAGTGCGCCTCGACCTCCTCGAGCGTCGCGTTGCTTTGGCACATGGAGGTCGACTCGGCGGCTGCACACCCGGCGTCGAAGTCGGTCGTCGTGAGGCCGACGTGGACGTCGATGTTCTCGGGTAGCTCGGCATACATCGCGGTGATGAAGCTCGGAAACTGCTCCGTGAGGGCGAGCTGATGTGTGGCCATCGATGCGGAATTATCGACGACGAACAAGAAATCGATAGCGTCGCAACCCCCTTCGGGTGGTCCGGGCTCGTTGATGTCGAGCTTCTCGGTACTGGCGCTGCCGCCTCCGTCGCCGGAGTCACCCGTCCCGCTGTCCGCAGCCGTGCCCCCCGACATCGAGGTGCCTGAAATTGTAGTCAAGCCCGGGTCGGTTGCGTTGCTTCCGGGTGCCGACCCGCCGCACGCCACCGCCAAGCCAATGAGGGCGATAGCGGTCGTCTGGACGGAGCTTCGCACGGTCTCGCCTACCACTGCCTGCATCATACGGGATCCCACCTGGCTCACGCAGTTCGTTAGAAGCGCGTCTTTCGCGCGGCGTGTGCCGTCGTGACGGCTTTTCCTTGTTGCGCACACCAAGTCCCCGCTAAAAGAGCATGATGAGGGGAACTTGGATTTGGTTTAGCGTCGGGGCAATTCTTGCGGCTGCGTGTGGCGGCGATGAAACGCCATCCGCCTCGTTCGGCGGAGGTTCGACCGGCAGCCTGACGACAGGCGCCGACAGCCTGAGCGGCGACACCAACGGCGACAGTGGCGACACAGCGGGCGACGCCAGCGGCGGTGCCGACAGCACTGGAGCGGCGACGCCCCCCGGCACCACCGACGACGGCTCGGACACCATGGGTTCCGAGGACTCAACCGGCGCCGGGGAGAGCACTGGCGAGCCGGTCGAGGCCTGCGAAGAAATCGATATTCCGGACATCAACGGGCTCGACGAGAACGACGACGGGATCGACGGCCTGGCAGGATGCTCTGTGTTTGTGAACGGGGCGACGGGCAGTGACCTCAACGACGGCATCGTGCTCGACGAGCCGGTAGCAACGATCGCTCGTGGCATCGAGATCGCCTCGACGTTCAACCCACCGCGGCCGGTGCTGGTGGTCCAGGGCAACTACCAAGAGACGGTCAACCTCGACGACGGCGTCAGCCTGTACGGTGGCTACGACGACCAGTGGCAGCGCGATGTGCTGGCCAACTCCACGGTCATCCAGGGCACCGAGGCTCGCGCTGTCATCGCGATCGGCCTCAACGAAGCTGTCGAGGTGGACGGCTTCGACATCGTCGCGATGGATTTTCAGGGCGACGGAGAGTCGACGTATGGCGTCTGGGTACGCGACACCGCCGATGGCCTGCTGACGATCGATTACTGCACGATTCAAGCCGGAGCGGCAGGAGCGGGTGCAGTCGGCGAGAACGGAGATTCAGGGGAGGACGGAGGCGGCGGCGCCAACGGAAACAGCAACGGCAACGGCGGCGCTGGCGGGACGTCCGGCTGTGGTGCCACGGGTGGCGTTGGTGGCGATGGCACGGCGTGCCCCTCGATCGCGGGCGGCGACGGCTCGGCGGGCGGTGACGCTACGACGGTCGGCGTTGGCGGTGCCCCTGGGGCAAGCAGCTGTGGCTCTGACTGCGACGACTCGGGCACCAACGGCGCTTCCGGGAACGACGGCGCGGTTGGAGTCAACGGCACAGCCGGAGCAACCGCCGCCGACAACGCGGGTAGCTTCGGTGGCGACGGGCTGTGGGCCGCGCCAGCTGGGTCAGCCTCCACGCGTGGTAACCACGGCGGAGGCGGAGGCGGAGGCGGTGCCGGTGGGTTCGACATCGACTCCGGCGTGTTCTGCTTGTTCGACTCCGGCAACGGGATCGGCGGCGGTGGCGGTGGCGGCGGCGCTGGCGGCTGTGGTGGCCTCGAGGGTGTCAACGGCAGCCCCGGCGGCGGGAGCTTCTGCATCGTTTCCATCGACTCCAGCATCATCGTCGACAACACGGACATGTTCCTGGGCACGGGTGGAGCAGGCGGCGACGGAGGCACCGGCGGAGACGGCGGGCTTCCGGGCGGGCTGGGCGGCGGCGCCGATGGCACCGACAATGGCGGCGAGCCGGGCGACGGCAATGACGGCGCGGTGGGTGGCGGCGGCGGTGGCGGCGGCGGCGGCGCTGGCGGCTGCGGCGGTGCGGCGGTCGGAATCGCGTCGGTTGGCTCCTCGAGCGTCGCAACGTCCAACATCAGCTTTTCGGGCGGCACGGCTGGAGCGCCCGGCGTCGGCGGCGAGGGTGGAATCCGTGCTGACGGCATGGGCTTCACCGCACCAGAAGGCGCCGACGGTTGCGACGGGCTGCTGTCCGACGAACGAGACTACAAGTGATGCGCACCGCAGCGCTCGTGCTGGCCTCCTCCTTGGGAGCCAGCGCGGCCTGCGGTGATGAATTTCCGGCGTTCAGCGAGAGCGACGGCACAAGCACGTCCGACACGGGTCCGGTCCAACCGGGCCCGCGTACCGCGACGACGGACACCGCGACGACGGATACCGCGACCGAGTCGTCCGACGGCTCACCGGAGCATGGGAGCGACTCCACGGACGGTAGCGCCGACGAGGGCCAGACCGACGACACAGGCGCAGCTCGACCCGCACCTGGGTTCGTCGACGTCACCGAGGACGTCGGCCTCTACGCAGAATCCGGCGGTGGACTCAGCGTTCCCCCTTTCTGCCTGCTGACCGACATCTCCACGCCCGGCGGGGGCGACTACTGCTTCCCGCAGAACTTCTTGGGGGCTGCGGCTGCGGGAGACTTCGATGGAGACGGCTGGGTCGACCTGTACATCACACGTCGCAGCGGTTCAGATCGTTTGCTCCGCAACGTCGGCGGCAACTTCGTTGATGTCACCGCCGCGGCTGGACTCTCTGTGGATGGCGAGGTCGGTGCTGCCGCCTGGGCCGACTTCGACAACGACGGGGATCTGGATCTGATGCTCACGGGCGTTGGAACCACCCGCCATTTCTTGTTCATCGGCGACGGCGAGGGCCACTTCTCAGAGCAGGCCGAGCCGCGTGGAGCCGCGGTGGCGACCAAAGTCGTGCACGTTGGGATGGGGATCGGCATCGGGGACTTCGACCTCGACGGATGGCTCGACGTGTTCGTCGCTGACTGGCGCCCAACCGCGAAGCTAGGCGCTGCCGATCACAACCGCCTGCTCCGCGGTGTGGGTTCCGCGGCCCCGGGCTCGTTCCACGATGTCACCGACACCCTCCCCTTCTCGCTGGCAAAGCTGGCCAGCGTCGTCGACGCCAAGCCGGGCGAGTACGGGTTTGCACCTTCGTTCATCGATCTGGACGACGACGGCTGGCCGGAGCTCACACTGACCGCAGACTTTGGCACGAGCCGCCTGCTTTGGAACGAAGGTGGCCGCTTCGCCGACACGACTTGGGAGTCAGGCGTTGGTACCGAACGCAACGGCATGGGCTCAACGTTCGCCGACTACGATGGCGATGGCGATATCGATTGGTTTGTCAGCGCCATCTGGACCGACGAGTTCCCGTGGCTCGGCCATCGGCTGTACGAGAACCTCGGCGATCGTACGTTCGAGGACGTGGCGATCGCACGGACGATCCACGACGCTGGATGGGGCTGGGGCGCGTCATGGCTCGACTACGACAATGACGGCGACCCCGACCTTGCCATGGCCGCCGGGTGGCCCGGGCTAGGCTACGACGAAGACCCGCTGCGCCTATGGGAGAACACTGGCGCCGGTGTGTGGTCCGACCAGGCTGAAGCGCTCGGCATCGAAGTGGTGGGCGACGGTCGTGGCCTGGTTCCACTCGACTTCGACAACGACGGCGACCTCGACCTGCTGGTCGTCGGAAGCACGGGATCACCCCGGCTGTTTCGGAACGATGTCGCTCAAGCTGGTTGGCTCGTCGTACGCACAGAGGGCACGGTCAGCAATCGGCAGGGCATTGGCGCGAGGGTCTCGGTGTGGACGGACGATGACAGCAACCCAGCTGTCGCTCATATCACCGCCAACACTCAGCTGATGGGCCAGCCCGCCGCGGAGGCCCGGTTTGGGCTGGGCGACGACGAGGGCCCCGTGCGCGTAGAGGTGACGTTCCCGGCCTCGGGAATCACCCACGAGCTCATCGCGGTCGAGCGCAATCAGGTCGTTGTTGTCGTGGAGTGAGCCCGCGATGCGCGGGCGCGCCGAAGCAAACTCCTATTTTGCAGCGCACTCGTTTTCGCAGACCTGCTCAACGCACTTGACGTCAAACAAGCAGTCGTCGGGTCTGGCCGGAGCTGGAGGTGGCGGGCATGTGATGTCGGCGCACGCGCCCGCGCGCCACTTGTGCACCCAGGCCGCGTACGCGCGGCTATGCGGGATGACCTGGGTCGGCGCCTGGCAGCACCCGGTTCGGTCCGCCACGGTATCGCCGACGCAATCGCTATCCGTGATGCACTTCCGTGGATCGGGCGCGCCGTCGGCGACGAAGAAGCCGTCTTCGACGCGACCGGCGGCCGGCGTCGGCTCGGCGGTGCTCGGGTCTTTGGAGCCAGCGTTACCAGGACCCTCCGGCGGCGTGGCCGAGGTCTCATTGGCGGTGACAGTGGAGGGCGGCTTGTTGGATGCCTCCTCCGGTTTGACTTGTGGGGCCTCGGGGGTGGGCGGCGCACAACCGCCGGCCAGCAGGGCGAGAGCGACGACTCGGGTCCACAACACGACCGCAAGCGTACCAACGATCATCGCCGATCATGCGGGGCTCACGCGATGCCACTCCTCAAGAACAGCGTTCAAAGCCAAGTTTGCGGGGATCTACGAGCATTGATGCAGGAGCGGCCCTCGGCCCGCGGAATTGCCAAGGGTTACTCGGCTCCGCACACGTACCCTTGCTCGGCGTGCGCACCCGTAGCCTCATCGTTCTTGCCCTGACCGCAGCGGTGGCCTGCGACAGCCCCGCGGAAAAGCCCTCCTCACCGACCCAAGCGGCAGACAAGCCCGCCGAAAAGCCCGTGGCAAAAACCGCGGACACCCCCGCGGACACCCCCACCAGTCCACCCGTCGAGAAGGGACCCGACGCCCCTCCCGCAGCCTCTGCCAAGCCGACCGCCGAGTGGCTCGTTTGGCACGCCCAGGGAGACGGCTGGGTCACGCGCTGGGTGGCCGATGTCGGCGGGAGCACCAAAACACTCGCGGAGCGCAAGGCGTTGGTGCACACGGGCGGCTCCGATCTCTTTCAGATCGCCCGACGAGACGTGACGGCGCCGATCAAGACGTGCGGTTGCATGGATCCCGAGTTCTCCGCTCCAGACTCGTGTGAGAGGACGGGATCTGTCGCGCAGCCTGGCCTGATATCGAAGAGCCTCAGCAGCGGCAAGGAGCGCGACTTGATCAAGCCCGACGGAGAGACCGTGTTTGGCGAGATCTACAACATGAATCTCGCCGTCGTCGGCGGCGTGGACGGCAAGCTCATCGTGCGCCAGTACGATGGAGGCTACTACTGCGGTGCACACCAAAGTGTCGGCGGCGGCGATGCGATGTACGACCTCACCGAAGACAAGGTGATCGAGTGGCCCAAGGTGACCTTCCCTCGCAGCGTCAAAGAAAAGGCAGCCCGGTGGGCCAGCGAAAAAGACGCCGACTCGATGTTTGCGCTGTTCGACACTTGCGACGGCGAGCAGAGCTTCGACGAGTTCGTCGACGGCGACACGATGAGTTGGTACGCGCTCAACATTGGGCTCAAAGCCGGGAAGCCTGCGCTCACCTGGGGATTTGCGGCGGACGTCTACTACGCGTGCTCACCCGACTACATCTCGCACGGCGAGACCACGACTGGGCTCCTCACCGAGGCCGCCTCCCTGGGACTGGGCGGGGCACTCCCCCCTGCCCTTGCGCGCGGTATGGCTGAGCTGGGCGACAAGAGCGTCGTCGGCTGGGGCGAGTTGAAGCTGGCCTCGGGCGAACGCGACGCGTTGCTTCAAAGTTTCACGGAGGTCCCCGAGACGCCCTGGCCTTCGCCCGAAGCCGTCGTCACCGAGTCCGCCAAGGCCGCCGACCCGAGCGCCGCCAAGGCAAAGCTGCAGGAAGGACGCACCAAAACCCGGGCCAAGGATTTCGCGGGAGCTATCGCCGCCCTCGATGCAGCCGTCGCGGCCGACGCAACGCACGCCCGAGCGTGGGGCGCTCGCGGATACGCCAAGCTGCTGGACGGACAACTCGACGCAGCCAAGAAGGACTGTGAGCGGGCGTTGGCGCTTGGCGACACGCCCGGCTTCAAGGCATCCGTGCACTACAACCTGGGTCTGATCGCCCAAAAGCAGGGAGACAAGCCCGCGGCCAAGAAGGCCTTCGCGGCTTCACTCGCGCTGCGACCGAACAAAGAGGTCCAAAAAGCACTCGACTCGCTCTGAGCGAGAGTGCGGGTCCGACTCGTTCGCCGAAGGCTTTCGCTGCGCTGGTGCGAACGAGCTGTGCACCGACAACGCAGACTGATGAGAGAACTCCACGCAAGCGTGCGGCTGGGGTAGAGGCCCCACCCGACCCCATCTGCTTCCGGCCTCCGCTACACTCCCAGCATGAGCCTCGAGCAGCTGGAGAACATCACCTTCACGTTTGCGATCGGCACCGGCACGCCCAGCGAGCTGCGGGCCAAGCTGCGCGAGGGCCTGCAGTACCTCGAATCGACGGACGGGCTAACCCTCGCTATCGGTGACCTCAGCGCTGCCGACGACAGCGCGCTCAACGATGGCGAGCCGCACACGCTGGTCGCGTTTGCCGACGACGCTGCGGGCCAGGTCACCCTGTCCATCTACGCCGACGCCGAGCTCCCCACGCCCGCCATCGAGGCCCTGGAGCGGGGGAACGGGTTGACCGCTGCCGACCCCGCGGATCTGGCCGACTCGCAGGTGCTGCCGTTTGTACGCTCGCTGTGCCTGCTCGGCGTCGATCCAGACCTCGACACGTGGCGACCCGGCCATGACAAAGCCGAACTCGCCGCTCTGTCGAAGGTGCCCTGCAAGGACGGTCTCGTTCTCAACGACGACGGCTCCCTGTGGAAACACGGGCGGCAGCCCAAACCCGACGCATTCACGCACAGCTTTGTCCGCGTCGTGGCCCTCCGGCTCGCGACGTAGTGGCGTCCCGAGGCTGCAGCGGTGACGACACGCTGGTCTTGTCCGAGCAGTTCAGCGTGGAGGGCCGCAAACACCACTGCACGCGGCGTGAACATCATGCGAGCCCGACGGGCGCGGCGATCAGGCTACGATGTCCCTGATGTCGATTCGCGCCATGACGGTCACCGCGATGATACTGGTCGGCTGCGGAAGCGACCCCTCGCCGACCACCGAAGGCTCGGGCTCATCGTCGACCGATACGATGGCCAGCTCCACCGCGCCGTCCGAATCGACCGGCACCAGCAGCACCACCACCACGGCAGACTCGTCGTCATCCTCATCGGCCGACGACGAATCGACCTCGACGGGCGAGCAGAGCCTCGACGAACTCCTGCAGGAGGTGCTCGCCGAACAGGATCCGCCTGTGGTGCCGCTCGTGCCTCCTGCGCCTGCAGACCCCGACCTGGTCGCACTGGGCGAAGCCTTGTTCTTTGACCCGATCCTCTCGGGCAACCAAGACATCGCTTGTGCGACTTGCCATCACGTCGAGTACGGGCTTGGCGATGGCTTGTCCCTCACCCTGGGCACGGGAGCCACGGGGGTCGGGCCACAGCGCGCCGAGGGCGTCCATCCGCCCTTCGTGCCCCGACACTCGATGTCGCTGTTTAACGTCGGACACGAAGAATTTGCGCACATGTTCTGGGATTCGCGAGTCGAGTATGGGCCCGGCGGTATGCTGGTGACCCCAGCTGGGCCCGCGCTACTGCCGGGCGTTGCGAGTCCGCTCGCAGCCCAGGCGATGTTTCCCGTGCTCGACCGACTGGAGATGCGCGGACAACCTGGTGACATGACGCTCGGCGGCGAGCCCAACGAGCTTGCCGAGCTTGCCGACGACGATCCGTCCGCCATCTGGACCGCCATCATGACCCGCCTCGGGGCGATCCCTGCGTACGACCCGCTGTTTACGGCGGCCTACCCTGGGCGGACGTTCGCCGAGCTGACCTTTGCCGACGCCGCCAATGCGATCGCTGCCTACGAGAGCACCGCATTCTCATTCCCGAGCGCGCCCTGGGACGGATACCTCAGCGGTGACGTGTCGGCCATCACCGATACAGCCAAGCTGGGCGCGCTGTTGTTCTACGGCGCGGCCGGCTGCGCCAATTGTCACCGCGGCTCCCTGCTCACCGACCACGAACTTCACAGCACGGGGGTGCCTCAGCTTGGTCTGGGCACCGCGAACGCGGCCCCGTTCGACTACGGGCGCGAGAACGTCACGGGTGAGTCCGCCGATCGCTTCCGATTCCGCACGCCGTCGCTGCGCAACGTCGAGGTCTCCGCGCCCTATATGCACGACGGCGCCCACGTCGACTTCGAAGATCTGCTGCGGCACTACGGCGACGTCACCAATGGCATCGCCAACTACGACTCCAGCAAGCTACTGGCCGAGCTCATTCCAACCGTGCAGCAGGGCGCCCCCCACATCGACGAGATGAACGACACCCTGTCCCAGGAACTCGTGCTCGAGGCCCAGCTGGCGGGGCTCTCGAACATTCGCGAGTTTCTGCTCACCCTCACCGATCCTGCCGTCTTCGACCTGCCCGAGCTTCGTCCGTCTTCGGTCCCCAGCGGTCTCGATGTCCCGTAGGGCGGTCGAGGCCTCGTCAGCGCTCTTGGGCCGCGAGCGCAGCTGCCCCGACGCCGCGCAGAGTCGCCAGCGGTCAAAACTCTCGTAGGGCGTCCACCCTTTCCGCCGCGAACGCTTCGTCCACGCCTGCCGCGACGCAAAGCCCGATCAGCACCTCAACGACCTCCTCCACATCAGGCGTCATCAGGGCTCCGTGCTTGGCGTCGAGGCGGTTGAGCGCGCCCGTCGCTCGCTTCAACGCGGTCAGCACCGCGGACACCGTCTTCGCCTCCCGGAGCGACAGCGACAGCTGCTTCACCGCACTGCGTACGCTTGCGACGAACCCCGGCGGGTGGCCGTCCCAGTCGGCGAATTTCGTTGCCCCCAGCTTCGTCAGCATTTCCGAGTCTCGCTTGGTCAGCGAACGCGGGCGCACAGCTTGTTTCTTGTCGCGGTGCTTCTTTCGCTCGGCGGCCTCGGCTGCCCGGGTCGCCTTTGTCGCCTCCGCACAGCGCGCCTTGAACTTGGCGGGATCGGACCGGCACTCGAACTCAACCTCCAGCTGATGCTGCACCCACGCCCACGCCCCTGGATTTCTTGGGCTCCGGAGTCTCTGGCCGCTCAAGGGCCGCCGCCAACTCCTTGGGCCTGCCCGTCCAAGCATATGTCAAGACGCGCCAGCGGCCGTTTCTGTCCAAGACCCCCGCGGATTCTCCTTGGCGATCACGCGGCATAGGCCAATCCTTCGGCCGAATTTCAACGCGAACACGTCGCCAACTTCGACCACGTGGGCAATATTCGTGAGGGCCGTTGACGTCGTCGCCCACGTCCAGGACCTGCCCTGCGACATCGAGACCCTGGCCGGGCGGCCAGCAACGGCGGGATCCCGCAGCTTCGCAATATTGACGTGGCGAAGCACCTCCGGTTGCATCCGATCGCGCGATCGTGCGACTAGCCCCTCATGCAGCTCGGTGCCGCTCCCCAGCTGTTCAGCCGGATGCTGGACGGCCATTCGGTGACCATCGAGGTCGGCGAGCTGGCAACTTGGGCCCACGGGAGCGTGGACTACTGGGTGCTCGGCGCTGCG
>Ga0316189_10003433_pt1 | contig 15378 bp, 12 predicted proteins | sample LowCovwburrow_MG_FD_204930 | JGI IMG/M metagenome (GOLD analysis project Ga0316189, IMG submission 204930) | Coastal sediment microbial communities from Maine, United States - Lowes Cove worm burrow | ecosystem: Environmental > Aquatic > Marine > Coastal > Sediment | place: USA: Maine... | reverse complement strand
CGACAACCCGATTCGGTCGTTTCGCAACGACCTGTTTGCGGACTACAAGTCCGGCGAGGGCGTGCCCGAGGAGATCGCCGCGCAGTTCGACTTGGTGGAACAAGCCACCGCCGCGCTGGGCGTGGCCGTGTGGCCCATGGACCAGTGGGAGGCCGACGACGCCTTGGCGGCCGGGGCGGCTCGCTTCGTCGAGGAGGTCGACCAGGTGCGCATCATGACCCCCGACAAAGACCTGGGGCAGTGCCTTACGGATCCGCGCGTGGTCCAGATCGACAGGATGCGCGACAAGCTCATCGATGCCGCGGCCGTCCGCGAGCGTCGGGGGGTCGATCCAGAGAACGTGCCCGATTGGCTGGCCCTGGTCGGCGACACCGCCGATGGAATCCCGGGCATCCCCGGGTTTGGCGAGAAGGGAACCGCGGCCGTGCTGGGGCGCTACAAGACGGTCGAAGCGATCCCGACCTTGGCGCGCGACTGGGACATCAAGGTTCGCGGTGCCAAGCGGCTCGCGGACAATCTCGCCGCGCAGCGGGCCGATGCCCTGCTGTACAAGAAGCTCGCGACCCTGGTCACCGACGTGCCGCTGCCGCACACGCTGGCGGAGTTGCGCTGGCGTGCGCCCACCGCGGCCTGGCCAGCGATGTGCTCCACCCTCGGCGCGCTGGATATCCGAGCGCGGGCACCGACCCCCCGTCCCTGAGCGCACGCGGAGATCCGATGACGACGCCCGACGACCGCGGGGACGACCCCCGACGCAACAACCATCCCGCCCCGACCGCCGAGGAGACGATCAGCACGGTGCTGGGCTTGGACACCCTGGGCGACTTGCCGCGTACGGGGTGGGTGATCCGCGGAATCAACCCGGCCGAGTCGGTCGCCGCACACTCGCTCGGGGTGGCGCAGGTCGCGATGGCGTTGGTCGACAGTCTTCGGGCCGAGGGGCACACGATCGACGGCGAGCGGGTCCTCCGTATGGCGGTGCTGCACGATGCAGCGGAGGCCGCAACGGGTGACGTGCCGATGCCGAGCAAGAGCCCCGCGCTGCGGGCCGCGTTGGCAGCCGTCGAGCGCACGATCGCCGAGGCTCTGCTGCCGCCATCGTGGGTGGAGGACTGGCAAGAGGCCGCGGACAAGCAGACACTCGAGTCGCGGGTGGTCAAAGCAGCCGACAAGGTGCAGATGATGGTCAAAGCGCTGCGCTATCACCTGCAGGGGCGGCGTGGGCTCGAGGACTTCTGGGAGAACCCCGGAAACTTCCGTGACATGGATGTCGCGCCAGCCGCTCGCATGTTCGAGGCCATCGCCGCTCGTGCCGGGCGCAGCGTTCCGACGTAAGCGTGCCCCAGTGCCGTCCGCGTCCATTGGGGCGATGGCGAACCCCATCGTCGGTGCCGCCGACCGTAAGTGGCCCAGCGGTTGCAGTGTTGGTGGGCATGCGAGTGCCTCCCTCACGATTGTTCCGGGATGCCGTCGGCGCGGCGGTTTCACTGTTCGGCCCTCCACAGAGCCCCGTCACCGCTTTTCTGCTGACCTGGGCGGGCGACGCATCGTGCCTCTCCGAGGACAACGATCCTACGTATCCGTAGGGATGTGCTTCTTAGCCCACGCGGATGTAGGAAGTTGAGCCCATTCTCCTCAAAATCCAGACGGATCGGCCGAAGAGGCTCCAGCGGAGCTACAGTATTGTAGGTTAGCCGTTGATGGCGGCCCAACCTGAAACCGAGCGGCAGCTCTCGGCCCTCATGGAGGTGTCGCAGGTGGCGGCGGAATCCGCGGCGCCTGCCGAGGTCGTCGAGGTGCTCGCCGCTCGCCTGGGCATGAGCTACGCCACCATCACGCTCCGCGACCGGGACACGGGCGAGTTCCGTATCGATGGCGCGCATGGGCTCCCAAAAGAGAGCCGCAACGACACGCGCTACCTGCCAGGCGAAGGCGTGATCGGGCACGTGATCGAATCGGGCGAGCCCGTGCTTGTGCCGAGCATTGATGCCGAGCCTCGCTTCCTGCACCGCGCAGTGCAGCAAAAGCGACGCAGCGGTCAGGACTCCTCGTACGTCTGTGTGCCGATCAAGATGGGGGCTGAGGTCATCGGCACCTTGTCCGCTGAGCGGGTGCACGGGTCGTCGGTTCCGCTCGCCGAAGACGCGCGTATTCTCAGCATCATCGCCTCGATGTTGGCGCTGACGGTGCGTACGCGCCAGGACGCGCGGCGCGAGCGTCGGCAGCTGGCCGAAGAAAACGCCCGCTTGCAGAGTCGTCTCAAGGGGCGCCGCCCCGCGCGGTTGCTCGGCGACGACAAGCGCATGCGGGAGATCTACGCGCAGGTCGACCAGGTCGCGCCGAGCATGACGACGGTCCTCGTGCGGGGCGAGAGCGGCACGGGTAAGGAGCTGCTCGCCGAGGCTATCCACGAGGCGTCGCCGCGCAAGTCCGCGCCGATGGTCAAGGTCAACTGCGCCGCGCTGCCCGAGAACATCATCGAAAGCGAGCTCTTTGGGCACGAGCGCGGTGCGTTCAGCGGTGCGGTTCGCTCACGAAAGGGCCGGTTCGAGCTCGCCCACGGCGGCACCATTTTCTTGGATGAGATCGGCGATTTTTCGGCGGCGACCCAGGTCAAGTTGCTGCGGGTGCTGCAAGAGCGAGAGTTCGAGCGCGTCGGGAGCACCACGACCACCAAGGTAGACATCCGGATCATCGCCGCGACCAACCGTGATCTCGGGGGGCTGGTGGCGGCGGGGTTGTTCCGCGAGGATCTGTACTATCGGATCAACGTGTTCGAGGTGACGATGCCGCCGCTTCGCGAGCGACGCTCGGACATCCTGCTGCTGGCCAACCACTTCATCGACAAGTACTCGCAAGGGGCACGCAAGTCGGTGCGGCGAATCTCGACGCCCGCCATCGACATGTTGATGGCGTATCACTGGCCGGGGAACGTGCGGGAGCTACAAAACTGCATCGAGCGGGCGGTGTTGCTCACCGAGGACGAGGTGATTCGAGCGCCGCACCTGCCGCCCACGCTGCAAACCGCGGACGCGACTGGGACGGCCCACAGAGGAAGCCTCAAGTCTGCCCTGGCGAGCCTGGAGCGGGAGCTCATCGTGGACGCGCTCAAGCAGCATCAGGGCAATCGTGCCGCGGCGGCCCGAGCCTTGGGCCTGACCGAGCGCATCATGGGGCTGCGCGTCGCCAAGTACGACGTCAAACCCAAGCGTTACGCTGGCCCCCGATAGCGCCCGACCGTCGAGCCCAGCCCTGCGACTACGGCTCGGGGATGGACAACCGCTGGTTGGCGGCAACGTCGAGGAGGGTCACGTGTTGGCCAGACGCGGGCCAGTGCACGTCGATGTCGACGGTCTCGGCGGCGGCGAGACCAAAGTGGACCTCGCGGGGGGCGTGCCCCAAGTACGAGCTCCCGGACCCCATCTCCTGAAACTGGGTCACGCCGTCGGCGGTGATGGTGATGGTTGCGCCCAGTCCGTCGCGGTTGGACGTGGTGCCCGGCGTGGTGACGGACAACCAGTTGCCGCCGCCCGTGGTCTCGTTGCGGAAAAAGCGAGGCAGCCCAGCGTTGTTGATGATGACGACGTCGAGGTCGCCATCGAGATCGGCGTCGAGCGTAATGAGCGCTCGGCCTTGCCCGTCATCGTTGAGGCCCATGGCCGCGGGCGCCTCGTGCATGGTTCCGTCGCCCGTGTTCAGCCAAGTGAACACGGGGTCGGCCAGCGCTATCGTGGCGTACCAGCCGTTGGTCATCACCAGGTCGAGATCGGCGTCGTTGTCGAGATCGAATAGCGATGTACCCCAACCCCAGCCCCCCTTGCGGAACGGGGCGTCCACGCTTGCGTCGGAGAAGGTTCGCCCGCCGTCGTAGCGGTACATGCGGTTCCCCGTCTTTGTGGGGCCGTAGATCGAGGTGACAAACCAGTCGAGGTCGCCGTCGCGGTCGAAATCACCGACGGTCGATCCCATCCCGTTTTCGTCGGTGCCGACCCCAGCGGCGCTGGTGCCATCGAGGAAGGTGCCGTCGCCGTTGTTCCAAAACAGCCGCGACGTGGCGAAGTCGTTCGCCTGCAGCAGGTCGGGGTAGCCGTCCTGATCCATGTCGGCCCAGCCGGCCGACAGCACAAACGTGCCCATGACCGAGGACGGTGAGCTGAGGTGGACGTCGTCGATATTCAGACCGACCGCATCGGTGACGTCCTCGAACTTGCCGAGGTCTTCGGGCCCGCGGTTTCGCAACAGTCGCGCGTGGGACGGATGCTCGCCGACGGCGAGCGTGCGCCACTCGCCGACGTACACGTCGAGATCGCCGTCGAGGTCGTAGTCGGCAAACGCTATCGTGGACGCCGTGTGCTGGTGCGGGGTCGAGATGGCCGCGCCGCGGCTCTCGCCCTCTTCCACAAACACGCCGTCGTGGTTGATGAAGAGGTAGTTGCGGGTGTCGCCGAGCGATCCGACGTAGAGGTCCTGGTCGCCGTCGTTGTCGACGTCGCCCCAAGCCCCGCCACTGGTGCCGTCGGGCATGATGAGCCCCACGTCGGCGGCGCTGTCGACGAAGGTGCCATCGGTGAGGTTGCGGTACAGCAGGTCTGGGCCGTAGGGCCGACTGATGTACAGGTCGGGATAGCCGTCGCCGTTGTAGTCGGTGGCCGCAACGCCGCCCGCGTAGCGCTCGGGGGCGCAGAACTGGCCGGGCAGTGGCGGGACGGCGGCATCGACGAGGCAGTGGGGCGGCGAGTGCACCTCGCCGGAGTCGTGGTCGATCCCGGCCGCCAGCGTGTCTTCGACAAACAACCGCACCAGGTCGTCGGGTGGATCGATGGGCTCGCCGCTGCTCGACTCATCGCCCACGTCGCCCGTGTCTGTGGAGTTGGCGCTGTCTGAAGAACTCGAGGAGGCAGGCCCCGTGTCTGCGGAGCTGGGTGGGTCGAGTGTGTCGCTGGCGGCACCGCCATCGGGCATTGATCCCGAGGCACCACCGACGGTTCCCGTCCCATCGCTGCTCGCGGAGCCGACGGCGGACGGATCGCCCAGGCACCCCGCGCCAGCGGTCATCAGCAGCAGCACGGAGAGCAGCGAGTGCTCTGAGGGTGTCCGTCGGGAAGGCATCGCGTCGGGCGAGACCCCGTAGCGTACCACGGCAGGCGCGGGCACTCGCTACCAAAACCACATGTGGGTGCGCCGTCAGCACCCTTCGGATCTGCTATCGAGCTTCTGTGCTCCGCATGGACATCCCCGACCTGAAGCGGTTTCTCGCCGAGACGTTTCCGGCGGCAGACGCGTTCGGTTTTGCCATCGCGGCGCTCGACGAAGATCACCTCGTTCTGTCGCTCCCGACGCAGGCCAAGCACCTTCGGCCCGGAGGGACGGTAAGCGGACCGACAATGATGACGCTCGCCGACACTGCGGCGTACCTAATTATCCTGTCGCATATCGGGCCGGTCGGACTGGCCGTGACCACCAATCTCAACATCCACTTCGTATCCAAGCCTGAGCCAGGAGAGCTGCGCGCGACCGCTCGCCTCCTCAAACTCGGCAAGCGGATCGCGGTGGTCGAGGTGCGGCTACACGGCCCGGGTGCAGGCGGTCTGTACGCGCACGCCACCGTGACGTACTCCATTCCTCCCGGCAGCGCAGCGCCCCAGCCGGGCTGAATCCACCGCACAGGACCGTTCCGAGGCGGCCGTCGCCCAGGCTCCGCCAGCGCTCCCGCGGTGGCCCGAGACATTGTATGGTCCGCTTGATTTGAAGGACGTCCTTGTAGTCGGCGCTGGCAAGTCGACCAGCGTACTCATCGAATATCTCCTCGGGCAGGCGGAGATCCACGACTGGCGCGTTCGGGTGGCCGACCGCGACCGGGAGATGGCCGCGCACCGCGTCGGCGGTCATGCTCGCGGCGAGGCCGTCGCGCTGGATGTCGGCGACATCCGAGGCATGCAGGCGATGGTGCAGCAGGCAGACCTGGTGGTGTCGATGCTGCCCACCAGCATGCACACGCCAGTCGCTGAGGCGTGCGCGCAGCACCGCACGCACTTCGTCTCCGCTTCGTACGTCTCCCCTGAGTTGCGGGCGCTGCACGAGCACGCCGAGAGCAACGGGGTCACGCTGCTGGGCGAGATGGGGGTCGATCCAGGAATCGATCACATGTCGGCGATGGAGACGCTCGACAAGCTGCGGGCGAAGAACGCCAAGATCACCGTGTTCGAGACGTTCACGGGCGGGCTGGTTGCCCCCGAGTCCGACGACAACCCGTGGAACTACAAGCTGACCTGGAACCCACGCAACGTGGTGTTGGCGGGGCAGGGCGGCGTCAAGTTCAAGCACAAGGGCCGCTACAAGTACATCCCGTACCACAAGCTGTTCACGCGCTACGAGATGCTCGAGGTGCCCGGCTACGGCAAGTTCGAGGGCTACCCCAATCGGGACTCGCTCAAGTACCGCCCGCACTACGGCTTGTTCGACGTCGAGACCATCTACCGCGGCACCCTGCGGCGCCCGGGATTTTGTCGCGCGTGGGATTGCCTCGTTCAGCTCGGGCTGACCGACGATGTCGACCAGCTCGAGGAGCTGGACGGGATGACCTACCGGGAGTTCGTCAACGCGTACCTTTGGTACGACGAGGCGATGTCGGTCGAGCTGAAGATTCGGGCGCTGCTCAAGCTCGAGCTCAACTCCGATGCGCTCGACAAGCTGAGGTGGCTCGGCCTGTTCGACGACCGACCCATCGGGCTCAAGAGCGGAACGGCGGCCCAGGTCGTCCAAAAGCTCATCGAAGAGAAGTGGGTCATGGGGCCCGACGACAAAGACATGATCGTCATGCTGCACAAGTACGAGTACGAGCTCGACGGGGTGCGCTGGCGAGAGCAGTCCTCCATGGTGACCCTGGGCACCGCTGGCGAGCGCACAGCGATGGCAAAGACGGTCGGGCTCTCGGCGGGCATCTCCGCCAAGCTGATCTTGACCGACGTGATCACGCGGCGCGGGGTCGTTATCCCGACAAGCCCGCATGTGTATGCGCCAGTTCTCGCCGAGCTGCGCCAACTGGGTATCGCGTTCACGGAGCAGGCCGAGCGTGTCTGAACCGTCGAGCCCCCGAACGCCCACCCTGGGCATCCGACGCGAAGACAAGCACGAGTGGGAGCGGCGAGTGCCGCTCACGCCCGACGCCGTCGCCGAGTTGGTCGGTGCTGGGGTTGAGGTCACGGTGCAGCCTTCGACCATCCGTGCATTCGACGACACCGCGTTCGGCGAAGCGGGGGCCCGCGTCGACGAGGATTTGAGCGCCTGCGACGTTGTGTTCGCGGTCAAGGAGATCCCGATCTCGATGTTCCGTCGCGGGGGCGCCTACGTGTTCTTCTCGCACACGATCAAGGGCCAATCCCACAACATGGCGCTGCTCCAGAAAATGATCGACCTGGGCTGCACGCTCATCGACTACGAGCGGATCGTCGACGATGCGGGCAAGCGCCTCGTCTTCTTCGGGCGCCACGCTGGGCTTGCTGGCATGGTCGACACGCTGTGGGCCGTGGCGAAGCGTGCGTCGGCCGCAGGAATCGCGACGCCGTTTGACGCGCTGCGCTTGACGCACGAGTACGCAGATCTCGAGGGCGTGCGGGCGGCGTTCGGTGACGTGGCTGAGGCAATCGCGAGGGATGGAGTCCCCAAATCGCTCGCGCCGTTCGTGATCGGCGTGGCGGGCGACGGCAACGTTTCTCGCGGGGCTCAGGAGATCATCGACCTGTTGCCTGTGGAAACTGTGGAGCCGTCCGCGCTCGCCGCCCTGGTGGCCCAGCCCGACCCGCCGCGCGATCGCATCTTCAAGGTCGTCTTTCGCGAGCAGGACTTGGTGGAGCCAGTCGACCCCGCCGCCAGCTTTGCGCTTCAGCACTACTACGATCACCCCGAGGCCTACCGCAGCCGGTTCGAGGCGCAGCTGAAGCACCTGACGGTGTTGGTCAACGGGATCTATTGGACCTCGGCGTACCCACGCCTGGTCGACAAAGCGACGCTTCAACGGCTGTTTGCGGGCGCATCCACGCCGCGCCTGCTCGTGATCGGGGACATCGGGTGCGACATCGACGGCGCGGTCGAGTGCACCGTCAAAGCGACGACGCCCGCGCTTCCGATCTACGTGTACGACCCGGCCGACGACAGCGTCCGCGACGGTTGGGACGGGCCGGGTGTGGGCATGATGACGACGGACTGCTTGCCTTGCGAGCTGTCCAAGGAAGCGTCCGAGACGTTCACGGATGCGCTCAAGCCGTTTGCGGCCGCCATTGCCAAGGCGGACTACACCCAGCCGCTGGGCCCCGACACGTTGCCGGCCGCGATCTCGCGCGCTGTCGTCGTTTGGCGAGGCGAGCTCACCCCCGACTACGCGTACCTGCAGTCGCACCTTTAGCGGGTCAGTGGTGCGGGGCGACCACTACCCGTCGCGTCGCGTTCCGTCGGTGCGGTAGCGCGCCAGGTCCACGTGCATGTGGTTGCGATGCAAGTGGTCGAAGTACGGCGTGATCACGACCGAGAACACGTCCTCGTCATACAGCCGCTCAGCGACCCTGCGGAGGAAGCGGGCCTCGGGGGCGGCGTCGGCGTCGGCGACCTTCGGTGTGAAGTGCTTGAACACCGTGATCTCGCGCCCGTCATCGAGATGAAACCGACGTAGGTCGATGCCATTGGCATAGCTGTGCTCGCTGATGAAATCGTACAGGACCATCTTGCGGCAGTTGTACGTGCCGAGATGGTCGATCTTCTTCACGCGTGAGCCCAGCTCTCGAACCGCTTCTTCCTGCACGATCCGCTCAAAGTCGGCGAAAGCAATGGCCATGCCGCAGGTCAGCAGTGGGGCAGTGCTGTACTTGATCTCCTCGGGTCCACCGCGATAGCGGACGACCTGCTTGGCACCGCAGGTGAACACTCCGTCGCGCTTTTTGCCGACGCCGATTCGGGCGGGCTTGAACGTCACGCCCAGATCGGCGAGGCGCTCGTGACAGTCTTCAAGCGGGGGCGGCGGACCCAAGATGTCGTCGTTGTCCGGGTCCATGTCGGCGTGTCGTGCATGGGCCGGTTCGATGGGCTCGATGGGTTCCGTGGGGGCGGCCGCCTCCGCGGGCTCGGCGGGCGCGGTGGTGTGCGGCGGGGACGGCTCGGAGTCCGCGGCCGCTATCACGGAGGGCGGCGACGCCTCGGCGGGCGCGGGGATCGTGTCCGGCGATTGGACGGCAGCGGAGGTCGTATCGCACCCCAGGACCGCGAGCGTCAGGGTGCCCAGGAGAAAGGAGCGCACTCTGGGTTCGACGCACGAGGCGCCGAAACGGTGTAACCGACCCGAGCCGTCTCTCGTCTGCTTAGAGGCTGTAGTCGTGATGGGCGACGCCCAGCTGCCCGCAGGGGTCCTCAACGATGACCTGCAGCACAAAGTCGCCAAAACTGGCCGAGCCGTCCATCGGGACGGTCAGCCCGAAGTCTTCCACCGTGTCGCCCACCACCGGCAGCGCGTTGCCGTCGCCCAGAAGCACCGAGCGGCTTCCGATCCATGGCACATCGCCGCACATGCGGCTGCCGTCGGGCAGCACGCTGCAGTCCTCGAGGCTGTAGACGCCCAGCTGTGCCCCGATGACGTCGTAGCGGTCCAGCGCTGCGCCGTCGATCCGGAGCGCCCAGGCGGTATGGCTCGACCCGCCGCCCTGGAAACCACCCCCGCCCGAGATGAACGGAGGGGGCTCGCCCTCCGCGAGCGGAGCGAAGGCCTCGAAGCCGTGCCCTATCTCTACCGCAAGCTCGCCGTTGAGTTCGCATCCGTTGACCAGCGGAACGTCGCTTCGGGATTGGCAGTCGTAGCGGTCTTGATCACATCGGTCTGCCGTGACCGGGGGCTCTGGGCCGTCGACGAAGAGGTCGCAGCCCGCCGCGCAGAACATCAGGGCAGCGGCGAGGCATGCACGCGGAAGGGTCATGCTTGGGTAGTGCCCAAGGCGGCCCGGACGATCATGGGGCCCGGGCTTTGCGTTGTGAGCGGGGACCTCGGAGGGCGCTTACGTCCCGTGAGGCCCGTGAGGCCCGTGGCCGTGGGGGTAGTACCCATGCGGGCCTGGGCTTTGTGGGAACTGGCCCTGTGGGAACTGGCCCTGTGGGAACTGGCCCGGGCCGGGCTGGGCAGGTCCGACCGGCGAGACCATCGATGGCTGCGGGCGGGCGTGGGCGCCGAGTTGGGCGTCGTCCCGCTTGAGCGCGTCCTGGATGAGCACCCGCAGGACGACAGCCGAAACAATGAGCAGTGGCACGACCTCGATGATCCCCAGCAGAGGCAGCTGGGGCCCAAAGCCGAAGGTGCCACCGCTGAACAGTGCCCAGTCGTACACGCCGTGGATCAGGATGGCGATGCCTAATCCGGTGAGGATGAGGCCGGACTTGTTGGGTGCCATCTTCGCCCGCCCGACGAAGTACCCCATGATGCCCGAGCAAAGGGCGTGCATGGGCACGGCGGTGAACGCTCGGAGGATTCCGATGGTCATGTTTCCGCCTGCGTAGAGAATGTTCTCGAGCAGTGCAAACCCGAGGCTCGCCGCGGCGACGTACAGGATGCCGTCCATGACCTCGTCGAAGTGCGGCTTGGACCACACGTACGCAAAAACCACCGCGAGCTTGATGACCTCCTCGGTCGTTGCGGCGATCAGAAACGCGTCCAAGAATCGGCCTTGCGCGTGCGTGACGCTCTCGCCCAACACCGCCGTGAGCGTGAGCTCGATGATGCCCGCAGGGATGCAGGCCAACACGCCAAACAGCATCATGTTCCGGACCTTGCCCGGAGGCTCGGGCCGCTTGGCGTCCCACTTGATGAAGAGTCGGACCAGCAGCAGAGCGGGGGCCGCTGCGATAACCAAGGTCAGGTAGGCGAACATCAGAATCTCAGACCGGGGCGCAAGCACGCCCGCGTCGATGGGGAGGACGCCGACAAATCCAAATCGATCACAGTCTACTGCTGGTGGCTCGGAGGCGTCCGAGCCAGGCCCCACAAGCGGAGCCCGCTTCAAGCCGCGCAGAGAAGCGCGCTGGGCTCAAACGGCGTTCAGAGGCGAAACTACCGAGCCACAAATGCCCGCAAGTAGTACGTCAGCTTCAGTGTCAGCTCATGAAACGCGTCCGCTCGGGTGTCGCCGACTCGGGGCGCGGCCAACGGCACGCCGCCGCTGTACACCAAGAACAGGTCGCTTCCGGGCATGAAGCGCCACCGAAGTCGCGACTGCAAGCCGATGCGTTGGTTGCCGGGCGATAGGTCCAGTTGGCCACGGTTGTCGACCGCAACGTTGCGATTCAAGGCTAGATCCAGGTTCGCGTTGGCGAACCCGAAGTTGAACGTCTCGTCATCCGCGGCCAGGTGTCCCACCAGATGCGTGTAGCCGCCGCCGAGGGCGAAGTGCTTGCCCAACCGCGCGGTGATGTTGGCGGAGGGCTGGTGGGCCGCGCCGCCGAACAACTCGACGTGCTCGTATCGGACGTTGCCGGTGACCGCCCGCCGACCCGGTGAGCCTACCCGCACCGCGTGTGCCAGGCCGGTGTACCGCTGCGCCACGACCGTGTGGCCGTACAGCGTGAAGGGCTCGGCGACCTCGTCAACGAAGTTGCGCAGGTCGTAGCTTATCGACGCGCCGTTGTTCCAGGTGAACGCCAGGTTGCTGCTCGCGTTCTGCCCCAGTCGCTTGGTGTAGCCAGGGTCGAACTCCACCGAGTAGCGCGGCCCGAACGAGATTTCGCGCAGACCGAGGATCTGGGGCCGAGGGACAAACGCCACGCCAACCTCCTGCCGAGAAGACCCTGGGCGGCGATAAAAGCCCAGGCGCGGATCGAACCGTCCATCGCTCCACAGCCACAGCATGTCGGGGCGCACGTACAACCCGCGATACTGGATCGAGGAATAGGCGCTGGCGCCGAGGTCGGTGGACTCGGGCGACCCGGGGTCGACGAGGGTGGGGGAGGTGGATTCGAACGTCGGGGCGACGGCCGGGTCCTGCGCCAGGCTCCCCGCCGCAAAACCGTAGTACTGGAGCTTGCCGTCGAGCCCTACGACCCGCACGTCGACGCCCGCGGCGCCGTCATCTTCATGGTCCGAGCGCAGGCGGTGCCGCCCCAAGACCATCGCCCCGATGTTGAGACTCTCCGTCGCCTGCACCTTGACCCGACTGACGGTGACGTTCTCGGGGTTGGTGCGAGTGATGTTCCGGGTGGCGTCTCCGGGCGTTCCCAGCGTCTGCACTTGCAGGATGCCGTACTGCACCCGCCCGCTGCGGCCGTAGACCTTTGCGCCGCCCAAGACGGGGATGGACTGCCCTCGGACCAAACCCACGCGGCGCGAGAACAACAGCTGAGCCTCCCGCTCGCGTCCAAACTCGAACACGTCCAGCCCGTTGATGAAAAACGGGCGCTGCTCGGGGAAGAACAGCGGGAAGCGGTCGCGGGCGACCTGCACCTGGTCGGATTCGACCTGGGCAAAGTCGGTGAGGATGCTGGCTTCGATGTACGACGCCTCGCCCACCTGAACTCGAACATCGCCGCCCGTCGCGACGTTGGGCCGCTTGCGCGGGTCCATCGTGAAGCTGCGACGGAAGTTCGTGCGCGCCAGGGCGTAGGGCGTGTACTCGATAGCGCGCTGCGACTTGACGTTCTCGATGCCTACCAGGTCGCCAAATTGACTCGCCGCCATCGGGCTGCGCGGAGGCACGATGAGACGCCAGTCGTAGGTCGCATTGCGGCTGGGGTGATCCCGCGTGATGTTGAGCCCCAGCGACCCCTCGTTGGCGCTCTTGATGCCCAAAATCGCAAACGGCACGCGGAACTCTGCGCTCCAGCCGTCGTCGTATTTGGCGGTCTCCGCCTCCCATACCGCGTCCCACGCGGTGATGAACTGTGCGCCGTCGTTGAGGCCCAGGGAATCGATCTGCGCGCCCTCCGGGTTGACGCCCAGCGCGATGGCGTTGCGGTGGGTGTGGGCAGCATCGATCTTCAGGATCGCGGTGTCGTCTTGAAAGATGCCTCCGTTGTCACGACGAAGCGTGCGCGCCGTGACGTCCCCTGGGGGGGCGTAGCAACGGATGAAGAAGTACAGGTTGGAGTCGTCGTACGCGACGCTCAGCTCGGTGCGCACGGGCGGCACGGAGCCAACGTTGGGCTGGCGCTCGACAAACCGATCGTCGGCGTCCGCCCGCCGCCAGGTTTCTTCGGTGGCTTTGCCGTCGATGACAATGGCGTCGACGGTGCGCGCTGCCCGGTACTGTCGATCCTCGCCCACGACTTCGCCCCCGCTGGCATCGCCAGTCGGCGGTGCGGCAAGGAGCGCGGTCATCATGGCGACGGCCGAGAGCATCGCGGACAGTTGGCCCAACCGGGTGGGGCGGGGTCGGCCGGAGGCTACCAGGCGTCGCTAGAACAGGCTCTGCTGCTTAGGGTGGCGGAACGCTGCGATGCATCTGGGGTCATCGTTGGCGACTCGATTGGCGCGGTCTGAGACCTCGGTCGCGACGAGCGCCGCCTCTTGGGCGGGGCGAAGCACCTGGGCCAGTCGCTCAAAGAAGCCGGGCCACGTGTGCACATCAACGGGGGGAGGAGCGAGCCAGGGTGCCCAAGCGTCGGGATCCAGGATCACCGGCATTCGGTCATGCACAGGGGCGACCAACCCGTTTGGGCGGGTCGTGAGGATCGTGAAGCGGCGTTGGACTTCTCCGGACCGACGGTCGACGCGGTCCTGGTAGACGCCCGCAAACACGGCGAGTGCGCGGTCGGGACGATGAAACCAGATGGGGAGGCGCTGCTTTCGGTCGCCCGTCCACTCGTAGAAACCGTCCGCAGGGACGAGGCAGCGGCCCGAGAACAACGCGTCGCGGAACGTGGGCTTTTGGTGCACCGTCTCGCTGCGGGCGTTGATGTGCATCCGCGTGTCGCTGGGGTCGGCGGCGCCCAACATGCCCCAGGTCGCAGGCTGCATCAGGCGGCGCTCGCCCGGGGCTGAGTCTCGCCACACGATAGGCGCAGTGTCGCCGGGGGCGATGTTGTAGCGCGCTCGGCACTCATCGGCCTCGGCCAGCAAGTCAGCCTCGAGCGCACGGGCCACCGCGACGTAGTCGTTGGTGGTGAGTGTGTACCGGCCGCACATGCGCAGGAGAGGGGAGATGCCGGGAGGGCAGCTCCTGTGCAGTGTGGCGCAAAGTTGGCTGCGGTGGGAGCCCCGCGTGGTGAGGTCGTGGCATGCTGCATGCGTGGCGACGGGTGGCAGTGGCGCGAACGGCGAGTGGGATGCGGCGGACATCGAGGGCGAAGCAGCGGTGCAAGAGGCGCCGCTGCCCGGTCGCACGCTGATCTTCGGGGCTGCACTGGCGTTTGCCGCGGGTCTGCCGCTGCTCCCCGACGGACGCTGCTTCTTGGATCTCGTGCGCGAGAGCTTCTCCCGCAGCTTGATGGAGGGGGCGTTGATGCTGCTGGGGCTCGGCTCGCCGTTTGTCTTTGGGCTTGCGGTGGTACTGGCCGGACGCATGGCGAACCCGGCGGTGGGCGCCCGTATCGTGCGCGCGCCGATCGCCATGATGCACAGCCAGCTTGTGCTGGTGGCATGGGCGCTGTGGAAGGGTGGAGCCGCGCTTGCTGCCCTCCCGCTGCTGGGATTCTCGATAGCGTCCGGGATCTACTTCGCCGCGCAGGTGGCGATGGTCGACGCGCAGGGGCGCGGGCCCTCGCTACGCTTTCACATTCGATGGGGGGCGATGATCGTGCTGGCCATCGCCGCGTGGGCGCGCCTGCAGATGTTTGTGGGCGTCTACTTCGGGTCCGCCCTGTCGGTCGTGATCATCTCGGCCGCGTTGTTGGTGCGATCCACCCGCCCGGCTGCGGCCAAGTAGTCGGGCGCGGCTAGGGCGTCGCGAGATCGGCCGCGAGCGCTTCCTGCTCGGCGGGACTGAGTGCCTGCTCGACCGTCAGCGCGGGATGATCGCAACCGATCGCGGTGGGGGTGAGGCCGCCGACTGCGAACTTGAGGTACTGCACCGCCGACAGGCGCGTGTCACCGACCTGTCGCGGGTCAAACGTCGCTCGGATTCGCTCGCCGCCCGCGACGACGTAGAGGTTCTCGCTCATTCCGACCCAGGCCGTCAGCTTCTCGTTGCGCTCCTGCTCCGTCCCGATGCCAATGAGCAGGGTGCATCCCAGCTCGCCGTCGCCGCCCAGCAGCTCGTTGTACGTGTGCAGCTCGTGGGCGATGTCGGCTTCTTTGACCAGTCGCTCGGTCCGCATCATCTCCTGGACCTGGTAGCGAACCGTGTCGTGGTTCTCGAACAGAAACGTGAGCGTGCCATCGCCGACGATGATGCGGCGGGCCCCTTTGGCCGCAAGCAC
>Ga0316189_10003432_pt1 | contig 15381 bp, 16 predicted proteins | sample LowCovwburrow_MG_FD_204930 | JGI IMG/M metagenome (GOLD analysis project Ga0316189, IMG submission 204930) | Coastal sediment microbial communities from Maine, United States - Lowes Cove worm burrow | ecosystem: Environmental > Aquatic > Marine > Coastal > Sediment | place: USA: Maine... | reverse complement strand
TGTTTTCAGGCGCAAATTGAAGAAGCTCTTGGCCGTAAACTCGGTTATGCGAAAAGAGGGCGGCCATCGGAAGGTTAGGGTCTCAGGGCTGATGCATTGTCCGGTTTTGGCTGAAGAAAATTGATTGGCGGTGTGTTTAAGGACTCAAAGGAAAGTTTAATAGGGATTAGGTTAAGAAGCCTGTTGTTGATTAAATCATGGCATCAAGAACCTCAGAGATAACCTTCAGTTTGTTCCTAGGCATTCAATCTTAAAATAAAAGGGGTCGGCGACAAAGGAGGATGTGTTGGAGAACGGGGCGGATCTCAGATACATCCAAGCGACGCTCGGACATGCCAGTATTGAGGCTACACAGATTTATACGCATGTGTTGATTCGCAAGCTGCAACAAGTACATGGGCAGACGCATCCAACGACAGTTGATGATCAAAAGAATGTTGAGCAACTACGCCATTGGCGTATAATATAAAAAATATGGTTATTATCGAAACGTCAATATTTAGCCGCCTAATCCAGGACATGATGAGTGATGACGACTACCGTTTGCTGCAGGAGGCATTGATTACGCGACCTGATGCTGGCGCGATCATCAAAGGCAGTGGCGGCTTGCGCAAAGTGCGCTGGAAACTGGAAGGCAAAGGCAAGAGTGGTGGCGTTCGAGTAATCTATTACTGGGTAACAGCCGACGATCAAATCCGAATGTTGTACGCCTATAAGAAATCGAATCAGTCAGACTTAACGCCTGACCAGGTTGCGATGTTGAAACAGATAATAGAAAGGTGGTGATTATGAATAAGACAATGTTTAATGAATTGCTCGACAGTGTAAAGGAAATGGATAAGATTGCCGCTGGTAAAAAAGCGGCGGCGAGAGTGTTTGAGTTCCCGGAGCCAGAAGTAAAAAAGATTCGTGAGAAGACGGGATTATCGCAAGCCCGTTTTGCGATGCTGATTGGCGTGAGCAAACGTACTCTTGAAAACTGGGAGCAGGGTCGCCGTCACCCGACAGGGCCGGCCAAGGCACTGTTACGGATACTGGATGCAGATACTCAACGAGCGATAGAAACGCTACACGCGTAGACTGGAAGGAGAGGCAGATCCGACCGCTACGCCATTGCTCGCGTCTGCAGGCATTCACAGAGTCCCTCGAATTTACTCGAATTTAAAAGGGGTCGAATTTAAAAGGGGTCGGTGACAAAGGAGAATGGTTCTCATTTAGAGTTTGGGGATATTGATTAAAATGAAGTTGAATGGAGTCAACGATGCCACGCAAACCAAGAGTGTTTTTTCCGTCAGTGCCGTGCCATGTGATCAGTCGTGGTAATAATCGTAATGTGTGTTTTTTGCGCGGATCAAGATTACTTTTTTAGAAACAATAGCAGAAACAATAGCAGAAACAATAGCAGAAACAATAGCAGAAACAATAGGACATGCACTCTAATCGGAGAATGTTTAATTAAATATCCAGGTTCTGTGGTTTACCCTTGAACCTACAAGTTTGGTAAACTAAGCATTACAACTATTACAGCGGATCTGCAGTATGAGCACCATTAAACAAGACGACCTTATCGAAAGCGTGGCCGACGCACTTCAATTCATTTCCTACTATCACCCCAAAGACTTCGTAGACGCCATGCACCTGGCTTATCAACGGGAGGAGTCGCAGGCTGCCAAAGATGCCATGGCGCAAATATTGATCAATTCAAGAATGTGCGCCGAGGGCAAGCGTCCTATTTGCCAGGACACTGGTATTGTTACGATATTTGCCAAGGTGGGCATGGATGTGACTTGGGATGCCGAACTTTCTCTGGGTGATATGATCAATGAAGGGGTACGGCGCGCCTATAAGAACCCCGACAATATACTCAGGGCATCTATCTTAGATGATCCACTGGGAGCTAGAAAGAACACCGGCGATAACACGCCCGCGGTAATTCACTATGAAGTTGTTGCCGGCGACACAGTCGAAATTGACTTGGCTGCTAAAGGTGGTGGATCAGAAAATAAATCCAAGATGGTGATGCTGAATCCAAGTGATTCGCTGGTGGATTGGGTATTGAAAACTGTTCCTACTATGGGGGCCGGTTGGTGCCCACCAGGCATGCTTGGCATTGGTGTCGGTGGTACTGCCGAGAAATCGGCGGTATTGGCAAAAGAGGTTCTTATGGAAGCGGTAGATATCCATGAGTTGATCGCGCGCGGCCCAAATTCCAGATTGGAAGAACTAAGGTTGGAGTTGTTTGAAAAAGTAAATCAATTAGGCATTGGCGCACAAGGGCTAGGCGGTCTAACTACTGTGCTTGACGTGAAAATTAAGGATTACCCAACGCATGCCGCTTCCAAACCAGTAACAATGATTCCAAATTGTGCGGCAACTCGACATACACATTTTGTGCTAGACGGCAGTGGCCCAGCTTTGCAGACTCCGCCCAGCTTAAGTGATTGGCCAGAAATTAGTTGGGATGTGGGGCCAAGTACGCGCAAAGTGAACCTAGATACCCTGAAGAAAGAGGATATGCAAGACTGGCAACCAGGTGAAACTATTTTGCTGTCAGGCAAGATGTTGACTGGTCGAGATGCTGCACATAAGAAAATCCAATCATTATTGGACAGCGGTGAAGGTCTTCCCGAAGGTGTGAATTTCGAGAATAGATTCATCTATTATGTAGGCCCAGTGAATGCCGTCAGAGACGAAGCGGTAGGCCCAGCAGGCCCTACTACCGCAACACGAATGGACAAGTTCACCGACATGATGCTGGAGCAAACTGGCTTGATTGGCATGATTGGCAAGGCTGAGCGCGGTCCGGCAACCATTGACTCTATTGCGAAACATAAATCCGTCTATTTGATGGCGGTGGGTGGTGCTGCGTATTTAGTGTCGAAGGCAATTGTGCATTCTGAAATTGTAGCTTTCCCTGAATTGGGTATGGAGGCAATTCACGAGTTTGAAATTGTGGATATGCCAGTCACGGTCGCAGTTGATACCCGTGGTGAATCAGTGCATAGCACTGGACCCGCCAAGTGGAAAAACATAATATCCGAAAAAATTAAACTAGAAGTGACAGCCTCCTAAAAATGAGTATAGAAAATCGTCTATTGCCGATCGCGCAATTTGCGGAAAATTCGAAACGATTAGCTAATGAGATTTACTGGCGTCAGCCCAAAGACGGGCAGTACATTGAAACCACTTGGGCGGAGGCTTACTCGCAAACATTGCGGTTAGCCGCAGGCTTTCGATCGTTAGGCTTGGAGCCTGGTGATAAGGTGGCGATACTTTCCGAGAATTGTGCTGAGTGGTTTATGACAGACTTCGCGTTGCTTGCAGCGGGTCTTATTTCGGTGCCCATCTATTTCACTGCTGGAGCTAAAACTATTTCACATGTATTGGAGCACAGTGAAGCAAAGGCAATTGTGGTCGGTAAATTGACAAATTTTTCGGCCGCCCAAGCAGCAATCCCGAGCGACTTCTTAACAATTGGCATGCCGTATAAAAGTATTGACGGTCAGACAAGCATTTCAGAGCTTATTCGAGATAATCACGAACTGCAAAATTTAGCTAGGCCTGACTTGGATGATGTTTTTTCAATCACCTACACGTCCGGTTCGACGGGCATGCCCAAAGGTGTTGTTTTAACATTTAGGAACATTGTTTTTGGAGCCAATACGATGTCGGATTACGCCGACCCCGAGTCCAAGGAAAGCATTATGTCCTATCTGCCATTGGCGCATATTACGGAACGAGCGCTGGTTGAGTATTCGAGTTTATATGTAGGTGCAACCGTTACCTTTAATGAGTCATTGGCAACCTTTGTGGACGATTTGAAAAGCGCCAAGGTCACTAGCTTCTTATCAGTTCCGAGATTGTGGATGAAGTTTCAAGCGGGTGTGCTGGCCAAAATGCCACAGAAAAAGCTAGACCGTTTATTAAGAATTCCCATTGTGAGTGGAATGGTAAAGCGGAAAATCAAGGAACAATTAGGTCTAAGTCATGCCATAAATTTTGGCGCTGGCTCAGCACCAGTAGCACCATCAATATTGGAATGGTATAGAAAACTCGACATACCCATCTCAGAAGGTTGGGGAATGACTGAGATTACCGGCCTCGGAACCAGTCAATACCCTTTTCGCACTGATAAAATAGGCACCATTGGTTATGCTGTTGAAGGGTTTGAAGTATCAATATCCGCAGAGGGAGAGATGTTGATTCGCGGTGACGGTGTGTTTAAGGAATACTATAAGGATGCTGAGAACACGCAAAAAACATTTACCGAAGATGGCTGGATGCGAACTGGTGATAGGGCTGAAATAGATGAAGAGGGTTATCTCAGTATCACTGGCCGAGTCAAAGAATTGTTTAAAACAGGTAAAGGTAAATATGTAGCGCCGGTGCCCATTGAGAGTTTGATGGTGCAAAACCAACTCATCGAACAAATATGTGTCATGGGCTCAGGCCTGGCACAACCAGTCGCAATTGTGGTGCTTGCGCCCGAGACCTCCGCTGGAATGAGCAAAGAGGAGATAAGCAATAGTCTTGCCAAAACCATGCAGAACGTTAATACGCAGATCGAAAAACACGAGTGTTTAGGCGGGCTTTTGCTTGTTAAAGATACCTGGAGTGTGGAGAACGGCTTATTAACTCCAACGCTTAAGATTAAACGTGATCAGCTTGAGAAGAAGTACGGCGAAATGCTTGAATCAATTTTAGGCAATGAGGTCGTTTGGGAAGAGGTTTGATCAGCTGTAGCACATAACTGAGAGATTCTATTGCAGTAATTGCTCTAGCTCGGAAATACGTTCCTTAGATAATTCGCCGCGATCTTTGGCAAGGCGTAACGCGTGTTGCCCCAAATCGCGATAGGAAGTTTGTAGCGTGGTGTTGTTTTCACCTAATGCTGATAGATGTTTGCGTAAAGTTTGTGCATCACCTCTGGCTATGGGGCCGCTCAAAGCTTTAGCCGTGCCATCATTGCTGATGTTGCTCAGCGTTGCTTGAATCAGCGGTTGTAAGGAGTCCCAAAACTCATCTCGATCTAGGCCTGCCGCGTCGGCTGTTTTCAAGCTGATCTCCGTCAGCGATACTAAGTAATTACAGGCAAAAACGCAGGCTGCGTGATATAGCGGTTTTGCGCGTCGGCTGATTTCAATGGTGCGAAAGCCAATTTGCTCAAATAGGGGCAGGCATACCGTTAATGCTGCGGCATTTCCTTCACAATACAGCGAAGTGTTGTGCTGCTGATTGCTGAATAAGTCTAGAGCTGCATGGATGGTGGGAAAGGTATTTAGCGGGTGTAAGGAGCAGACTGTATGACCAGAATTTGCGGCTTTTTCTAGGATAGAGCTATCTAAGGCGCCTGAACAATGGGCAATAATCGAGTTTCGCTCAAAGTCATCGAGTAATGAGTCGCATACCTTTTGGATTGATTTATCTTCGACTGCCAGGATGCAGATGCTGGTGCCTACCACAGCACTCGCATTGTCGCTAATAGTTATGTTGTTGCTGGAGTTGACTAGGTTTTTGGCCAAAGGGCTTAGGGTGCCGATTTCTCGGACACCCAGTTGAACGCGAAAACCGCTGTCAGAAAACAGTTTGGCCAAGGCCAAGCCTACTTTGCCAGCACCAATTATTGCGATTGTAGGTTTTACGCTATTATTCATTTCGATTGCATTGTTTGTTGCAATTGCGTACCGCTAAAGCCAATCTCCAATTTACCAGCCTCCACGTCTTTGATGAGCTCTAATATTTTCTGATTGTAAGGGCAGTGAAGTCCCAGAATATTTGCTTGAGCCAGGACTGCGCCATTGATGAAGTCAATTTCAGTGTTCTTATTGTTGCTTAAATCCCACCACATGGATAGCCGAGCAGTAGGGTCAATCGCCAGCATTTTCTGAGCCAGCCTTTTAAATATAAAGTTAGGTAAGCGCAGAACTCGGGGAATCCAGTGTGCTGGGATGCTGGTGATTTTGGGTAATTCAAGTTGCATAGCATCACACACCATTAACATTTCTGACATCAGGGTTGCTACAATCCGCCGAAACGCCAAATCTTCAGTCATTGTTTTTACGGGAATGTCCGATAGTGCGTTGACTGGATTGGTCAGGTTGAGCTGTAGCTTGGCCCATTGCTCGGCAAGGATATTGTCACTGTGCCGACACGGCAGTAAGGGGCAATTAAGCTGTTCCACTATCAATTGCGAGTCTTGATCATATTGCATGACCAATTCACCTTCGGTAGAGCGTTGATAGTGGCCGTCATTTGGTTCTGCTACGTTATAGCCTGCAATCGCGGTCAATATCTTATTGTCGGGAAAGGCCGCACGTAATGCGAGATCACTACCTAATCCATTTTGACAACAAATTATTACGGTATTGGAGGACAGTAATTTTCTAAGGTCGGGAACTGCGTCCACAACTGCCATACATTTTACCGTTAGCCAAATCACATCAAAGCTCTTTTCATTAGTGTCGGTAGCGATGAAGACTGGTGGTGTTGTCTGTGTGGAATTGTTCAGATAGTCGCTGATAGTAATTCCATTTTTCATCTTGTTGCGGGTTGCATCTCGCCCGACAACACTGGTGTCAAAGCCTCTGGAAATCAGCGCGCCAGCAAGGTGTCCGCCGATGATTCCAGCACCGAATACTAGATGCCGTGGCTTATTCATTGGGCTGCTTCATAGGCTTCGCTGGCTTCTAACCAATCGGCCTCTGCCTTGTCGAATTCTTTCTGCATATAGGCCTGATCAGTCAGCAGTTGGCGCAGTAGGTCTTTGTTTTCTTCATTGTAAAGATCGGCGGATGCCAGCTTCTGTTCAAGGGTGTTTTTTTCCAGCGACAATTTCTCAATAACTCGCTCAGCTCTTTTTATCCTATTGCTCAGTGGTTGTAGCTGTTGGCGGCGTTCGGCATCTAAGCGTTTTTGCTCTTTTTTGGCTGTGGCTGTATTGCCAGGTTTTCTCTCAGTTTTGGCTTGCTCGAACTCTAGCAAGTTGCCTCCGCGATTGTGTTCAGCCAGCCATTTTGGATAGTCATCAACGCTGCCCTGAAACTCTGTAGCTCTGCCGTTGGCCACCAGTATTAGTTTGTCTGAGTTAACTTTCAGTAAATGTCGATCATGGGAAACCAATACCACAGCACCGGAGTATTCCTGAAGCGCCACCGCCAGTGCTTGGCGCATATCGATATCTAAATGGTTGGTCGGTTCGTCCAATAGCAGTAAATTGGGGCGTTGGTAGCACAGTAGCGCTAGGGCTAAGCGTGATTTTTCACCCCCTGAAAAAGGCGCAACTTTGCTGGTTGCTTTACTGCCTGAGAAACCAAAGCTACCTAAGTAGCGGCGCATTTGATTTTCAGTTGCCTTGCCACCATTGATCTCTAGATCAATTATTTTCATATGTTCCATAGGCGAATGTTCCATCTGCAATTGCTCAATTTGGTGTTGTGCGAAATAGCCTATTTTGATTTCTTTGGATGAGTGATAGTTACCTGAGGAGGGTTTAAGCTGGCCGGCCAACATTTTTATAACGGTGGATTTGCCGGCTCCGTTAGGCCCGATCAGGCCAACGCGATCACCGGGTGTCATAGCAAATTCAATTCCTGCAACAATAGTTTGATCGCCGTACCCAATGGCAACATCATGCAAACTGAGTAGTGGGCTAGGGTTTTTCTCCGGATCAGGGATTGTGAAGCTGAACGGTGAATCGACATGAGCGGGCGCAATCATCTCCATTTTTTCAAGCGCCTTAAGACGGCTTTGCGCTTGTTTCGCCTTGGTTGCCTTGGCTCTGAAACGCCGCACAAAATCTTGCATATGCGCCACTTCCTTTTGCTGCTTATCGAACTGAATCTGTTGATTCGCTAGTTGCTCGGCGCGAATTTTCTCGAAAGCTGAATAGTTGCCCTTATAGAGCCTAGCCTTCTGTGCTTCAATGTGCAAAGTATGGCTGGTTAGTTGATCCAAAAAATCACGGTCATGCGCGATGAGTATTAAAGTGCCGGGGTAGTTTTTCAACCATCGTTCCAGCCAAAGCACGGCATCTAAATCTAGGTGATTGGTTGGTTCGTCAAGCAGCAGTAGGTCTGAGCGACACATTAAAGCTTTGGCAACATTCAGTCGTACGCGCCATCCTCCGGAAAACTCGCTGGCTGGTTTTTCAATATCGCTTGGTTTGAATCCTAGGCCAGACAGAAGTTGTGCCGCTCTACTACGCGCTGAATATCCATCTATCTCCTCGTAGCGAGAATGGTTCTTTAGATAGTGCGGGTGGTCGTGCAGTTGTATTTTCTGCTCCAATTCTCGCCATTCGGTATCACCATCCAAAACATGATCAATAGCGGCGCGCGAATCCGCTGGAGCTTCCTGAGCAACATGTGCCATGACCCAGTCGCTGGGTATTTTGACATCGCCTTGGTCGACTACAAGCTCATTGCGGAGCATTGCAAACAGGCTGGACTTACCACACCCGTTGGCGCCAGTTAAACCAACCTTATGGCCTGGGTGTATCTGAAAGCTGGCCTTATCAAATAGTAAGGTCTCGCCTCTACGGATTGAAAGATTGTCGAATTGAATCATAGCAGCAGAGTTTAACCCAGATTTGAGATTAGAGGAGGTCGCTAGTACCCTAGATAAGAAAAAGCCCGCAGACGCGGGCTTATCGGGATTGCGCTTTTTAAGGCCTGTCTCAATCTATGTCTCAACGAATGCGCGCTCAATCACGTATTCGCCAATGTCTGCTCGAATTGTTTCAGTGAACCCCATGCCATCCAGTATTTCACAAAACTCCTTTAACATTGAGGGGCTTCCGCACAGCATAAAGCGATCATCTTCAACATTAATTGGTGGTAGACCGAATTTGCCCGCAATTTCGCCGTTTACTAAGGCATCGGTCAAGCGCCCAGTGGTATGAAATTTCTCGCGGGTCACACTTGGGTAATATTCTAGTTTGCCCTTAACCATTTCTCCAAAGAATTCGTTTTCGGGTAGTTCATCAATTATTTCCTGGTAGGCCAACTCGTTTACTTGTCGCACACCATGGGTCAAGATTACCTTGTCAAAGCGCTCATATACTTCAGGGTCTTTGATCACACTCATAAATGGTGCCAGCCCAGTACCGGTTGCAAGCAAGTACAAGTGTTTTCCCTTCTTTAGGCGGTCAACCAGCAGTGTGCCGGTTGGCTTTTTGCTCATCAATAGCTTGTCGCCAGGTTGAATTTTCTGCAAATGCTTGGTCAAAGGGCCATCTTGAACTTTGATGCTGAAAAACTCCATATGTTCTTCATAGTTCGCACTGGCGATACTGTAAGCACGCATTAAGGGCTTACCGTCGATCTCCATACCAATCATGATGAACTGGCCATTCTCAAAACGAAACCCTGGGTCACGAGTGGTAGTAAAGCTAAATAGGGTATCAGTCCAGTGGTGAACCGTTAGAACTTCTTCTTCGCGTATATTCGATGCCATTTTGGGTTCTCAAAAATCTATTATAAAAACATGCTAGCAGAGTTTTATTCGCGCGCTAGGTTATAGTGTGACGCCCAATTTGTAAACCGAAACAGCGAAGCATTTATAGAATTAATCTTTATCATGCTCATCGCTTCAGTTATAAGTGATATTTTTTTGATTTTTGGGGAATTTGCAGGCTTTGCGGCTCGGTTGGTGCAATTTGAGTGTGCAAATAGTAGCAATTGTTGGACATACTCTGGTTGTGAATACCCCGCAATTTGAGTAGCATCTCGGTTCTATGATCAATAGCCAAAATAGCAATGACTTTTCGCACTTAAACGAGAGTGGCGAAGCTCATATGGTGGATGTCAGTGACAAGCGGGAAACTGATCGAGTCGCCATTGCCCAGTCTCGTGTGGTGTTAGGCGCGGGTGTGCTAAACAAGGTCTTGAGCAAAGATATTGCCAAGGGTGATTTGATTGCCACCGCAAGAATTGCCGGCATTCAAGCAGCCAAGCGGTGTTCGGAGTTAATACCGCTATGCCACCCCTTGCCGCTATCTAAGGTGACCGTTGACTTTGAACAATTTGCAGACGGAGAAAAGGTGGGGCTGGAAATTACCGCTGCTTGTAAAACCCACGGTAAAACCGGCGTCGAAATGGAGGCCTTGACCGCTGCATCCATCGCCGCGCTTACGGTCTACGATATGTGTAAAGCATTAGACAAAGGCATTGTGATAGAAGCGATCAAGCTGCTTGAAAAGCAGGGTGGTAAATCTGGTCACTGGAGCCGAGCTGATGGTTAAGGTGCTGTTTTTTGCTAAATTGAGTGAGTTGGCCGGGCGGGACTCTATTGAGTTTAAGTCTGAGCAGCCTATTAGTATCAAGCAAATAGTGTGCCAGCTTGAGACATCGTTGCCCCAAGCACTTATTGAAGCGCTTCAGGACGAGTCCACTATGGTGTCCATTAACCAATCTATGGCCGCCAGAGATGACCTTGTGCATGCTGGCGATGAAGTAGCGTTCTTGCCGCCATTCTCAGGCGGTTAGCTTGCAGTCTAAATCCTTTCAAGAGGTAACAGTCCAGCATCAAGACTTCGACCTGAGTTATGAGTATGGGCTGCTGCAAAAACAGGCTCCGCATGCTGGTGCAATCGTTTTATTTGTGGGCCTAGTCCGTGAATTGTATCCCGATCAAACTAACTCAAATGAAAGCAAACAGACTATCGACTATATTGAGTTGACTCACTATTCAGGAATGACCGAAAAAATGTGTCTGCAAGTTGTGCAAGAGGCAAAGCAGCGCTTTTCGTTTGACGCCGTACGCATCGTGCATCGTGTTGGTAAACTCTATGCTGGAGATCAGATCGTGTTGGTGGCAATTGCGAGTCGTCACCGCGATGCATCCTTCGAGGCTGCGCAGTATATAATGGACTATCTAAAAAACCGTGCGCCGATTTGGAAGAAAGAGGTGGGTGCCAGAGGCGAGCAGTGGTTAGGTTTGAAAGCTAAAGATGCAAGTTCGTTAAAGCGTTGGGCAAAATAGTTGTGAGTCAGCTAACTAATGAAATTTTATTAAGCGATGATGGTGCAGTGGTCATCCAATTTGAGGTAAGAATATGAGTGCAATTAAGAAATTTATTCCGCTAAATGTGGCGGTGCTTACGGTGTCCGATACTCGCACTTCCGAGACAGATACGTCAGGCCAATACTTGGCCGATGAAGTTACCAAGCTTGGTCATACGCTTGCTGCCAGAGAAATCATAATTGACGATGTGTATTTGATTCGCGCTGCAGTATCAAATTGGATTGCTGCAGCCGAGATTCACGCGGTAATTTGCACCGGCGGGACAGGCTTTACTGGGCGCGATAGTACTCCCGAAGCCCTAGTGCCCTTGTTTGATAAAACTATTGATGGTTTTGGAGAATTGTTTCGTCATTTGTCTTTGTCAGATATTGGTACCTCAACCGTACAATCGCGAGCGGTAGCCGGCATGGCCAATAAAACGGTAATCTTTTGTTTGCCTGGCTCTACCGGAGCCTGTGGTACTGCATGGGAAGGAATACTAAAGCAACAATTGGATAGCCGGCACGGGCCATGCAATTTTGTGTCACATACCAACGCTAGTTGAACCATCATGCTCACGGTTGATCAAGCGCGATCAAAGTTCATTGATTCTGTTGCCTGCAATGCTCAAGTTGAAATTGTTGACTTAGCCGATGCTTTATTGCGAATTTGCGCAAAAGACATTAGATCTCAAATAGAGGTGCCGCCCAGCGACAATAGTGCGATGGATGGTTTTGCCGTCAATAGTGCCGATCTACATGGCACGTCGCTGCAATTGCCAATCTCGCAGAGAATTCCAGCCGGTGCCACAGCTGTAATGCTCAAGCAGGGCAGTGCTGCAAGAATTTTTACTGGCGGAGTAATGCCAAATGGTGCTGACTCTGTGGTAATTCAGGAAAACTGTGAGTATACGGTCAACTCTGACTCAGTGAAGATATTAAAACCGCCCCAGCCGGGAGACAATGTTCGTCCTCGTGGCCAGGATATAGGTATCGGAGATACCATCGTTAGTGCAGGCCAAAAGTTATCGGCGGTTGACCTCGGTTTGCTAGCGTCGATAGGTCTTGCGCAAGTGAGCGTGTATAAGCAGATTACGGTGGCGGTGCTTTCAACTGGAAATGAGTTGGCAGAACCTGGGGATGCTCTAAAGGTGGGGCAGATATACAATTCAAATAGAACTATGTTGTTGGCCTTATGTCGGCAACTTGGATACCAAGTGATGGACTGTGGAATTGTTGAGGACACACTTCAGGCCACAAAAAATGCGCTAAGTGTTGCCGCTGAAAATGCGGATGTGATTATTAGCAGCGGTGGTGTGTCGGTGGGTGAAGAAGACTATATTCGGCCCGCGCTTGAGGCATTGGGTCATTTGGAGTACTGGAAGGTGAAAATGAAGCCGGGCAAACCAGTGGTGCTGGGGAAGATACTAGGTACTCCCTTTGTTGGACTTCCTGGTAATCCGGTGTCCAGCTATATTGTATTTCTATTGTTAGCTTTGCCTCTGTTAAGGTCCTTGCAGGGGCAGGCAGCAAAAGGCCCTGCCATGTATCATATTAACGCTGGGTTTGAGAAACAAGAGACTTCAAGAGAAGAGTATATTCGGGTGCGGCTTGTTCGTGATGAGCGCGGTTTGCAAACGGCAGAAGTCTTTAACAACCTTAGCAGTGGTGTATTGTCTTCATTGTCATGGGCCGATGGTCTGGTACGTCAAGCCATAGGACAGACTATTAAGATCGGTGAACCGATAGAATTTTTGCCGCTGCGGGACGGACTGCTATGAAAGTAGAGACAAACACAAGCCTGATAGATTCGTTCAATCGGCAAGTACGCTATTTGCGGCTCTCGGTTACCGATAGATGTAATCTGCGCTGTACTTATTGCATGGCTGAAGATATGAGCTTTTTACCGAAATCGAAAGTTCTCAGTATTGAAGAAATGGCATTGGTTGCACGCGCCTTCGTTGAGTTAGGGGTGGAGAAAATACGCCTAACCGGTGGTGAGCCCTTGGTTAGGAACGGCGTACTTGATTTGGCCACTCAGCTTTCGCGTCTGGAAGGTTTACGCGAACTTGTAATGACTACCAATGGCGTGCTGCTGGACAAGTATTCGGCAACGTTGGTAGCGGCGGGCGTCTCGCGGCTGAATATCAGTATAGACAGTCTGCGTTCGGACAGATTTAAAACCTTAACGCGCTTTGGTGCCTTAGACGATGTGCTGCGCGGGATTGAGGTAGCTAGGCTGGCCGGTTTTGCTAAAATTAAATTAAACGCGGTAATTCTTAAAGGCGTTAATCAGGACGAAGTAATTGAGTTGACACAGTTTGCGGTGGATAAGGGCTTGGATATTTCCTTTATTGAAGAAATGCCACTCGGTGAAATAAGCAGTCACCAACGCGCTGATAGTATGCTTGACAGCCTTAGTGTTCGTGAGCAATTAGAAGAAGTGTTCACTTTGAATGAGTCTGATTTTTCTGATCCGGCGGCAGGCCCTTCGCGTTATCTAAGTGTTGCCAACAGTGATACCAAGGTTGGCTTTATCTCGCCAATGAGCAATAATTTTTGTGCCACATGCAATCGAGTCAGAGTTACCGCAGAAGGCCGCTTATTGCTGTGTTTAGGTAATGATCACTCGCTCGATTTGCGTGAAATTGTAAGAGCAAATCCGCTTGATATTGATATTTTAAAAGAGGCAATCATAGGCTCTATGCAATACAAACCTGAGCAGCATTATTTTGACCCCAATGACATCACCATAACGCGCCACATGAGCGCCACTGGGGGCTAGCTGTTACATGCAAGCTGTTGTCAATCACCGTTATAAATACATTATGTTGTACTCGGCTAAGGCTGCTTGTACCTCAATGCGAACCTTGTATCTTGATATTCATCGCGATGAGTTATCAGAAGATCAGCTTGAGCAACTCAATGGCTACCATAATCTCAATGAACTACTGCCGTATGAAGAAGAAACTGATTATCGAGCTTATTATAAATTTTATGTTTCTCGGAACCCGTACAGCCGAGTAGTCAGTGCTTTTTTAGATCAATATGCCTATGCCCAGAACCGGGGCGTAAAAGACATGCTCGAAGATTCACCGCCGTCAGGCGATGCGCCTAATTCGTTTATCGAGTTTTTGCAGTATCTAAAGACGGTGCCCGATGCAGATCGTGATAGCCATTTTCAAACTCAAAGCTATTTCTTTGCCAGCGATAAAGTTCGCCTACGCAAATTCTTTCAACGCGCCAGCAAAAACACCCTAACCATCGATTACGCTGGCGATTTAGCGGACTTTAATGCACACATGGCAAAGGTCTATACAAAAATATTTCGCAAACATAAACCGATGCTTGAAACAGCATTAGCGAATCTATCCATGGTTAAGAAGATGAATTCATCTTTTTATGGTGATGACACAGTTGATGATGCCGCTGAGCTTGGCTTGCAGGAATTGGAAGAGCTTGTGTTTGCGCCAAAACCGCAGGAGTTTTTTCTATCCTCGCTAGCTCAGCAATTGGTAGAGGAAATTTATGCAGAAGATTTCTCCTTGTTTGGCTATGATGTAGGCAGCATCCCACACAAGAAGGCCTCTGCAGAATTAGCCGAAATCCCCGACGATTTTGATTGGCAAACCTATTTGCTGCTGGGGCCTGATCTGGTGCTGAAAAATATCGTTAATCAGCGACGGGTTACACGCCATTTTCTAGCGTTTGGGCGTTTCGAAACGGGTCGCCGTGCGTATAAGATAGAGGCCCCTGAGGGCTTTGATTGGCGTAAGTATCTCGACCTGCATGCTGATCTACAATTAGCGGGTGTTGATAATGAGCGAGATGCCATTATTCATTACCTGGCTTACGGCCGCAATGAAGGGCGGGCGTTCTAAGTAGGGTGCAGTAGACGGACACAACTGCTAGGCAACTAAGCGATCACTAATAAATTTGATGAGAAAATAAAATGAGCATTTACGATTACAACGTGAACACCATAGCTGGCAAAGAAGTCAGTCTTGAGGCCTACAAAGATAAAGTGATTTTGATAGTGAATACGGCAAGTAAATGCGGTTTCACCCCTCAATTTGAAGGGCTGGAAAATTTGTATAAAGAGTTACATGAGCAAGGCTTGGAAGTTTTGGGATTCCCTTGCAATCAGTTTGGTAGTCAAGACCCAGGTGCCGATGGTCAGATAGAGGAGTTTTGCCAACTAAACTATGGCGTTTCCTTCCCCATGTTTTCGAAAATAGAGGTCAACGGAGGCGGTACCCATCCGTTGTACAAATACCTGAAAAAGGAAGCAAAAGGATTGCTTGGCTCGGAAAAAATAAAATGGAATTTCACCAAGTTTTTGGTGAACAGAGATGGTGAAGTCATCAAACGTTATGGCTCT
>Ga0316189_10003427_pt1 | contig 15401 bp, 4 predicted proteins | sample LowCovwburrow_MG_FD_204930 | JGI IMG/M metagenome (GOLD analysis project Ga0316189, IMG submission 204930) | Coastal sediment microbial communities from Maine, United States - Lowes Cove worm burrow | ecosystem: Environmental > Aquatic > Marine > Coastal > Sediment | place: USA: Maine... | reverse complement strand
GTGATCACGGTCTCCGCGACCCGTTTGAGCCCCTGGAGCTGGTTCTCGTTGAGGCCGTAGCCGACCATCGTCACCGGCGTGTCGATGCCCATCAGCTCATCCCACTGATCCTGGGTGGTCATCATCTTCATCGGCGGGTACTCAGCCGGCGCTGGATCGCTGAGGACGACGTAGGCGAAGTCGAAGAGGTCGGCCTTGCAGTCGTCGGGATCGCAGAAGTCGGGGTGGACCCCGTAGGACTCGGCGACCGTCTCCCAGGCGGCGTCCGGGGACTGATCGCCGAAGGCGATCCGGATCTTCCCCGGCGCTGGCTCGCCAGCAAAACAGTGTGCGGCGGTCAGGAGCAGCTTGGGGGTGATGAGGGTGCCCGTGCAGAGGAGGCTGCTGCGGTCGATCGCGACGACCGAGGGCCAGTCGCCGGGGGCGACCAGCTCACCGCCGTAGATCGTCTGTGGCTGTGGTGGCCTATCTGAGAGCGGCGTGACCTCGAGGGCCATCACCATGCCGAGCAACACGCCGATGCCTACCATCTCGAAATCATAGCAGCGGCCTTGTCAGGCAGGGCCCCGACTCGCCGGGATCGCTGTGTTCAGCTCTCGGTGGGGGCGTTGCCGCCCGTGTCGGCCGTAGCGTCGAGCTCGGCCATGCCGTCAAACTCGGCCATGCCGTCGAGGTCGCTTGGAACGTTATCGACCTCGCCTCCAGGCCGGGCCGTGATGGGGTCGGCCGGCGTACTGGTGGGCCCAGTGCCCATAGACACAGGCATTTCAGCGGGGGCGGGGTCGGCGGGGATCTCGGCCGGGCCTGGGCCGTCGGGCATTTCGGCCGGGCCTGGGTCAGCGGGCATTTCGGCCGGGCCTGGGTCGGCGGGCATTTCGGCCGGGCCTGGGTCGGCCGGCGTTTCGGGGGGGGTCGGCTCGTCGGGAGCCTCCGTGGGCCGGGGGTCGGCGGGGAGCTCGGGGACGGGCTCTCCGGGGATCTCGGCAGGAGCGGGGTCGGCGGGCATTTCGGCCGGAGCGGGGTCGGCGGGCATTTCGGCCGGAGCGGGGTCGGGATCCCCCTGCGGGTGTGCGGGCGTCGGGTCTTCCATGTTGCCGGACTCGGCTGCCGGGGCTTCAGCGTTGCCGGCACCCTTGGCACCATCGTCGGCGCCCCTCTCGGCCCTGTCAGCGTCGGAGGAGCTGCCTTTGCGTCGCGGATTATCGCCAGTGGAGAGATGGGCCGTGTAGCCGAGGCCCTTGCGGGCCTTGGCGTAGCGGGCGCTGCCTGCGAAGCCGAGCAGGTCCCGCAGCTCCTCGTCGTCGAGGCGAGCTGCGATCGCCTCCGCGCGGGCCGCGGGCTTGGTCGGGAGGCCGAGGAGCTCGAGCGCGATCGCGAGGTCACCGGCGGCGCAGAGGCCGACTCGATTGCCGCCGCGCTCGACCCAGGAGCGCCAGGAGCGGCTGTCGAAGCCCTCCTCCGCGTTCTCCTGGAGGAGCGCGGCGATCGCCCGCGACACCTTGAGCGGGAGTTTACGCGAGAGGTGTTGTGCGAGCTGGTGGGTCGCCTCGTCGTCGTCGCGGATGAAGTCGCGGCGGTGGACGTGGCGGGGGTGGAAGGCGAGGAGGATCGACGCGAGCACGGTGATGAGCTGCTCGCGGCTCAAGGCCTCGGTCAGAATGTTGCCCGGCCGCGCGAAGAAGAGCGCTCGACCGATCGCGAAGCGGAGGTGGGGCGTCGCCTCCTCGTACTTCGCCTTGGGGCCGACGACCATCACCGGCGGGTACTGGCAGTGGGGCACGAGCCAACCGTCGTCGACGTCGGCGGCGACCGCGGCGGCGTCGATCAGGGGGTAGGGCGGGGCGCCGATCCGGGTCCGGGTGTCGCACCAGGTCGTGTAGAAGGCGTCGTCGCTCTCGCGGATCATCGCCCCCTCGGTGACGTCGAGGCGCGGCAGCTTGGCGCAGAGGATCGCCGCGCCGCCCCGCCAAAGCTGGATCATCGCCTCGATCATCCCGCCGCTCGGCGGCTGAGCGGGGAGGATCGCGTTGATGTCGAAGCTCTCGCGGTCCGTGACCTCGACGGTGATGCTCTCCGCGAGGGCCAGGGCCGCCGCGTCCTCGGGATCGAGGATCCGGAGGAGGCCGGCCAGCGCCAAGGTCTGGTCGACGTCGCCGTCGTCGAGGCAGAGGTCGAGCAGCGCGCGGATGTTGGCGGTGTCGGTCGGCTCGAGCTCGAGGATCGCCTCGTAGTTGCGGCGGATCCGGTCGCTCTCGGCGTTGGCGGCGAGGTAGAGCTGCGTCAGGTGGCGGCGCTCCGCGACCTCGAGACCGCGGGCGTCGAGGGTCGCCGCCTTCTCGAGGAGCCGGATCGCCCGCTCGGGGTGCCCGTGCTGGGTCTCGGCGAGGCGGATGAGGAGCGCCGAACGACGGGCGTCCTCGGCTTCGCCCTGGGTGCTCCGCAGCCCCTGGCGGTTGAAGAACATCAGCACCAGGCGCTCGATGTCCTCCTGGGTGTCCTCGTCCTGATCGCGGTGGAGTTCGAGGACGTCGAACATCGCCGAGATCGGTGAGGCCCGCTGGGGGAACGCGTCGCAGGCTGCCTGGGCGTAGCCGCGAGCCCGCTCATCATCACCGCTCCGTCGTCGCACCAGGCAGAGGCGGACCCCCTCCAAGAGCAGCTCTAGGCGGCTCTCGTCCCGGAGATCGTCGCGCAGGGTGAGGCGGTCGAGGCAATTGATCGCGGTCTCGGTGTCGCGGGTCGAGGCGACCCAGAAGGCGACTTCGAGCTGGCGGCGCTCCAGCACTGGCGTCGGCTCATGGCTGACGAGGGCGATGCCGCTGCGGAGGGAGATGAACGCGCGATCGCGGAGATCGTCGATGGCGATCTGCTCATCATCGCTCAGGCCGCGACCGTCGTTCTCGGCCACCTCTTCGATCGCGGCGGCGGCGGCGGCGGCGAGCATACCCGCGTCCAGGAGCATGCGGCCGCGCTCCAGGGGGGCGCTGATGTGCTCCGCCCTGGCGGCGGTGTAGCGGGCCTGGCGATCGTCGAGACCGCCGTCGCGGCAGCGGGCGATCATCCGATCGAGGAGCTCGATGTTGTCGGGGTCGGCGGCAAGGGCCCGCTCGAAGAGCGCGATCTCCTGGGCTTCCTCACCGAGCTCGGCTGCGGAGGCGGAGGCGAGCACGAGCATCTGGGCTGTGCGGCTGCGGTCGGCGGGGCTGAGGATCGTCTCGCCTGTGAGCAGCTCCTCTACCTGCGACGCCGCGGCGATAGCTTCCTTCCAGCGACCGACGTGGTGGCGGTTGCGGACGATCGCGGCCCGGATCTCGAGGTTCGAGGGGTCTTGGCGGAGGGCCGAGGAGAGGCGTCGGTAGGCGTCGACTGACCGGTCTGTAGCCTCGAAGAGCTGGGCTAGGAGGAGGAGCCCGCCGACGAGGTGCTCCTGATCGCGGGAGAGCACGTGGGACTCGACGGCCTCCTCGAGCACCGGCTCGGCCTCGTCGTAGCGACCGGCGAGGAAGAGGACCTCGCCGAGGCTGTGGCTGGCCATGGCGTACTCGGGATCCGCCTCGCGGGCGGCGGCGAAGCGGGCAGAGGCGAGCTCGACGTCCTGGGTCCGGTGCCAGAGCGCGCGTCCGAGCTCGGTCAGCACCGGCGCGACCTGGGTCTGGTCGGAGAGGGCGGCGATCCGCTCGGCGATCATGGCGTCGATCCCGTCGATCTTCGCTTGGTCGCTGTCGGCGTTGCTGTCGGCGTCGCTGTCGCTGTCGCTGTCGCTGTCGTTGTCGCCGGCGGCCAGGCGAAGATCGACGAGGCCGGCGAGGGCGGCGGCGATCCGGGCGTTGGCCCTGGGGTCGCCGCTGCCGTCGGCCTCGAGCACCCGGTCGTAGAGGCGGGCGGACCACTCGGCGTCGGCGAGGGCGACGGCGGCGAGGGGCGCCGCCTCGAGGAGACCGTCGGGATCGCCGAGGCGCTCGAGGGTGTCGACGAGGACCGGGAGGTCGTCGGTGCGGCGGGCGAGGGAGGCCCGCTCGCGGAGCAGCTCGCGGTGCTGCGGGCACTCGCCCAGCGCCTCTTCGATCGTCGCCGTCGCCTCTGTCAAATCGCCGACCTCGCCGCTCAAGATCGAGGCGAGGGCGAGGGCGATGGCGGCTCGGCCCTCGGCGGCCTCCTCTGGGAGATCCTGGAGGCGTTGGCGGAGGAGTGCGACGCCTTCGTCGACCCGACCGCTGCGGCGGTAGAGGCGGCTGAGTCCGAGGACGACCGCGTCGTTGTCCGGGTCCTCCTCGGCGAGGGCCTCGAGGGTCGAGGTCGCCGCGGCCTCGTCGTCAAACCCCTCCTGGAGCGCCCGGGCCTTGACCACGAGGATGGCGATCCGCTCGTCTCGACGGTCCTCAGCGAGGGCGAGGCGGCGATCGATGATCGCGACCAGGGGCTCCCAGCGCTGCTCTTGCAGGTAGAGCTGCTGGAGGTGGGCGAGGGCCTCTGGGTCTTCGGGGCGTTCGCTGAGGATCTCGCGCCAGCGCTCGATCGCTGTGTCGGTCAGGCCAAGCGGGCCCTCCTCCAGGGCGCCGAGGCGGGCGAGGAGGCGGAGCCGGTCGTCGCCGCCGGCGTGGGGAAGGGCGCTGCGGAGGACATTGGCGGCGCCGGCCCACTCCTCCTTGCGGAGCAGGAGCGATGCCAGCTCCTCTTGGATGTCGACGCGGGCCGGAAGCTCGCGGGCGAGCGGCTCGAGGCGCTTGATCGCCTCGCCGACCCGGTGGACGCGGAGGTCGAGGTCACGAGCGAGCTGTCGGAGCATCGCCTCGCGCTCGACGGGTGTCGCGTTCTCGAGCTGGAGGTCGACCAGGCGGCTGCGGACCTCGACGTACTCGCGGTTGCGCTCGGTGGTCTCGTAGATCGTCGCCAGCGCGGCGAGGGCCCCCTGGTGCTGCGGCAGCACCCCGAGCACGTCGCGGTAGGCGGTCTCGGCGAGAGCGGGGTGACCGGCGTCGTCTTGGAGCTGGGCTAGGCGGAGCGAGTAGGCGACGAGGTGCTCCGGCATGGTGACCTCGCTGACGAGGTGGGCGTAGGCCGTGAGGAGACGTTCGTTATCGCCCCGGCGCGCGGCCAAGGTGTCGAGCGCCTCGCGGGCCTCGGCGTGCTCCGGCAGGAGGATCAGCGCCTCTTCGAGGTCCTGGAAGGCCTTCTCGGGCTCATCTGCGCCTTCGTCGTGGAGGCGGGCGAGCACTCGCGCGAGGTTGACCCGCGCCTCCTTGGAGGAGGCCGGAAGCTCGCGATAGGCCGCCTCGATCTCCTCCCAAGGGCTCGCGACCGGGGGTCGCGAGGGCAGGATCGGCGCGTCGAGCGAGGGGATCTCGGGGAGCCCCGCGGTTAGGGCGGGGAGGCTCGGGGCCGGGGTCGGCGTGATCGAGATGACCGGGCGGCTCGGCGGGCGCGGAGGAGCTGGGCGTAGGACGTTGGGCTGGCTCGGCGGGCGCGGGGTGGCGTGGGGCCGGCTCGGCGGGCGCGGGGTGGCGTGGGGCCGGCTCGGCGGGCGCGGGGTGGCGTGGGGCCGGCTCGGCGGGCGCGGCGGGGCGCTGTGGGGCCGGCTCGGCGGGCGAGGCGGACCGCTGCGGGGGGGCGGCGGCCGTACTCCCTTCGGGCGGGGCGCGTCGGCCTCGCGGGTGCTCTCGCGGAAGGCGACGAGCTGCGGATCGTCGGGGGCGATGTCGAGGGTGACCGGCGCGTCGGCGTGGGGCCTGGCGGCTTCGCGGAGCTCGACGAGCTGCGGATCATCGGGGGCGAGATCGAGGGTGATCGGGTTGTTGTCGTCCTCGTCGTCGAGGGTCTCGATCTCGGTCAGGTCGACGACGCCGGTGATCTCCGGGGGCGGCTCCTCAAAGGCCTCGATCTCGGTGAGGTCGAGGATACCGGTGATCTCCGGGACCTCGTCGAGGGGCTCGATCTCGGAGAGCTCGACGATGCCGGTCAGCTCGGGGGTGGTGTCGTCGATGGCCTCGATCTGCGAGAGCTCGATGACGGAGGTCGAGGGCGCCTGGACCAGGTTGCGGACCCGTCGATCATCGCGCGGGCGGAGGGTCGTCGGGTGGAGCCCGAGCTTGCGCCACAGGGCGTCGTCGGCGATCTCCGGCGGGCGAACGCTGGGCCAGAGCAGGGGATCGCGGGACGGGGGCGGCGTGGTGTAGGCGCCGATCGCCTGGGCGTAGTGCCAGATCGAGCCGTGCAGCGGCCCGAGGTCGCCGTCGACGGGCGGCAGCTCGGGGCGCAGCCGCCAGGCGCAGAGGTTGGCCCGCATCGCGTACTCGGGACGGCCGAGGAAGTCGGCGTAGAGCTCGGCGAGCCGCCCCCAATGGGCGTTCTCTTGGCTGAGCTGGCCGGGGGTCGGCGGCGTTCCGGGGCGTCGCGCCGCGTGCATCTGCTGCAGCTCCCAAGCCGGGACGAGCAGCATCAGGTCCCAGAGGTTGCCCGCCTCGGCGAGGCGGTCGAGCTCGAAGCGGGCCTCTTCGGAGGAGGGGTCGAGCCCGAGGATCCGCAGCCACTCCGCGATCGCGCCCCGGCGATCGTCGAGCTGGCGCTCGCGGATCTCGGCGCGCTCCTTGAGCCACAGGATCGTCGCCTTGGAGTCATCCTCGCCGGGGGAGTGCTTGCCGGCGTTCGCGGCGATCAGCTCTTGGAGGGCGCCCAAGACCGTGAGGGTGCCGAGCGGCGGCTCGCCAGGGGGGCGGGCCCCGTCGATGCTCTCGGCCAGCTCGCGCAGGGGCTCCAGCAGGGTCGCGCCCTGGAGGTCGTAGCGGAGGCCGCCGCGGAGGGTCCGGAGGGCGGCGAGGGAGTCGTCGCAGTGCTCGTGCAGGATCTCGGCGGCCTGGCGGAGGCTCCGCAGGCCCTCGGCGATGGCGCGACGGTCGAAGAGTCGGCTCGCCGCGGCTTGGCGGATATCCGCTAGCTCATCCCACAGCTCGTTGCGTTCGCAGAGGGAGACGGCGAGGTCGAGCGCCTCCTCGGCGAGGGAGCGATCATCGCCGTAGATCTGCTCCCAAGCGGTCCGGAGGCGGGTCGCTGCGCCCCTCACATCCCCGAGCTTGCGCTCCAGGAGGCGGGCGAGGGCGACATGGGCGTCGAAGTGGGCGAGGGCGCTCTCGCCCCGGGTGAGCATTCCTTCGTGGTAGTCGACCAGCTCCTGCCACAGCTCATGGCGTTCGGCGAGCTCCTCGATCTGCTTGCCGAGCTCGGTGTCGTCGGGGCGGATCGTGTGGGCACGGATCAGGAAGGAGATCGCCCGGTCCGGCGCCTGCAGTCGCTCGCGGGCGACATCGGCCGCCGCGAGGAGGAGCTCGAAGCTGGCGAAGTCGCCGGAGCTGCGATCTTTCTGCCGGAGCTCGATCTCCTGCTCGTACACCTCGATCTGCTGGGCCCAGAGGTTGTGGGCGCTCGCCAGCGTCCGCAGGCGCTCCCGCGGCGCGCGGGCTACCCGTGAGTCGGGAGCGCCTTCGAGCGCCAGGAGATAGGCCTTCTTGGTCCAGGAGAAGGCGAGCTCGTAGTCGTCGAGATGCTCCTCAGCGGTCGCCGACGCGTTCATGCACAGGTCGACCTGTCCCTTCACGTCGGCGCGCTGGGACATCTCGTTGAAGCGCTCGTCGTAGGCGAGGAGGAGGTCCTTCCACATGCCGTGACGGGCGGCGATCGCCTCGAGCTGGTCGCGGACACCGTCGTCGGCGGGGTTGATCCCGAGGGCCTTGCCGAGGAGGTCGATCGCCCGTCGGTGATGCCCTTGCTTGTCCTCGGCGATCGCCGCCATTCGCTCGAGGATCGCGACCTTGTCTTTGGGGCTCTGAAGCTCGCTCATGTGACGCTCGAGCGTCTTGAGCGCGCCGTCGAAGTCCCCGGCCTGCTCTTGGAGGTCGGCCTGGATCCGCAGCGCGACGGGATCGTGGCCGGCCTCTTCGACGTAGCGCGCAAAGGCGCCAAGGCCCGACTTGGGCTCGCCGAGGGCGATCCACGACGAGGCGATGGCCTCGAAGAGACGGCGACGCTCGCCGCGATCCTCGGTCGCGAGGAGGAGGATCTCGGCGTGGCGGATCGCCTTTCGATGATCGCCGCCTGCGGCGTAGTAGGCGGTGAGGCGGGCGCGGATCTCCGGGTGACCCGGGGCGATCGTCGCGTCGAGCTGCTCCAGGACCCGGGCTGCGGCGCTCGCGTTGTCGAGATCCTGGGCCAGCACCTCTGCCCGCTCGAGGCCGAGCTGGAGCACCTCCTCGTCGGTGTCGACGAGATCCTGGAGGTTGCCGAGCATCGCCGCGAGACCGTGCCAGGAGGTGATCGTCCGGTAGAGTCGGGTGAGGGCCTCGACCGCGCCGCGATGGTCGCGGTGGATCCGGAGCACCCGCTCGAAGGCGGAGCACGCCAGGTCTGGATCGTTCAGGGTGCTCTCGGCCAGGTGACCGAGGCGCATCAGGTAGTCGAGCTGGCGGATCGGCGGGGTCTTGGAGGACGCGGCCGCCTTGCCGAGGAGCGTCGCGAGATCGTCGTAGCGCTCGTCGGCCTCGTAGATCGAGGCCATCTTGTCGATGATCTCGAGGTTGTGGGGATCGAGCGCCAGGAGGTCGGCGTAGACCCGTGAGGCCTTGCGGTTGTCGGCGAGGCGAACCTCGGCGATGCTGCCCATACGCCAGAGGATCCGCGAGCGCGGGCGCTGGTCGGCGGTGATCCGAAGCTCCCGGTCGAGCGCGGTGTAGAGGCTGTCGTAGCGCCCGGTCTCGTAGAAGAGGTTCTGCAGGCGGTGGAGGATCTCGAGGTCGTCGTTCTTGTAGGAGATCAGCTGTTCGCAGGCCCAGATCGCGTTGTCGTGGTCCTGGAGATCGTCGTGCCAGATCGCCGCCATCTGCCGCAGCAGCTCCATCTGCTTCGCCGGTCGCCGGGCTGCCTCGTAGTGCTGGCGGAGGATCGCGATGAGCCCGCCGTAGTCGCCGACGCGGGCGTAGAGGTCGGCGAGCATCTCCTCGATCGGCGAGTCGTCGGGCTGGATCGTCAGCGACTCGTGCAGGTGATCGATCGCCCGGGTCGGATCGATCACGCGCTCGCGGTAGACCTTGGCGAGGCGGCGGAGGTGGCCGAGGCGCTTGTTCGGATCGCTGACCCGGGCGAGCTCTAGGCCCTGGGTGCGGGCGACCTGGTCGAGCATTCGGATCCGCTTGTCGAGGCGGGCGATATGCTCGCGCGGGCGCCAGTCGTTGGGGTAGGCGCTCTGCAGGCGCTGCCAAGCGTCGAGGGCACCGTCGGGATCGGCGAGGCGTTTCTCACAGATCTCGGCGACCTCGACGAACTCCTCGGCGAAGGAGGGGCTCTGGAGCGGGTTGTCGGGGCCTGTGTAGGAGGTCGCCTGGTCGAGCTGATACGAGATCAGATCGCGCAGGTGAGCCCACTTGTTCTTGCGCCGCCAATGCTCCTTGTAGCCCTCGAAGGCGACCGCGTTGAAGGGCTCGCGCTCGAGCACCTTGAAGAAGAAGAACGACGCGCGCTCGTCGTTGTGAAGCTCTTCGCGGTAGACCTCTGCGGCCTTGAGGAGCTTGCCTGTGGGCATCGAGTCGGGCTCTTGCTCGACGAAGAGCTCGAAGAGCCCAGCCAGGGCCTCGACGTCGCCGAGGCTGATGTAGAGCCGCTCTAGGTGCTGCCAAGCGGGACCGCCGGGAGCTTCGTAGTGGGCTGCGGTCTCGTAGCAGAGGCGGGCGTCCTCGCGGCGGGCGAGGTGTTCCTCGAGCAGCTCACCGCGCTGCATCCACAGGGAGTAGGCGTCGGCGGGCGCGACATAGCCGATCCATTGGGCGTATAGATCGTCGAGGTCGGTCCAGCGCTCGTGATCGCTGAGGAGCTCCGCCAGCATCATCCCGGCGTCGTAGTGATCAGGGCGGAGGCTGAGGGTCCGGCGGAGGAGCTTGAGCGCCTCGCGTTCGTCGTCTTGGGCGTGGGCGAGCTTGGCCGCGCGGAAGAAGATGTCGGAGGCCTTCGCCATCCCCTCGTCGCTGGCCTTGCCCGAGCCCAGGTACATGACCCCGAAGGCCCGCAGCGCCTGGACGTTGTCTGGCATCGCCTTGAGCGCCGACTGGAGGTGAACGGCGGCGGCGGCGATGTTGTCGTGGACCTCGTGCTCGATCCTCGCCAGGCGGAGGTGGAGCTCGGCGGCCCGCTCGCGCTGGTTGCCGGGATCGAGGCGCCCTAGCTCGGCGTTCATCAGCTCGGCCGCGCGCTCCCAGGAGCTCGCGTGGAGGTAGAGGCGGACGAGGCCTTCACTCGCCTCGAGGTTTCTCGGGTCGCGCTGGAGGGCGCTCTCGTAGATCGCGATCGCCTCCTTGATCGCCATGAAGTGCTCTTCAAGGATCTGCGCGAGCTCGACGAGGAGAGCAGGGACCGCCGAGGGCTGGGTGCGCTCGAGGCCGCGGATCCGCCAGCGCAGGAGGATGAGGCGCTCCTTGTGCCAGCCGAGCTCCTCATAGAGCTTGTAGAGCTGATCGACCGCCCGTTCGTGCTCGGGGGCGGCCTCGACCGCGCGGGCGAGGGCGCGGGCGGCCTCGCCGTGATCCTTGACCCGGTCGAGCCATAGCTCATACGCCTGGTGCGAGAGTTCTGCGACCTTGCCCTGGTTTCGCCGGGGGTCGGGGCTGGCCTGGCCGATATGGTCGGCGTAGACGAGCAGGAGCGTCGCCAGCGAGCGCCAGTCGTCGGTCTCGCGGAAGCGCCGGCGGAGCTTGACGAACGTCGAGTCGTGGATGGGGCCCGCGCGGAAGGCCGAGAGCTCCGCGGGCTCGTCCGAGGCCGCCATCGGAAGCGGGCATGGCAGGCCTAGCGGCGATTGGGGGGGTGCGACGGCTGCATCGCTCTTCGACATCGGCGAGCCTCCTGCGCGCCGAAAGGCGCAAAATCAAGCCGCGCGACCGTACCATGTTCGTGTGTGCCCGCGGTCGCTGGATATCTGCGAAGGAAGAAAAACTCGGGCTGTGCAGAGCTTTGCCGGGTCGTGTCGGGCGGCGCCCGACCGCGGGCAAGACCCGTCGATCTCGTGCATACTGCGCGACCGCACGCCTGTGAGCAGGCGCCGAAAAACCACGTGCCCAGGACTCCAAAAACCCCATCCCTGCGCTCTGTGGGGACCTCTCCTTTCATCCGTCGCCTGCGCAACGGGGCCCGGATCTTCTGTGCTCCCGCCGCCGCGGACGCGCCGGTGTCGATCCAGCTCTGGGTCGCCGCTGGGGCCGGAGCAGAGCGGCAGAAGGAGCACGGTTGCGCGCATCTGCTGGAGCACATGCTCTTCAAGCCCTTCGCGAAAGAGGGGCCGGAGGGCGACCTCGCGCTGCTGATCGAAGGTCTCGGCGGCGACGTCAACGCCTTCACCTCGCATGACGAGACAGTCCTCTATGCCACCGTCCCGGCGAGCGTTTGGGGAGAGGCGCTCGACGGGATCCTGTGGTCCGGTCTTCGACCGGAGTTTCGCCGCGAGGAGCTCGAGCGTGAGCGCGAGGTCGTGGTCGAGGAGATAAAGCAGTACTACGACGATCCCGGTTCCCGCGCTGCGCAGATGCTGCTGGCTCAGGTGCACGCGGATCACTCCTACGGGCGACCTGTGCTCGGGACGCCTGCAGAGGTCCGCGGTCATACGGCGCGCCGTCTTCGTGCGTTCCATCGCCGGGTGTACGCTGGCGCTCGCCTGACCCTGGTGGTCGTGGGGCCGGTCGACCCCAAATCGGTCGTCGCCCGCGCTATGCCGGTGCTCGGTCAGACGCCAGAGGCGAACCCTTTGCCGGTCCCCGGCGCTGTGATGCCGCCGATGGACGAGAAGATCCGGGCGACGGTGCGTCGGGCTGACGTCAGCGAGTGTCATCTCCTCGTCGGTTGGCGGGCGCCGGGCCTCGATCATCCGGACATCGCCGCATTCGACGTGCTCGCGCTGGTCCTCGGCTCAGGCGACGCCTCGCGGCTGGTCTGTGATGTTCGCAGGCGAGCGCAGCTGGTCACCGACATCCACGGAGCGTTGGATGTCGGGCGCGAGGAGTCGTCGCTGACGATCGCGGCCCGGACCGGCGTCAACCAGATCGTCGGCGCCTACCGGGCGATCCAGCACCAGATCCGTCGCCTCGCGACCATGCCGATGTCGATCGAGGAGTTCTCCCGGGCCCGCGTCGCCCTCGAGAGCGATCTTGTCTACCGCGGGGAGACCGTTCAGGGGCAGGGCCACGCGCTCGGCTACTACGCGACGATGACCGACGACCGGAGGCGGGAGCAGCGGTACTACCGTGAGCTCTCGGCGCTGACCCCGGAGGCGGTTCAGACGGTGGCCGCCCGCTGGTTGCCGAGCCCCGGCGGCAGCCTTACCGCGCTCTTGCCGGAGGCGCGGGTCGACACGGTCGAAGCCCGGAGGATCCGCCGCGAGCTGCTCGCGGGCGGCCGAGCTCGGTCCCGGCGGGCGAAGGCCTCGACCTCTGAGGGGATCACAGCGGTCGACCTGGAGTGCGGTCTGCGCCTGCGCCTGCTCCGGGATCCCTCAGTGCCGGTCGCCGGGGCGTGGCTTGTCTGGTTGGGGGGGCTGCGAGCGGAGCCGGCGGCCCACGCCGGGCTCGCCTCGATCACCGCGGAGACCCTCGCCCGGGGTAACGCCCTGCGCGACGGAGACAGCCTCAGCCGCGAGATCGAGGGCCTCGCGGGGTCGCTCGACGGCTTCGCCGGGCGCAGCAGCCTCGGGATCCACGGCGAGGGGATGGCGCGCCACATCCCGCGGGTGTTGGAGCACCTCTTGGAGTGCGCCCTGACCCCGCGTTTTCCCGACGATGAGGTCGCTGAGGCGCGGCGAATCGCCATTGAAGAGGTCACGGCCGCGGACGACCTCGGCCAGGTGGCGATCCAGGAGCTGCGCAAGCTGCTCTACGACAAACATCCCTATTCCCGGCCGCTCCGCGGCACACGGGCGGGGCTGCGGACGATCGATGGCCCGCTCCTGCGGGAGAATTGGCGGCGTAACTACCCGATCGGCCAGGCGGTGCTCGGGATCGCAGGCGATATCGACCTGGGCGCCGTCCGCGAGGCTGTCGAGGCCCGCTGCGAGAACTCTCGCCGTCGCGGTCGTCGCTGGCGTCCCGAGGGAGGCCCGCCGAAGCCGCTCACCCGGCCGCGGCGCAAGACGATCCGCAAGGATCGGGAGCAGGCCCACATCGCCATCGGCTTTCCCGGGCTTGTCCTCGGGGATCCGCGGGTGCCCGCGCTCGAAGTGCTCTGCGCCCTGCTCGGCGGGCAGTCAGGACGGCTCTTCCTCGCCCTCCGGGAGGAGGAGGGGCTGGTCTACACCGTCGACGCCGGGGCGACCGAGGGGATCGACGGCGGCGATGTGACGATCTACGCCGCCACCAGCCATGACAAGCTCGGTCGCGCGCTCGCGGCGATCGAGCTCCACCTCGCCCGGGTCGCGACAGAGCTCATCGACGAGCCTGATCTCGAGCGGGCGAAGGCTTGGCTCATCGGTCAGCACGCGATCAGCCTCCAGCGACGCTCGGCGGTCGCCAGCGAGCTCGCCTTCGCCGTCGCCTGCGGTCTGCCGGCGATCCACTATCGGGGCTACCAGTCGCGGATCGAGGGGGTCACCAGCGCTGCTGTGCTCCAAGTCGCCCGACTCCTCCTGGATCCTCGGCGGCAGGCGATCGTCATCGTCACCCGCGAGGGGGTCGACGTCCGAGCGGGCTCCTAGGAGCTGGTGACCGCGCTAGCCGAGGCTCAGGACGTAGACGTCGTAGAGCGCGTGGGTCCAGGCGGCGACTGCGAAGCCGCGGATTTGATAGACGATGGCGAAGAAGACCCCTGCGAGGCTGCGATAGACAAAGGCGTCGTAGGTGAAGGGCTCTCCGGCGGGCCCGACGTGGTGGGCCATGCTGAAGATCAGCGAGGAGAGGATGAGCGCGGCGATCCAGGCCCGGCGACGGCCGGTGATCCCGGCGAGGAGCCAGCCGAGGCCGCCCATGCCGATCAGGCGGAAGATAAGCTCCTCGTGGAGCCCCGCGCCGGCTGCGATCACGAGGACGTCGACCGGCAGGAGCCCGCCGGCGATCGCCAGGCCCGGCGCGAAGTCGAGGAAGCGTTGGAGCGCGAAGAGGATCAGCGTCCCCATCGTCGTCGCGTAGAAGGTCGCCTCCAGGAGGACCGGGAGAAACGCCCGGGGCGAGAAGCTCCCTGAACGCCGAAGGATCACGACGATCGCCAAGTAGGCGACGCAGAGACCGCCGAGGATCAGGAGGTAGTTGCCGAGATCGCGCTCGCACAGCTCGATGAGCGAGCGGGTGACAAAGTCGACGCCGTTTTGCCCGCGGCCGCCGCGGCTGAGGATCCCGAGCTGGTAGGTCAGGAAGAGGGGGAAGACGAGGATGGCGCTGGTGAAGGGATCGATCCGCCCGCCGAAGTGACGGCTGAGGGTCCCGCGACGGCGACGACGGGGCCGCGGTCGTCCGTTGTCCTCGTCCTCGTCTCTGGCTCGCTTCGTAGGCATCTTGCTCGTCGGGGGCAGCGTGCGCTATCCGTGGCGAGTGGACAAGATTGCGACGAGGGGAGGGGGATGAAGGAGTTCGCCGCGGTCTTCTGCGCTGGCGGGCTCGGGGCCTCTCTCCGGCTCCTCTTGGGCCGCCTCGTCGACGCCCACTTCACCGCACACTACGCCGCGAGCTTGCCTCACGCAGGCACCCTGGCGGCCAACCTGATCGGCTCCTTTGCGATCGGCCTGATGTCTGCGCTCCTCCCTGACGGGGTGCTGCGGTTGGCGGTCATCACCGGTCTGCTCGGCGGTTTCACGACCTACAGCGCCTTCGCGCTCCTGACCGTCGACCTGGCCACCAGCGGCCGCTGGGGTTTCTTGAGCGCCCAGCTCGCAGCCCACATTTTCGGCGGCGTGACCTGTGTGCTCCTCGGGATCGCCCTCGCTCGCATGCTCGGCGGCGGAGCGGCCTAGTAGGTCGATCTCGGGCGTTCTCAGGGGCAGCTCGCTTGCGCGGTTTGGCGCGCAAGAGGCGGTAGTGTGGAGAATTCGCTCGCGGCGTAGAGGGGGACGAGCGCTCCAGGCGTGGGGTCGCAGGAGGTCTCGCCCGGAGGCCGGGCGCTCTATATCGATCGCAAAAGAGCTCCTGCCGCTCATGGGGAGGACGCTCTTGGGTGCCACGGCGCGGAGAACGAGCGAAGGCGCCGCGCAAGAGCGCGACACCTTCGGCGAGCAGGATCGTAGCGACCTACTTCTTCTTGGTGGCGGCCTTCTTCTTGGGGGCGGCCTTCTTCTTGGGGGCGGCCTTCTTCTTGGGGGCGGCCTTCTTCTTGGGGGCGGCCTTCTTCTTGGGGGCGGCCTTCTTCTTGGTGGCGGCCTTCTTCTTGGGGGCGGCCTTCTTCTTGGGGGCGGCCTT
>Ga0316189_10003426_pt1 | contig 15406 bp, 10 predicted proteins | sample LowCovwburrow_MG_FD_204930 | JGI IMG/M metagenome (GOLD analysis project Ga0316189, IMG submission 204930) | Coastal sediment microbial communities from Maine, United States - Lowes Cove worm burrow | ecosystem: Environmental > Aquatic > Marine > Coastal > Sediment | place: USA: Maine... | reverse complement strand
GAAAGCCTTCTCCAGAACCCCCTCACTCAGGCCGTCCTGGGAACTGGTGCTGCTCGGGATCGTCTCAGCTATCGCTCTTTGCGCACACTGGCCGCCATTTCGCCGGCGGTGGCCGAGGTGGTTGGCTACACCCGATACCGGGTCGAATCATTGGCCGACGGGGGCCAGCTACACATTGTCGACAAGGGCGGCATCGCAACCGGTATCCCATCTCGTGTCGAGAAAGATCCAACCCTGCGAGGCACAAAACGTCGAGTGGCAACCGAACGGGAGCCGTTCGTTACGGTCGGCACCGACGGCCGGGTTGTGCTGATCGTGCCGGAGGTCAAAGACAAGCAGACCACCGGCCTCACCCTCTGCCACCTTAAACTGAGCGACAACCTGGGTGCCTCCACGGCTCGCAGCGTGTTGCAGGGCTACCGTAACCGTTACCGTCAGCTCACCGATGTGGTTACCGAACGTCAACCATCGTTCCGAGAAGACCTCTTGGCCCAGATCAGCACCGTCGATCTTCTCACTGCGCCAATAACCGTTGTGTCCCGCTACTGGACGCAGGAGTAGCGTTCATCTAACCGAAAGGGCACAAGCCGTTGCGTCCCGTTGTCACCCCAACCGAGATGGCCGCATTCGACGCGGCCGCTCCGGAGCCCGTAGCGGAGTTGATCCGGCGTGCAGGCTGGGCCGTTGCCCAGGCCTCGCTCAAACTACTTGGAAAGCGTTACGGGGCCCGGGTTCTGGTTCTGGCAGGCAAGGGCAATAATGGGGCTGACGGCAGAGCGGCGGCCCAGATCCTGGCCGGCTATGGCGTGGTGTGCAAGGTCGTCGACCCCGCGGAGGAAGCATCCAGCCTAAACTCGCCGCCCGGACGTCGATTCGACCTTGTGATCGACGCTGCCTACGGGACGGGCCTGACCCGACCCTATGTCGCCCCGGTCCTAGATTGCATTGCTGATAGCCCAATTCCGGTGTTGGCCGTCGACATCCCGTCCGGGGTTAATGGCCTGACGGGTGAGATCCACGGCAAGCCTTTGAACGCATCGGCCACCATTACCTTTGCTGCTCTCAAACCGGGGTTGCTGTTCCCGCCCGGCGCCGACGTGACCGGGCCGGTAACTGTGGCTGACATCGGCATCGACACCCCTGGGGTGAAGGCCTGGCATCTTGGCTCACAAGATGTGGCCGATCGGTGGCCGGTATCCAGAACTGAGAGCCACAAGTGGCAAAGATCAGTGTGGGTTGTTGGCGGAAGCCCCCGGATGACCGGCGCCCTGTCGTTAACCGCGGTTGGTGCGTTCCACTCCGGAGCGGGCTATGTTTCGGTTTCGATTCCCGACGCTGCCATCGCCCCCGACCTGGTTACCGAATCGGTATTTGTGGCTGTAAGCGACAATTGGCATGCCGAGGTGGCGGCCGACCAAAGACATGGAGCCATTGTCGTTGGGCCCGGGTTACCGGTGGACGAACGATCAAAAAGCCAGGTCCGAGCGCTTTTGGCTGCCACTGGTGATCGACCGGTTGTAGTTGATGCCGGGGCTATTGATGCCCTTGTACCCCAAATGGCTTTGGTTGGTGGCACCGCAGGCACGGCCGAGATCCGGTCCATGCTCCGGGATCGTTCGATACCGGCCGTCATCACCCCTCATGACGGTGAGTTCGAGCGGCTCACTCGTTCCCGACCGGGAACCGATCGTATCGAGTCGGCTCGGCGGGCTGCGGCCGACCTTGGAGCCGTTGTGTTGCTGAAAGGGCCGGCCACGGTTGTGGCCGAGCCGACCGGTCAGGTTTTGGTGTCGACCGCCGGTGACCAGCGGTTGGCCACGGCGGGAACCGGTGATGTGCTGGCCGGGGTCATAGGAGCTGGTCTTGCACTAGGTCTGAGTCCGTTCATGGCCGCTGGGTTGGGGGCCGAGATCCACGGTGGCGCGGCCCGACTGGGTTCTCGAAACGGGTTTATTGCTTCGGACTTGGCCGAGCTGATCCCCCGCTACCTCGACCTGGTGCTACCCGAACCGGCGCACCTCCTTAGGGGCAGGCTGGAGAAATGAAGGTACTACTGGTTGAACCGTGGCTTGGAGGTTCTCACCGCTCATGGGCCGTGGGCTACGCCGGTGCCAGCGAGCTCGATGTATCAGTCATTGGTTTAGAAGGCAGGGCTTGGCGGTGGCGGCTGCGGGGTAGTTCGCTTCCCCTGGCCCGAATGGTCTGCCGGTGGGTTGAGGAGAATGGTGCTCCGGACGTGCTTGTTGTTAGCGGGTTGACCGATGTGGCACAGCTACTTGGGCTTGTTGGCCGGTCAGCACTTGGTGCCGCTCCGGTGGTGGTGTACCAGCACGAGAGCCAGCTTCTCTATCCAACGCCGTCGGGCCAACCCGACACGGCGGCCGTCCTCCATAACTGGCTTAGTTGGGCGGCGGCCGATCTTGTGTTGTTCAACTCGGCCTTTCATCGCGATGCAGTAATAGATGCCTTACCCAAGTTTTTGGCGTCGTTGCCCGACGGTTCCCATTCTGGTTTTGTCGATGAGATTGTTGACCGGTTTGAGGTCATGAGCGTCGGTGTCGATTTGGTTGGATTGGTTGACCCCCAGGCTGATACACAGCACCTGTCACCCGGTTTGGCTCATCCCGACGGGCCGATCATCGTCTGGCCCCACCGGTGGGAGGCCGACAAAACCCCCGACGTTTTCTATCGGGCGCTCGTCAAACTCGACAACGCTGATATCCCGTTTCGGTTGGTTCTGGCTGGAGAAGATCCAGTTTCAGGGAGCGAGCAGGCATCGAGGTCCAGAGCGTCGATCATGACTAGGTTTGCCGACCGAGTCGTGGCCACCGGCCCGTTCGATCGTTCGGAGTATGTGAAGTGGCTTGAAGCCTCCGACATTGTGGTCAGTACGGCTAAGCACGATTTCTTCGGGGTCGGCGTAGTGGAGGCGATAGCTGCTGGGTGCTATCCCGTTCTGCCCGATGATTTGGCCTATCCCGACTTGATACCAACCGAGCTTCGAGCAACATTTCTGTACCGTCGAGGCACCTTTGGTTCCGCCCTGGCCTCGGCTCTTGGCTCATATTCTGGCAAACATCGCGAGTTGCACCACCTGCGCCAAAGCATGGCCCGTTTCGACTGGGTCGAACAAGCACCTCAGTACGACCGGCGACTTCGTGCCCTGGTTTCATTGTCACCGACTTGACCGAGTAAATCCCCCGCTACCTTGACGGTGACTACCCGACTGACGGTGACCGGCCAGCCGATATGGGAATGGCGGAGCTGGTTCGTCACACCACTAACCCGAGGACCCGCCGACGTGTCTCGAAGCTGGGCCGAGATTGATCTCGACGCCATAACCGACAATGTAAAAACACTACGCCGAAGTGCGCCCGGAGCCGAGGTGTGTGCGGTGGTTAAAGCGGACGGCTACGGGCATGGAGTGGCCACTGTCGCTGATGCCGCAATCAAAGCCGGAGCCACCAGATTGGCTGTTGCCCAGGTGGCCGAGGGGGTGGCTTTACGCAATGCTGGCATTACCGCTGTTGACGATGTGCCGATTTGGGTGCTTTCACAACCCGAACTTCACGAATTCGGGGCCGCCGCCAAGGCCAGGCTCGAGCCGGCGGTATATACCTCTGAAGCGATCGACGTCGCGGCTGAGGCGCGAAGATCACATCGGTCGGGTCAGAGTCCATTCACCGTTCATTTGAAACTTGACACTGGGATGCACCGAGTAGGGGCGATGCCGTCCGACGCTATTGGGCTGGCCGGCCGCGTGGTGGCCGCATCGGGGCTCCGTCTGGGGTCGGTGTGGACCCATATGGCGTGTGCGGATGATTTGTCGGACCGCGGGGTTTCAATCACTAACAGCCAGCTCGATGCCTACGACGACGCCCTCGCCAAACTTGCACAGGCCGGAATCGATGTCGGATTGCGCCATACCGCTAATTCCGCAGCGCTGTTGGCCCATCCTCGTAGTCACTTCGACGTTGTGCGAGCCGGAATCGCTCTTTATGGTCTCGACCCTGGTTCCCAGCTTGGTCCTCGAGCCGGGCTTCGGCCGGTAATGAGCTGGAAGACCACCGTCGGGTTCGTCAAACAGGTCAAGGCCGGTTCAGCATTGTCCTACGGCCATCGCATGTCGGTCGATCAAGACTGCTACGTGGCCACTCTGCCCGTTGGGTACGCCGACGGGTTCCGTCGTCGCCTGTGGGCTGTAGGCGGGCAAGTTCTAATCGGTGGAGTGGCCCGGACCATCGTGGGAGCGGTGACGATGGACCAGACCATTGTCGACCTGGGCCCCGATACAACGGTGCAACCAGGCGACGAAGCCGTCCTCATCGGCACGCAAGGTAACGAACAGCTAACCGCCGACGATATGGCCCAAAAGCTGGACACGATCAACTACGAAATCACCTGCAGCGTAGGTAACCGAATAGAACGCCAACCCACCCCCTAGCAGATCCCCTCAGCCAGTCGTCAGGCCAGCCCAGTCAGTCTTGATGGAGTCAGCCAGTCGCCTGGCCACCGTGGTCGGAATGTGCTGCCAAGTTGAGTGTCTGGGCCTGTCGTCTGGCCGGACGGCAGGCCCTCGGCATTAGAAATCAACGCCGCCCTGGTCGAGTACGGAGCCCGGAAGCTCAAAGGGGTTGAAGCCGTCGTTATTCTCAAAGTCTTCGGGTTCGAACAGTGAGAAGAAGTTGGCATAGCCGTCGAGCAGCGTGGGTATACCGCTGACATACCAGCCCTTGCGGCCGTCGACGGTGCGCTCAACAACATCGACACGAGGGAGCGGCAATTCGTTGAAGCTATCGGTGTTGTTAAGGAAGGGTTCGATCTGTGAGGCGTAGATGCCGTAGTCCTCTGAGCAGTCGGGGGCTTCGGCTTGTCCGTTGATCGTAAGTTCAAGACATTCACCAACAATGCCGAAGGCGAACTGATCGGTTGCGCCGTCGGCAGTGAGCGAAGCAGTACCGGACAAATCTGCCAGATTGACGCTGTAGTCGACATCCTGTCCCTCAGCCGACACCGAACCAGCCAACACACTGTCGTTTAGCGTAGCTTCAAGTCTGAACGGGGAATCCCCGGAGGTTGACTCGATCAGCAGTGTCTTGGAGTCCACGTCAAGCTCGAAACGGACCGAGCCGAAGGAACCAAGGACATCGTAATCGGCGGTCAGAATTACCGATGTGCTGGTAACCGACATGGTGCCGTCGACAAAGAAATCGGCAGTGTTGGCGTTGAACGAAAGATCGAAGTTGGTTAGGACCGCCACCTTTCGCCCGTTGGCATCCTCGGTTCGGGTTTCGATGTTGGTGATGTCCCAGCTGACTCCCGATTCGGCTGCCAAACGGCTTACCTCGGCGAGCCCTTGTGAGGCATCCTCGCCATAGAGACTCCAGTAGTCGTAGGCGGCGGCGAACTCTTCAGGGTCGAGCGTGGTCAACAAGGTGCGGAAGTCAAAATTGGACAGAGCAGCGACCGTCTGGACGACGGCTTCTTCTGGGCTGTCGGCTCCCCGTGGGGCTGGGCTCTGAGCCAAGTCGGGTGGTGCGTAGCCGCCCAAAATTCGAGCATTTTCGGCCACTGAATACCACAGGCTGATGTAATAGCCCTGCCCTTGATCGACCGCAGCCAGATAGAGCGGTTGACCGGAGTCAGAGGTGAAACCGGTGCTGGAATCATGAGATGTGATATTGGTGGGTGAGAAGGTGATCGTGGTCACGACGTCTCCAGCCGGTGTGCTATTGGCCAGTTCAGCTTGGATCGCTTCGTTGTCGCCGGCCAGCTTCTCAAATTCGGCCTGATTGGCAATCAGCTTGATTTCGCCTCCGGTTACCGTGATCAACTGAATATCGGTATTGCCAGTGGCTACTTGGTCGACGTCATATTGAATGGGCTGGACAGTCTCGACAGTTAGGGCTTCACCCAAACTGATACTGCCTCCGTCCATAGCGTCATCCGACAGCAGACCGAGACGAATGAATTCGGCCACCAGATCGGCTGCCGGGTCGAAAATAGCCTCTCGTTCGGACGGGTCGATTACTTCAACCAATCCCAATGGATCTTGGGCCGTTAGCGAATCGAACAGATTGTCGGCCGCACCTTCGGGGGTGTCGGCACCCGATTCACCGCCGAAAGCCCTTAAAGCGGCAAAGCCGATGCCGGCTAGTGCGACAAGGGCGATAATTCCAATGAGAACCGCCCGATTTAGGCCACCCGACCCCTTTTGGGCGCTGTCGCCACTGGAACTAAACGGGGCTGGGGCGTCGATACCGGGTGCTGAAAGCGGCTGGTAACCCGATGGCGGTGGTGCTGGTGCAGCGAACTGCGGCTGCTGGTATGCCGGGGCCTCTTGGCCCGGCTGGTCCGGTGGGCTGAATTGTGGTGGCTGTTGGAACGGTTGCGCATAGCCGGGTTGGTCCGGTGCTGCAGTCGTAGGAGGATCGAACCCCGGGGGCGTCGATTGTTGTGGAAAACCAGGTGCCTGAGGTGCCGGGGTGGGTGGGGTGGCATGTGTATAGGTCTGCGGTGGGGCTACCTCGGTTGGGCCGGGCAGTTGTTGCTCGGCCATCGGAGCGGCTGGGGCTGGGGCTGGAGCCGGCGGCGTCGGCGTCGGCGTCGGCGGCTGACCCGCCGCCGGAAACCCTGGGGCGGAAGGGGGAACGGATTGTTGGGGCGGCGGGGATATCGGGGCCTGTGGGGATGATAGGTCCGGGAATCCCGGCTGTTGAGGGGCCGGGAACGCCGGGGCAGGAGGGGGAGAAGGGTGAGAAGCCGGGGGTGTCTGTTGCGGAGGTTGCACCGGTGCGGCGGGGGGAGCAGGTATGGCCGGAGGCGCTGCCTGCTCGGGGAACTGGTTGGGGATGATCACTGTTTGATGGGGATCAAATGGCGCTGGTGTCGCTGGCTGTGGAGGCGTGATCGGTTCCCGATGGGTTGTTGGTGTGACAGCCGCTCCCTGGTCTGGGGGTTCGGCCGCAGGCGTTGGCATCGGTCGCTCGACAGTGGCATCGGAGTCGAGCGGTTGGTTGGGATCGTGAGAGTCGGTCACGGGGACGCCTTTTCTAGGGATCGATCAGTGCGGGTTACTTTGAACAGTCTGACGGTTGATGAGTTCATGGTGCGGCTCGCCGAGCGTGGAACGCACCGCCTACACAACCTAAAGACCCGGCTAGAGCCAACGGCGGTCCGTAGGTGAGGCCGAATAGGAGCATTGTCGCAACAGCGACTAAGGCTATGTAACCGAGGGAAAGTGCGAGTATTGCGACACCAAGAACGGGAAGTTCGGCAACGAACAGCAGCGTGCCGACTACGAGAAGAAAGGGTGCCAGAAGCCAGGTGAACCGACTAAAAGCCAAGCTGGCATCGGGTGCTGGAATCAACCGGCTCAGATGGATAAATCTGAATACATCAAAGCTGTTGTGGCTTTTGGTTCCGAAACGAGCCCAGGGGAGTATGAGGGAAACAATCGTGCTTAGGGTCGCCAGTCCAAGAATACTGAAACGGCGTATGGAGGCATTGCCCTGATGCTGCCCAACCATCATGAGGTCCCTTGATCATGGGGAAAGGGGTCTCTCCCGCGATTGACTCCATCTCCAAGGTTAGTTGCTCGTGGATTCGATCTTGTGACTTTGTAACGAGTTTTGCCAGGGATGTTTCGACGCAGTCGAAACTCCAAGCGAGGCGCTCAGCGTCGAAGCCGTTAGTCGAACTGTGGATAAACCGTCACCGCATGAACCCACCTTTGGCTGGTAAATGCCCAATTCGCCGAGTACGGTTTGAGGCATGGAACGGTCGGCCACTAGACAAATTGACGAGGTATTGGTTGGCCACTGGACTGACCGACAAGCCCAGACGGGATGCACCGTGGTCATTCTGCCTGAGGGTTGCGTGGGTTCAGGCGAAGTTCGTGGAGGAGCCCCGGCCACTCGGGACTTCGCCCTTCTCGACCCCGTCAATACGGTGTGTACTGTCGACGCCGTGGTGCTGTCGGGCGGGTCGGCCTTTGGCCTGGCCAGCGGCGACGGGGTTATGCGTTGGCTGGAAGAGCAAGGTCGAGGGTTCGAAACCGCCTTTGGCCCGATCCCGATTGTGGTTGGCATGAGCCTGTTCGACCTTGGTGTCGGCGATCCGAGTGTTCGCCCTGGTCCGGCCGAGGGGTACCTGGCGTCGTCACTGGCAACCAAGCTCAGTGAACAAACCCCGCACGAGGCTGGTCTGGTAGGGGCAGGCACCGGGGCAACTGTCGGAAAATGGTTTGGTCCCGCCCAACAGCGATCTGGCGGTCTGGGTGTGAGTACCGTGGAGTACGGCGAGGTTATCGTCCGCGCCATCGTGGCCGTGAATGCGTTCGGCTTTATCGACGATGACACCACCCCCGATCTAGGTTCTCCTCCGGAGCGGCCAGAGTTGGGAACCAACACAACCATTGGCGTCGTGGTAACCAATGCCATCATGCCTGAGGCAACATTCGCGAGTCCATCGACCAAGCCGTCGACCAAATCGCTGTGTTTCCAACTGGCGCAAAGCGCTCACAATGGCTTGGCCCGGGCCATTATTCCCTCCCACACCGCCTTTGACGGCGACGCTTTCGTTGCGGCCACAACAGCCGAGGTTGAGGCCGATCCGGTGCATCTGCGGCTCATGGCACAGGAGTCGGTTGAACAGGCCATCCGGTCAGTGTCGGCCGAGGAGTGTGGGTAGGATCAAGAGCCGCCGCCGACAGAGAGTTGCCTTGGGGATGATTTCGATTTCGCTCGACGATGAGCGCTTGGCATGGCGGGGTATCGGTTCGCTGGAGACGATCGGCGACGCAGTCCGCGTGTGGCGGGTCCCTCACGATCACCGCCAGTTCCATGCCCCCGAACTGCTGGCGGTTGCCGACATCCCCACTTGTAGCCGGATCGGGTTTCGAACCAACGCCCAGTTTATTGAGCTCGACGTCGAGCTGGACGCCAAAACAGCGGACGGGCCGGTCACGTTTGAGGCGGTGATCGACGGCGAAGTCGTTAGCTCAACATCGGCGGCGAAAACCTCGGCCGTCAAACTTGGCCCACTGCCTGACGGGTTTCATGACATCGAACTGTGGCTTCCAAACCAGCACTCGGTTGTGTTGACGGGAATGCGGATCAGCGACGAAGCCGACCTGACGGTCTCTCCCATGACGCTGCTGCGTTGGATCACCTACGGCAGTTCCATCACCCAAAATCGCACCGCCCCGTCCGCAACCGCCACCTGGCCCGGAATCGTTGCCCGCCGGAACCGTCTCGATGTCACCAATCTTGGGTTTGCCGGCCAGTGCCTGCTCGACCCGCTCATCGCCGAGCAGATCGCTCGAACCCCGGCCGAGATGATCTCGCTTTGTGTCGGTATCAATATCCACAACCTGGCGTCGATGTCTCAGCGGGCCTACCGGTCGTCCCTCATTGGCTTTATCCGCACGGTTCGTGCCGGCCACCCCGACACGCCGCTGGCCGTTATCTCACCGATTGCTTCACCCAAGCGAGAGCATCGCCCGTCCCACCCTCGATATTTCCCCGGCTTTGTTCAGAAACTTCTGTGGAACAAGAGGTCGTCGCTGCCTAATGGGATGGTGGGGCCCACACTTGACGAGCTGCGCCAAATCACCCACGATGTGGTCGATGTGCTTTCGGCTGCGGACCCCAATCTGCGTCTCGTGGATGGTCGAGTATTGTTGGGGGAGAAGGATGCTTCGTTACTCACCGACGGTCTCCACCCCGGGGCTGAAGGGCTCCGCCTAATGGCCGATCGGTGTGAGGAAAAACTGCTCCCTCTCTTACGAGGCTGTACCGATAACATTGTTGATGACGACAGCGGCGAGACACCCTGACAAGGGGATCTTTAGCAAAGGAACTAATTTGTCCAACCGCACGGCAACCCCGGTGGTTATCTCTTATTCACTTGTGAATTCGTTCTTCGAGACGGTGATTCTCGACGATCCGACGATGACTTCGATCGAGCTCCAGCGGGTCTCTGCTCCCGCGGGGGACGGTCACGTGGCGATTGTTCACTCTCACGACCACACCATTTCGCTCTACGCCGATTATCGCCTTGGGCTGGATCGAGCGTGGTTCGACTCCGACCCGGCCTATATCAATTTGGCCCGAGCCGATTTCCATCAGAGCGAAATCGACGTCGAACAATGGGACATTCGAGACGGAGGGGTTGATGTCGCCGCTTCGTTCCAGCTCGCTGACGGTCGCGAGATAGTGTTCGAAGCTCGCCAAGAATCAGGTCCCGACAAGGGCATCCGTCAGTTTATCCCGACACCGGCAAGTGGCGCTCTACATGTGCTTAGGTTCCTTGACGCCGACGGTTTCGGATTACTCCGGCGGGGTGATTGCCACATCGATCTCTCGGCGGATGGCCAAAAGCTGCAGTTGGCCGATTTTAAGATTCCGGTTGGTGGCCGACAGCGCCTGGATGGTGTCTTCTCGTCGTCGGCTGTGATCGCGGGCCTCAACCCTCCCGGTGATCACAAGCTTGAACCACTTGAGGACCACCTCCAAGACCCGATCCGGTGGAAGACGAATCCGTTCATTCCCCAACCAACCGGTCTCAAGAGCACGACCACAACCCGCATCAGCTTCTCAAGCTACAACGGCCCAACACCACTGACTGGCGTTACCACGGCCGATCTTACATTCAAAGAGCGTGGAGACCACACAATGGTTGCTCTGGATAACGTCGTCCAAGACTGGCGGCCGTCACGGCGTCAGCCATCACTTTGGGTTCTGTCCCAGCTGAGGCGTCAGAAACGCCGAGGTGTCAGGTGGGCTTGGCGAGGCGAAATCTCCAACGAGTGCAACCTGCTCACCAACTCCCGCTGGTCAGCGTAGCTATATCTGGCCGACCCGGCCCCGTTTGGGGCTGGTCGGGGACCCTGAGGTTGAATTGAATCGACTCCGGATAGTGGCAAATGAAACGGCGGGGACCCACGCGCTTTGGAAATCTAGTGGCGCCAGCCTTCGAGGGCGAAGGGGTTCAGTTGCACCGGGCAGCCATGTCCAGACAAACGCCTGATCAGAAATCATCGTCGACATTGGTGCCAGGCCGTACTGAACGGGGGAGCAACTCAAGACGATTCTCGGCCAGCCTCCGAATTGCGCTGAGTTCGGAACGGTCGTCAACAAACAGTGGCACGCCGAGAAGCACCGCCAGCTCAAAAACCGTGCCGATCGCTACTGTTGGGTCGCAACGCAAAGGGGGCCTTGGCGACAGCCGAGACCCCCTTCGCTAAGGATTTTGTTGTACCGCTCTGGTTGCTGACCTGTCGGTTACTGGAGAGCGGCTTTCACCGTTTCGATTACCTGCTCGATCTGGGTGTCTTCCAAGTATGGGTACATCGGAAGGCTTAACACTCGGCTGGTCAGCCGGTCGGTGTGGGCCAGGTCGATTTGGTCGAGATGGTAGTGCTGGTAGCCGCTCTGCTGGTGAAGAGGCTTCGGGTAGTAGACGGCGTTACCGATTCCGGCCTCGTTGAGAGCGGCTTGAAGCTTTGGTCGGTCTTCGGTGAGGATCGTGTATTGGGCCCACGCCGAACGGGCACCGGCCGGCAGCTTCGGTGTTTCAACTACTCCAGCCAGGCCCTCGGCATAAAGATCGGCCACTCGCTGGCGAGCGTCAAGCTCAGAGTCGAGAACGGAAAGTTTGGGCAGCAGAACCGCGGCCTGAATAGTGTCGAGGCGAGAGTTCTGGCCAATACGGACGTTGTCGTACTTGTCGGTGCCCTTACCGTGGACCCGCAGCGATTTGATGATCTCGGCCAGTTCGGGGTCGGTGGTGAATACCGCACCGCCATCGCCGTAGCAGCCGAGGGGTTTGGCCGGGAAGAAGCTGGCGGTCGTGACCGTGGTCAGCGCCCCGATCTTTTTGCCGTCATGGGAGCCGCCTATGCTTTGGGCGGCATCGGCCAGTACCCAAGCACCGAGTTCGTTGCCTACAGCGTTAAGTGCCTGGTAGTCGGCCGGAACGCCGAACAGATCGACAGCGATAATGCCGACAACCTCGAGGCCTTGCTCGGCGGCAACTTTGGCCGCTGACCGAACCGAATCGGCCGACAGGTTGAAACCCTCGGGCTCGACATCGGCAAAGACCGGCACGCCACCAAGAACCGCAACCGACTCTGCGGTGGCGATAAAGGTAAAGGCCGGGCAGATCACGGCTTGGCCGGGCTTCAGGCCCAACGCTTGGAACGCCAGTACCAAAGCGTCGGTGCCATTGGAGCAACCCAAGGCGGTTACCTGGTCGTCGTCGATGAAGGTCTCGAGGGCTGATTCGAATTCGCCTACTTCCGGACCCATAATGAACTTGCCGTGTTGAACCACGGCAGCGATGCGGGCATCGATCTGGGCCCCGAGGCGGGACCGTTGGGCTTGGACGTCTATTAGCGGAACACCGCTCATCTAGTTGCTCCCGTTGGGCAGGTTGGTTTCGTGACCGGCACCCGATGCGGTGGCGGCTTTGTCGCCCGGCACCAGTTGCTCATCAATCACTTGGAAGGTTTCGCCCGTTCGGGGGCAGCGCAAGCTCTCGTCGAGCACTTCCCCCTCCGTCGATACCCATCCGATCTGACGAGCTGGGACTCCGACCATCAGGGCGTAGGGCTTGACGTCTTTGGTCACGACAGCACCGGCGGCTATCAGTGAGTATTCGCCGACCGTCGTGCCGCACACGATTGTGGCGTTGGCCCCGATGGTTGCGCCTCGTTTGACGAGCGTCGGAGCGAATTCGTCTTTGCGGTTGACGAAGGCCCGTGGGTTGGTGACGTTGGTGAACACCATTGATGGCCCGCAGAAGACGTCGTCTTCAAGGGTCACACCGTCGTAGATGCTGACGTTGTTTTGGATCTTGCAACCGTTGCCGATCGATACATTTGGCCCGGCCACAACGTTCTGGCCGAGCGAGCAACCCGAACCGATGCTGGTTTTGCCCATCACGTGGCTGAAGTGCCAAATCTTGGTGTTCTCGCCAACGGAGGCACCATCATCGACAAAGGCCGACTCGTGAACCATGGCTGAATCGGCGATCTGAACCATCGGTCGCGTGAGGTCGACCACTGGTTGTGGTTGCGCAGTCGGAGGGGTTTGGCTGGTGGTGACGGGTATGGCCGTGGGTGAGGGTTCGACCATCGGTGCCGGGCCCGACGTGGTCGGTCGGATGCCGGAAGTGGACGGGTTTTGGCTGCGTTCCAACAGTTGTGAGCCGGCTTCGGTCAGTACCTTCAGCACCCGGAGACCTTCGGCCCCGTCGGTGCGGGGTTGGTTGCGGGTCTCGACGCACTCGGCGAAGTGGGCCATCTCGGTGAGGAGAGGCTCGGATTCGGGTAGCGACACAAATGTCGGCTCGGCCTTGGGGGCTACCGGGGCGCCATCGAGCCATTCAACCTGAGTTTGGTAGAGGGCGAGCTTACGATCAAGTGGCTCGCGGTCGTCGAAGACGGCCATACCCCGTTCGCCGATGACAACGAGACGCTGCTCTTTCATCGGGTGTAGCCATGACACGAAGATGTGGCCCGCTAGGCCGGATGGGAACCCAAGGTGGGTGGTGGTGACATCGGCGATGCTGCTGTGAAGCAGGAATCGGCCTTCGGTCTTTATCTCGGAGGGGGCTTCGCCGGCCAGCGACAGAATCATTGAAATGTCGTGGGGGGCGAAGCTCCAAAGAACGTCTTCTTCTCGCCGGATCTTTCCGAAGTTGAGACGGTTGGAGTAGACGTACTGCAAACGGCCAAGATCTCCGGCCGAAACCAGTTCCTTCAACTTGATAAAGGCCGAGTGGTATTGGAGCAAATGCCCCACCATCAGAATGCGGCCCTGCCGACGGGCCAAATCCACCATTGCTTCCCCATGTTCGGGGTGGAGGGCCATTGGCTTTTCGACAAAAACATCTTTGCCGGCGTTCAATGCCAGCGATGCGACATCAAAGTGGGTCTCGGCCGGGGTGGCGATGGCGATGCCGTCGATACTGCTGTCAGCTAGCACCTGGTCCAGCGTCATGGTTTCGGTGGAGTATTCAGCGGCATAGGCTGCTGCCCGTTCGGGGTCACCGTCGACGACTGCAGCCAACACCCCCAACTTGGCGAGAGAACGTCCGACGTTCTTTCCCCAGTAACCACATCCGATAAGAGCGATACGAGTATTCACGGCGCCAGCCTTCCCTGCTTACGTGCTTCATGTGTGCTCGTCTGTCTACCTTGAGCGTGAAGGTCGACAGACGCGCTATTGAACATATTGGGCAACCCAACCCAGGTGATGTAGGCCTGTGGCCACATCGCTGTGGAAGTCTCGCCTCTGCTAGGCAGTAAGGCTACTGGTTCTGTGGGTAGACTTCCGTCCGTGAGGCTTGAGGCACTTCCTGGCGTTCCCCCTGAACGGGTTGAACAATTCTCCCGACTACGTGGCATGGCCATGGTTATGGCCGGGCTGATGACCTTCTCGGGTTCGTTCAAAGAGATTCCGGTTTTTGCAGCGGTCCCGATTGATCTTACCCTTTTGACCACACTCGGTGCCTTCACGTTGGCCTTGGCCTATTCGATTTTGGTTCGGTCGTTCCCTGCGGGCCGCTCGTTGGCAGTGTTATTTTTCTTCACCGTCATGGCCTCGGTCGGTTCAATCATGACCGTGTCAACTGACTATGGCGTTCAGAAATTCTCTCGCCTTTTTATCGTGACGATTGCTGCCGGTCTTCCGATTTGGTTGATGGTGCGCACCCATCGAGATGCCCATCGGCTCATCCGAATCCTGATGGGCATGGCATTTTTCTTGTCGATATTCATCAACTTCTGGGGCGAACGACAATATGGCTTTGGCCGCTTAACCACCGAAGAGGGCACCACAATCTCGTTTGGGCGGGCCGCCGGTTTTGTGATCATCGTGATCGCCGGTTGGTTCATCTCCTCCGATCGGGTCTCGTTGGTGAGGGCTGTAACCGCCATTGGCATTGCCGGGTTTGCTGTGTGGACCATGCTGGCGATCGCCAGCAAGGGACCGATCCTAGGTCTTGCCATCGGCATGTTGGCTATGGCTGTTGTCCAGCTTCGTCGTCTGCGGATCAAGTCGGGGGTGCGTCTTGTCGCCCTCTTTTTGGCTCTTGCCAGCGCCATCTTGGTCGCCTGGTTGCAGATTCCTAAACTCAGCCGCGATCGCATTATTGATGCCGACGACGGCTCCACTGGGTCTCGGGCCACAGCTTGGGACTTCACATGGGAGAATGTCACAGGTTCCCCGATCGGCAACGGCTGGGGGCACTGGGATACCGTCGCCCCGATCGATATCGTCTACCCCCACAACATTTTTCTTGAAGTCTGGTGGGAGGCCGGCCTGATCGGCTTGATAGCGCTGTGCATCGCGTTGTGGATTCCCATCCGAAACATGGACCGCACCTTCACCATGAACCG
>Ga0316189_10003423_pt1 | contig 15413 bp, 14 predicted proteins | sample LowCovwburrow_MG_FD_204930 | JGI IMG/M metagenome (GOLD analysis project Ga0316189, IMG submission 204930) | Coastal sediment microbial communities from Maine, United States - Lowes Cove worm burrow | ecosystem: Environmental > Aquatic > Marine > Coastal > Sediment | place: USA: Maine... | reverse complement strand
CGAAGAATGGCTGAAAAATGTGACCTCTGGGGCATACCAAGAATATTACAATAAAATGTACCGTTCGGTTTGAAATCTGAATTGTAGGAATTGGACTCGTCTAAACTTGTTGTTTGGAACCGAAAATGGGATATTTGCAGGTAAAAGAAAAAGTGTAAACAAGTTCATTAAATAATCGACCACCAATGAAAGGAATCATATTGGCAGGCGGCTCTGGAACACGTCTCCATCCGTTGACCTTATCTGTGAGCAAGCAGTTGATGCCTATCTACGATAAACCGATGATCTATTACCCATTGTCCACCTTAATGTATTCGGGCATTCGTGATATTTTAATAATTTCAACTCCAAAAGATCTTCCGCTATTTAAAGAGTTGTTAGGTGATGGTAAAAAATACGGTTGTCAATTTACCTTCGCTGTCCAAGAAGCCCCCAACGGACTTGCGGAGGCCTTTATCATCGGTGAGCAGTTTATAGGGAAAGACAAGGTCGCTTTAATACTAGGAGACAATATTTTTTATGGATCCGGCCTAGCAAAACTATTAGAATCCAACAATGATCCTGATGGGGGAATTATCTATGCGTATCGTGTTCATGATCCGGAGCGATATGGCGTTGTCGAATTTGATCAAGAAGGGAAAGCGATTAGTATCGAGGAAAAACCTGCTGAACCGAAATCTAATTACGCCGTTCCCGGAATTTATTTTTACGACAATGAGGTGGTCGAAATTGCCAAAAATATAGCGCCCAGTCATCGGGGGGAGTTAGAAATCACCGATATAAACAAAGTTTATTTGAAGCGGAATAAACTAAATGTAAGCATCTTGGATAGAGGAACCGCGTGGTTGGATACCGGCACGTTTCAGTCGTTGATGCAGGCTTCGCAGTTTGTTGAGGTTATCGAAGAACGTCAAGGTTTAAAAATTGGGGCTATAGAGGTAGCTGCTTATGAGATGGGCTACATTGACGAAGTTCAATTTAGGAAATTGGCCGAACCCTTGATGAAGAGCGGTTATGGCAAAAACCTTCTTGGAATTTTAAGAAAACACAAATGATCGTAACCGAAACCAAGCTTAAAGGTTGTTTTATTCTTGAACCTACAGTGTTCGAAGATGATCGAGGCTACTTTATCGAATCGTTCAATCAGAAAAAATTCGAAATGGTTTTAGGAAATTCAATCATTTTCGTTCAGGATAACCAATCGTATTCTAGAAAAGGAGTAATTAGGGCACTCCACTATCAAACCGGTGCGCATGCCCAGGCTAAGTTGGTCAGGGTCTTACAAGGTACGGTACTCGATATTGCAGTAGATCTTCGAGAAGGGTCCCCAACTTTTGGCGAACATGTAGCTTTAGAATTGAGTCATGAAAATAAGAAACAACTTTTTATACCAAGAGGGTTTGCCCACGGATTCGTAGTACTGACCGATTCTGCCGAGTTCTTTTATAAATGTGATAATTACTACAATGGACCCTCGGAAGGAGGTATCATTTTTAACGATAGTACTTTGGCCATAGATTGGAAGTTACCTGAGACAGACCTCATACTTTCTGAAAAAGATCGGATTTTGCCCACTTTAGAAAATGCCAGATTATGATAACTATCTTGGTAACCGGCGGTAAAGGACAACTAGCATCATGTATAAAGGAAGTGGCCAATGGACAAAAAGAACTTTACTTTATTTACGTTGATTATGATGAGTTGGACATCACCAAGGAAGACGAGGTACAACGTTTTTTTATAGGGAAGGATATCAATTTTTGTGTCAATTGCGCTGCCTATACTGCGGTCGATAAGGCAGAATCAGAAGCTGCTACGGCCAAAAAAATTAATGTTGACGGCGCGCGTTATCTTGCAGAAGCCTGCAAAAAACATAAAGCGAAACTCATACAGATTTCGACCGACTTCGTATTCAACGGAAAGCAATCCGTTCCCTACAAAGAAGATATGGCCGTAAACCCGTTAGGGGTATATGGAAGTACGAAATTAGAGGGTGAAGTTGTGATAGCAAATGTTTTGAAAGAACATTTTATTATAAGAACCTCATGGCTATACTCCAAATACGGTCACAATTTCATGAAGACTATGTTACGCCTGGGTCAAGAACGTAATACATTGAATGTAGTTTATGACCAAGTCGGTACGCCTACCTATGGCATCGATTTGGCAAGGGTCTTAATTAATATTATCCAAAAAGATACCGATAAGTACGGAACATATCATTATAGCAACGAAGGTGTGGCAAGTTGGTACGATTTCGCAAAGGCTATTTTTGATATTCAGAAATCTAATTGTCAGGTTTTTCCAGTAGGCACCGTGGCGTACCCTACCCCTGCCGAACGCCCGTTTTTTAGCGTAATGGATAAAGCAAAAATTAAAGATCAATTGGGTATCGAAATTCCATATTGGAGGGATAGTCTTAAAAAATGTTTGCAGAATAAGTAAAGTTTATGTGCGGAATAGCCGGTATTTATAGCCTTAAGACGATTGCCAATTTGCAGGAGCGTATCGAGAAAATGAACGAGTCCATTGTTCATCGCGGACCCGATTCGGGGGCTTTTTACTGCGCTCAAGATAAAGTTGCTTTAGGGCATCGCAGACTGAGCATCATCGATTTAAGAAATGTGGCGAACCAGCCTATGACATCTTCCAACGGACATTGGCAGATTGTTTTTAATGGCGAAATCTATAATTTCAAGGAAATCAGGAATGAACTTTCGTACGATTTTGTAACCGACTCCGATACGGAGGTCATCGTTGCGGCCGTACAGGAAAAAGGTCTGGATTGGTTTTTAGAGCGGGCCAACGGCATGTTTGCGATGGCGCTCTACAATGCTGAAACTGAAGAACTATTCTTGGTACGCGATCGATTAGGTATAAAACCGCTATACTATTTCAACAATGGAGACCATCTGATTTTCGCCTCCGAGATTAAGGCCATTCTTTCCAGCGGGCTCGTAGAAGCGAAGTTTAATGAGGCCGCTGTAGATGAATACTTGGCGAACAGATATATTCGCGCGCCTTACACTTTTTTTGAGAGTATATGGCAACTGCATCCAGGAAGCTATCACCGCTATACAAAGGATTTATCCTTTACTGAAAAAACATATTGGGAGCTTCCGAAAGCGTTCAATGTTTCCAAAGATTTTGATGAGGGACAAATAAAGGCTGAATTCGAGAGCCAGTTGAAAAAAGCTATCGAATATCGACTTATAGCCGATGTTCCTTTGGGTACGTATTTGAGTGGTGGTGTCGATTCGAGCTTGATTACGGCTATTACCGCACTAAAAAAGAAAGGGCATGTGAATACCTATACCATAGGTTTCGAAGAAATGAACGAATTTGAATATGCCCAAATAGTAGCCGATAAGTACGATACCGCACACCACGAAATTTTGATGCACAAAGAGGACTATCTCGCCAATTGGGAAAGACTGATTGCCTCGAAGGACGCTCCGTTAGGAGTACCTAATGAGATACCGTTGGCCATTATGTCATCGAAACTGAAAGAAAAAATTACCGTAGTACTTTCCGGTGAAGGAGCGGACGAACTCATGGGTGGCTATGGCAGAATATTCCGCTTGCCTTTTGATTATGCCAACCAGGCTATCGAAGAAAGTTTCTACGATCATTTCATCGCAAAATACGAGTATGTGCCCCGTGCAATGCGTGATGAACTGATAAATACCCCGACCGGTTACAGAACAGAATTTGATAACAGCATCCGAAGACAATTTGAAGAAAACAGTAATGAGGAAAACGTTTTCCGGTTCTTTCACAGGTACCATGTAAAGGGTCTGTTACAAAGGGTCGATATGACTACTATGCAGACTTCGGTCGAGGCCCGTGTTCCTTTTCTAGATCATAACCTTATCGAATATGCCTATAAGAATATACCGTATGGTCTTAAGTTAAAATGGGTCGACGAAAAATCCGAACAAATGGCAAAAACCCAAACGGCCGATACTTATAGCGAGGTGCTTGACGTTCCGAAATATTTACTCCGAGAGGTGTCCTATAAATACCTACCGGAAGAAATAATTACCCGAAAAAAAGTGGGGTTTCCCGTGCCGCTTACCGAGTGGTTTGAAAATTTAGAGGAGTTGGCAAACGAATTATTGGTAAATTGCTCTTGGTTGAAAGCGGGCGTCGTTGCCGACCTTATTGCGAAAAGTAAAACTGAGGCCAGGGCGGGTCAGGTATTATGGATGTTCGTGAACATTGAACTGTTCAAAAAACAATATTTCCACACTGACTGGAGGTGGTAAACTAAAGATTTCGAAATGTATAAAAGAGGAGATGAAAAAATAGTGGTCGGTTATACATCTGGGGTCTATGACCTTTTCCATATTGGTCATTTGAACCTGTTGAAGAATGCCAAAGGATTGTGTGATAAGCTAATTGTAGGTGTTACTAGCGATGAATTGGTGGCCTACAAAAATAAAAAGGCCGTTATTCCGCATGAGGAAAGAATGGAAATCGTTCGTAATATCAGGCATGTAGATGCTGTGGTGCCACAAAACGATATGGATAAGTTCAAAATGTGGCAACGTATCAAATTTGACGTTATGTTCGTTGGCGATGATTGGTTTGAATCGGAAAAGTGGCGGGCTTTGGACGAGCAGTTCAAGGAGGTAGGCGTGAAAATCATCTATTTTCCCTATACCGAAGGTACTTCCTCCACCTTGATTAATCAAACATTGACAAAACTAAGAAAGTGAGAGTCTCACACTCCATTTATCCGACCCTTTTAAATTTATTTTATTAGGATGAAGACAAAAACAAAAAACTTAATTGTTTTCGGTACGCGGCCCGAGGCTATCAAAATGGCTCCTTTAATAAAGGAATTCGAAAAACACACCGCTATTTTTGAGACCAAGGTCTGTATCACTGCCCAACATCGGGAAATGTTGGATCAGGTGGTCGACTTTTTCGATATCGTACCTGATTACGATATGGATCTTATGAAACCCAATCAAAATCTATTCTCTTTGACGGCCGATATTATCACTGGCCTGAAGTCGGTTCTTGACGATTTTAGGCCTGATTTTGTTTACGTACATGGTGATACGACCACAACCATGGCATCCAGTATTGCCGCTTTTTATTCTGGTGCACAAGTGTGTCATGTCGAGGCCGGCCTTAGAACCTTTAATAAAAGGTCTCCATTTCCTGAAGAAATGAACCGTTCGATTACGGGCAGGGTTGCCGATTACCATTTTGCCCCTACCGTTGCAGCGCGTCAGAACCTTATGACGGAGAATATTCCGGAAACGCAAATTGAAATAACAGGAAACACAGTCATCGATGCGTTACAATTCAGTGTCGAAAAGGTGATGCGTCCCGACTACGATAATTCTGAAATAGAAACACTAAAACAAATCTGGAACCCCAACAAGAAACTCATTTTGGTAACGGGTCACAGGCGCGAGAACCATGGTCAAGGATTCATTGATATCTGTAATGCCCTAGCTGAAATAGCTGACAAACACGAAGATGTGCAAATTATCTACCCAGTGCATTTGAATCCTAACGTACAAAAGCCAGTTTACGAAATTTTAGAGAATGTTGAAAATATTAAGTTAATAGCACCGCTATCCTATCCAGGCTTTGTGTGGCTGATGCATCGTTGTTACCTTATCATAACAGATAGCGGAGGGGTACAAGAGGAAGCGCCTAGTCTGGGGAAACCAGTATTGGTAATGCGAGATACTACCGAACGCCCTGAAGCTGTAGAGGCCGGTACGGTAATACTCACCGGAACCAATACACAAAAAATAATAAAGAAAACCGCTCACCTTCTCAACAACAAAACCGCATACGACGAAATGAGTTTACGGCACAATCCTTATGGCGATGGCAAAGCTTGTGAGCGCATCATAACGTTTATGAAAAACCGACTATAAATCTTGAATTCCTGTATTGTTCCACATAAAAAATACATACCGTAGGTTTAGCAAGAACCAACTGTTCAAGAATTTTGTATCGTTATTTTCATTACAAGGAGTCAATTTGGTACTGCCCTTTTTGACTCTGCCTTATCTTGGAAGGGTATTAGGAGCAGAAAAATATGGTGTTGTGCTGATGGTCTATGCCGTAATGCAATATCTCTTCGTGCTTTGCGACTACGGCTTTAATCTTTCCGCTACAAAAGACGTTTCGATTTTTCGAGAGGATAAACAAAAAATCGACTCCATCTTCAGTAATATCTACTATATTAAATTGGTATTGGTGCTCTTGGCCTTTGTGGTCTTGGCGTTTTGTGTAATTTCAATCGAAGAGCTTCAAGCCCATAAGACTGCCTATTTTCTTGGTTTCGGTATTGTAGTGGGTCAAGTATTGAACCCGATTTGGTTTTTTCAGGGCATGGAAAATATGAAATATATGACCCGTGTGAACGTAATCGCTAAAGGATTATTTACAATCTTGATCTTTGTTGTCATCAAGACCGAAAGCGATTACTACAAGGTGCCTTTATTATACTCCATCGGTTTTGTCATTGGGGGCCTATGTTCTATCTATTTTGCCTTCAAATACTTCCACGTCAAATTCACGCGCCCCGACCGTGATGAAATTAAAAGGTTGCTGAGCAATAGCACCCAATATTTCCTATCGAGATCTGCAGCTGCTTTGTATACATCTAGTAACACCTTTATTGCAGGACTTGCACTTGGCAATTATTTTGCAGGTATTTTTGGCGCCGCTGAGAAAATTTTTATGGCCATGACGGTGGTATATGCTCCCTTGGGCGATGCCCTATACCCTTATATGGCGAAAAACAGAAACCTCAAACTGTTCAAAAAGATTTTTATGGGGTCAATCGTACTAAATACTGTAATTGCAGCTGGCGTATATTTTTTCAGCGATGTGATTGTAGTGCTGATATTCGGACCTGATTTTGCGGATAGTGCTGAACTTTTGCGCTTATTTTGTGTTCTCGCATTGCTATTTGTACCTACGGTAATGATAGGATATCCCTTGCTTGGGGCTTTGGGCAAAGAGAAATATGCGAATTACAGTGTGGTGTTCGCATCACTGTTCCATGTAGCATTATTGGGTATTTTTTATAAGTATTTGACCGTTCATCGCATCGTATACCTGCTATTGTTTACGCAAGCCATTGTGTTTACAATACGTATGGTAGGAGCAAAAAAGTTGAGCTCGGAATTAAAAGAAGAAAAAAGAAATAGTTTAACTGAATAAGGGAGTATTTAAAAGTATCGACAGCCGAAATGAAACGTATCGTAACCTTTTTCATGGAAAAAATAATTTTCGGTCTCTTATGCGCCTTTATTCCTAGAAAAAAAGGGCTGATGCTCTTTGGTACAGGATTCCGAAGCTTTTCTGATAATCCGAAGTTTTTGTTTCTTCATTTTCAAAATCACCAGTATTATCGGCCCGTTTGGATTTCTGCTGATCGAAAAGAAGTGAAGCGCCTAAGAGAAATGGGATATAGTTGTAATTACAGATGGAGTTTTAGCACGTTTTGGGCAGTGGTTCGTGCGCCCCTTTTTTTTATCTCCCACAATGTCAAGGATATCTATCCAATCATTCCCCAAAGGGGGGTTGTAATCAACCTGTGGCACGGCACCCCGATTAAGAAGATAGGTTTCGACTCGTTAAAAGAGCGCGTCTGGATTGAAAATATCATAAGATCAGGAGGAAAGCTACCCTATGATCGTTGGGATTATTTTGTTACGGCTTCGCCAGAAACCGTCTTTATTTTTGAAGGGGCGATGCGTTTGCAGCATTCAAAAATCATTCCCCTAGGTCAGCCAAGAACGGAATATATCCGGTCTTTCATGAACAATATCGAGCTTAAATCAGCTATGGACTACCGTTGCCCAGTCCGATAGCGCAATGTACTACTGTTTTGTATACCCCAACATTTAGAAACAACGATGCAACAACCTTAAAAATTAAACAAGCGCTCATTGAAATTGACAAATCTCTCGAAAAGAAAGCCGACACAATACTACTGTTCAAACCTCACCCTTTGGATAAAAGCACCTTTGACGATCTTTTTTTTTCATCCCTTAAAAATGTAATCAATGTATCGTCAGAAGATACACAAGACCTTCTGTGCATTAGCGATGTGCTTATAACCGATTATTCTTCGATACTCTTTGATTTTATGATTACCGGAAGGCCGATCATAGCCTATATTTTTGATAAAGAAGCTTATATTTCGGAAAATGGGGGACTCTATTTTTCTTTTGAAGAACTACAGACCAAGGTAGCAAATACCGAGGAAGAATTGATTAGCTTAATTCAACAGGCCAAGGAATTAAAAGGGGGTTACGATTCCTCAAAATTCAATCTTTCGGAGAGTAGTAAAAAAATCGAAACCTTTATTAGTGAATTAAATTGTTAACCTTAGAAAATCTTAAAGAGGATGCCACCCTCACTTTTGATTGCATAGGTCTTGAATGGTAATCAGTCGGGAAAGGATTTTTTACAGTATTTTTGGTGCCGGAACTCTAGGTGACTTTTTTGATTTTCAACCAGCCAATAATGGTAGCCGCCTCGATGGTACTGACACGTAGTTAACCTTAAAAACACATATAATTTCAAATGAAATTTGTTAAGCATCCCATTCTTATTTCACTAGCTGTAATGGTCTTGTTCGTATTGGCTGTAGGCTGTGGTGATACAAAAGGTGAGCATATAGCCTATGAAAAAGAACCTTTTGAGAATGGAATAACTATCGAATATACGCTTTCCGAGTATGCAAAGGATAAGGGGATGTACGTCGACACTGCCCATAAGTTGGAAATCAATCCTGAGAAAAGTGCGCTGGTCATCATAGATTTGTGGCGAGACAAATTTTTTGACTCCCTTACTGTAAAGTATATTAATCCGCTTATTGAAGAGTTTAACAATTTGGGGATGAAAATTATTTACGCACCGTCGGCAAAGCCGCAAAATAAGAATTTGCGCACCGTAGAAGAAGGGATTTATTTTTATGATTTTGATTTAATGGATAAGTATTTGATAGATAATAATATCAATAATCTGTTTTATGCTGGCGCGGATGCCTTCTATTGTGTTTTGGACAAACCGAACGGTATATATTCGTTTCAATCGCGTAATAATGATATACGTCTGTTTCTAATGGAAAACGGAGTAACCTCTTCAACAAAAGAAATGAAGCAAGCCTCGATAGCGCTTTTAAAAAAGAACGGGGTAGGCGTTGTCAGTGCCAACAAAAAGATTCCTGAATTCGATTTCGCAAAGAAAACGACTACGAATCTCATGGCAAAAACCAAAAAAGAAATTCGGAAGGGCAATAACTTTATTGTGATTTTCAAGGGAAAGGAAAAGAGCAGGGAATTGGAACACTTTGAAAATGAACTCAACATAAACCGAATTCCACATAGTGTGGTCAAAAATAATCGCATGTTTTACCGAGGGAAGGAGATTAGTCCCTATGATTTCATCAAACAGTTACGCGACTATAATATTTATAATCTTTATTTTGCCGGCTTTCACCTGAACAATGAAATGCTGTGGGGTGATTTCGGTCTAACCCCGCTTTACGTCAAGATAAGATATAACGGTGTAAAAGGTTTACCTTGGCCCTATTTCATTACCGACCTTTCGTTTATCGCTCCATCGGAATCGATGGACCCGGAACTTGAAAAAGCTACTATCATCAATCACTATCGAATGGCATATAATATTATGAGTACTACTGTGCTCGATGGTATCAAAAAAGCCAAAATTGCGGCCCAGCCAGAAGTAGTCGCACCAAAAAAATAATCGGGAGCTTTGAGAAAAATCAGACTATTTAACGTGCTCCATCCAGCGATTTTCTTTTTGGTCGCTTTTGTTTTCTTTCTGATGCTTTATCCCTTTTTTCTAGAACGTTATTTTTCTTTTTTTGAGACCACCGTTAAGACGAATGCTATAATCATAGTTTATCTATTGACCTTTGTGCTGGCCGCGCATTTCGCCCCAAACTTTTTATTGGTACGGACATTTCCCAAACTGAAAGATGTTGTTCCGAATGTACGTATGGATATTAAATACTGGAAACGGGCGTTTTATCTTTTCTTTCTAGCAGGAGTTGCGCTCTACCTTTTTGTTTACTTGTTCAAGATGAAGACCATTCCTATTTTTCTAGACGATTTGGAAAGCGCTCGAGTAGGTGCAAAAGCAGGTTTAGGCAAATATATACTCGTAGGTAACGCATTGATCAGTGTTAGTTTGGTCTATCGTTTTGCTGTCGAAAAATTTGTATTGAACAAAATAAAACTGATTTCGATTTTCTACCTTTTGATTGGGGTGTTTTTTGTAATGGGTATCGGGTTTCGTGGTCCAGCGGCATATCTGGTCGTAAGTTGTTTTCTGGCCTATCTGATTTTCACCAAAAAATATTTGAACGACCAAGGAATTTCTTTTCGATATATTTTAACGGGTATCCTGTTTATTGTCTTCCTATCCTTACTAGGGTATTATCGACATACAGGTGAATTTTCATTCAGGGCCATCGGTTCTACGGCATGGACTACCGCCGTCAACGTTAGTAATTTGGAGGCCATTGTTTACAATACAGATAAAAATGATGGATTCTATTATGGGCAGACCGTACTAAGCGATTTAGGAGTGACCGTCGGTCTTCATGAAAGGGGATTTACCGGAGTTATGCTAAAGGAAAAATACCAATTGGAATTTGAAGGCGAGGGCATGACCATTACCTCACCTGGTGAGGCTTATATGAACTTTGGTTGGTTCGGTATTTTGATGCATGCTATTTTTTTAGGAACTTTTGCAGGGTTCTTCTACGAGATTGTCATACGGAGCGGTAAACTAAGCTGGTTTGTCATTCTCATATTGTTCAGTTTAAATTTTTCACGTTTGGCGGTAGGCGGTATCGTAGCACCAGGACTTTTCTTTCTCGTACCGCAATTGATACTTTGTGTCGCTTTTATTTTTGTTGCAAAATTGAAAATATGATTATGAAAGTTTTATTCCAATCGAGAAGCAATTTGTATTCGGCTCCAGGAGGCGATACCACCCAAATCGAAAAAACTAAGGAATACTTGGAAAAATTGGGAGTAGAGGTTGATATCAGTATCGAACTTGAACCTGATCTAACGGACTATGATTTAGTGCATCTGTTCAATTTAATGGACCCTCAAGAGTTGTATATGCAGATAAAGCACGCCAAAAAGCATGGTAAAAAAGTAGCTTTGTCCACGATTTACGGTCTGTATACCGAATTCGAAAGAAAGGCAAGAGGCGGTTTTGCGCAAAAAGTGGCCAATGTGCTTTCGCCCTATTCCATTAACTATATAAAAACGTTCTTGCGCCACCTAAAAGATGGTAGAATGAACAAAGGCGTTTATTATATGCTTTTTCGAGGGTATTACCGACTTGCCAAAAAGGTTACCGAAAACGTTGATGTATTTTTGCCCAATTCCTTTTCGGAGATGAAAAGGGTCGAGAAAGAGTACAAACTGAAGAACTACAAGCATGTAGTGGTGCCTAATGCAGTTGACACCAAGCTTTTCAATCCTGATAAGATTGTACTAGAAGAATTAGGTGCCGACATTTTAAAATATAAGGACTGTGTTTTATCTGTAGCCAGAATAGAAGGCCGTAAAGCCACTTTAAATCTCGTAAAGGCTGTGGGTGACAAATATCCATTGGTACTGATTGGCAATCAGACAAAAAACGACCCGGGTTTCATCAAAGCGGTTTATGAAGCAGCCGGGCACAACGTACATTTCATAGGAGCCATACCCCATGATAAATTGCCTGTATTCTATAAACTGGCCAGGGTGCATGCCCTTATCAGTTGGATGGAAACCCCAGGGCTGTCATCTTTGGAGGCAGGTGCTATGGGTACCAATATTGTAATTACTGAAAAAGGAGATACCCGCGATTATTTTGAGGACTATGCCTTTTACTGTGAACCAGACGATATAACATCTATAAGAGATGCTATTGACAAAGCATACATTGCACCTTTTGATAATGGATTGAAAGAAAAAATTTATTCCGAATATATTTGGGAAGAGACGGCAAAAAAAACTTTGGAGGGCTACAAAATGGTGTAGCCTTTTTTGAATATCAACATCACAAGTTGTTTGCGCAGCCTATTTTACCGTTCCCAATAAATAGGGTAAACGTCTTTCGACAACTCCTAAAATAACGATATCGGGTTTTATTTTTTCTACAGTGGCCCTATCTACTGGGCTCTTCCAAACATAGATGACCTTAGAAAAATGCAGCGATAAAAATTGCACCAGGGCAATTGTATACGAGTCCCTAAAGACGACCACGGTTTTATCATTACCACAATTATCATTTTCGGTAATTATTGTGTTCTTGGGAAAACCTTTCGGTGCAACATACCGAAATTTTTTGCTTTTATCCTTGAGTGAATAAAGAGGTAATTTGTCATAGTATCCGGTAATGCTATCGATACCAAGTAGGTTCGTCAGGTCTCCCTTTTGTGTTTTTCGATACTTAATATCGAAATCGGCAAGGGGGAAGGGGTCTAGACCCAATGCATCAAAAGTTTGACGACAAAAAGAAGCATAGGCCTCATAGGCGCCCGAACTGTTCCAATGGGAGTCGAACTTGCAGTAAAGTTGTCGCTCCCGACCTTTTTTAAGCATATCGGCGCGTATATCGAATATCGGTATTTTTCTTTTGCCAAAGTAGTCCACTACTTGATCGGCCAACGAACTATCGTTCTTGATTTGCATTTTCATACTGAACGGTAGGTAATCGGAATAAATCGAATGTTTGTTCGGCCAAAAACCAAGAATGTAGGTAATTCCATTTTCGGCCAATTCCGTTTTTAACTTCGCATGCATTTGATATGCCTTTTCCAGTTGCCCGTCAGAGACTCTATTCAAATTTGAATAACTGGCATAAATACCGCCATCGTCCACGCTGTATTGGTTAAAAAAGAGAAACCCACGGCTACCGAACTGCACGAGTTCAGGCTTTGACGAATCTCGGAATAGCCCCACTTTTATGTTGTTCGACCATTTGATGATGGTCGGTCGCAGTCCGAAATTATCATTGAAGTAGCTCTCATATTCCGCTGGGAACGTCTTCGAAAAAACAAATTCGGGCTCAGGGGTTAATTCCCTTTTTTCGGTCATCTCGCCCGCCTCATCGATTTGAAATAGTTTTACTAGTGACGGAACGGCAATAATCAAGGCAAAGACAAGAATATAAGGGTCGAGTTGTATTTGACCAATACGAACATCTTTCAAAAAGAGGGATATAAAAAGTGCTAGGGAAAAAACAAAGGCGATAAGGTATGCAATCGGTTTACTCGCAAACGGCTGATCTTCTTTGAGGGTTTCGATGATTTGTTGAACATTGAACTTAGAGATAAAGAAGGGGTCATAACTTTTAGTCGTGGAGTTGGTAATGTATTGTCCATCCTTTTGAGTGATATTTACATTGGGCATAAAAGACTCCGACATTGTATACTCAAAGGATGTATGCAATGCCTTTAGGTCTATTCTTTCAAAGCGCATAGGTTTTTGTTTGGAATTTCTTCCGACATCTAACCTGAATTTTGTTATAAGGGTATCCAAAGGAATGATGAACTTGATCTTTTGATAGGCAGTATCACCTTTGACGTTGACCCGTACACTGTTTTTTTCGGAAAAACTACTTGCGCCTTCCTGCAGATAGAAAAGTTGAAACAGGTCATTTTCCAATACTTTTGCTTTCAGTTCGATCACAACTTCGGATGGTTTTGAAGCAAAGGTATCCAACAAGAATACCGTAGCCATAAATACCAAAATGGAACCAATCAGGGGCGGAATGTATCTTTTTAAGGGCATTAGTTTAAAACACTTTTTTGATTAAATTCATTGCTGCACAAATTTTAATTTTCTAACGTACATCGTCTTATCGCTCTAAAACCTAAAATATATAAACGGATTATAGGTTGTCTGGGCCAATTCTAACAAAGACAGTATAAATACAACTACATAAAGCGAACGCTCCAGTGCCAGCACCCAAGTTGTTTTTGTCGAAATTTGGCTGACCTTTGCAACAAGAGCTTTTCTAAGGGGCGTAGCAAATATGACGCCTAGGGTAATTACAGATAATGCGTAAGTGTTGAGGTATAAATAGGGATAGCGGTACGTTCCATCGCTGAAGGAAAACATTTTTTGAATGTAGCTCACGGCATACCCCAAGTCCTCGGCGCGGAATATGACCCAACCGACCATAACTACCAGTAGTAGATATATCCGCCTTAAAATGGAAAATTTCTTGGTTTCGTTATTGGTCCAAAGCCTTTCAAGGATAAGAAAAAAACCATGAAAGAGTCCCCATACGATAAAGTTCCAACTGGCACCGTGCCATAGCCCGGTCAAAAAGAAGACGATGAGAAGGTTGACATAGGTTCTGTACTTTCCCTTTCGATTTCCTCCGAGCGGGATGTATAAATAGTCCCTGAACCATGTAGAAAGTGAAATGTGCCACCTTCTCCAGAATTCGCGAACCGATTTTGAAATATACGGATGTTCGAAATTCTCCTTAAAATTAAATCCGAACATCTTGCCCAGACCGATGGCCATATCCGAATAGCCCGAAAAGTCATAATAGATTTGAAGCGTATAGCACAAAATACCTATCCAGCTCAATGAGGTGGAAATCTCATCAATAGGCCCTTCGAAAACTTTATCGGCAATCAACCCCACATTATTGGCAATAATCACCTTTTTCGCAAAACCTATGATAAACCGCGATATTCCCGATTTGAAAAGCGCGCTGTCGATTGTTCTGCTTTCGATTTCCCTTGATATATCGACATACCGTACTATGGGCCCTGCAATGAGCTGAGGAAAAAGGGAAATATACATGCCCAAATTAATAATACTTTTTTGGCCTTTAACGGTACCGCGATATACATCGATTAGGTACGAGATACTTTGAAAGGTAAAAAATGATATCCCTATCGGAAGGGTGACATTCGAAATATCAATGTCGATGGTTATACCGACTTGCGTCAAATTTTCAACTAAAAAATGGATGTACTTATAGTAGATCAGCACCAAAAGGTCGAGACCTACACCGATGCTCAAAAACACTTTCGAGGCGGTCAGGTTCCTTTTCTCAAGACTATTCGATATTAGTATGCCCATTATATAATTGGCACATATCGAGCTCATCATCAATAAAACCAGTACATGTTCTCCCCAAGCATAGAAAAAGAGGCTTGCAAGCAGAAGAAAGAGATTTCTTAGTCTTTTTTTTAATAAAAAATGGACTCCCAAAACTAGGGGAAGAAACAAAAAAATAAATACGGTCGAACTAAATACCATATAAAGTATGAGGGTTAATAGTACGATTTTGAGTTGCTAGATCTAGGTAATGCACGCTTTGGATTTTTACTACGCGGCTAATTTAGACAAACTTTGTCAATG